>Ga0209000_1000122_pt1 | contig 103955 bp, 109 predicted proteins | sample RifGroD2_FD_183998 | JGI IMG/M metagenome (GOLD analysis project Ga0209000, IMG submission 183998) | Groundwater microbial communities from Rifle, Colorado, USA - Groundwater D2 (SPAdes) (version 2) | ecosystem: Environmental > Aquatic > Deep subsurface > Groundwater | place: Rifle, Colorado...
GGTCGCGGCGGCCGGCTGCCGCGGCAACTGCCCGGAGTTCATAAAGAACTCCCTGCTGACGCACAAGGAAAACTTCCCGGCCGCGACTTACAAGAAACTCAAGCTGATCCTGGGGTAAAAACATGGCCAAGAAACCAGTTCAGAAGCAGAGCGGCTGGAAGAACCGGCTGATAGAGGCGGCGAAAGAAGCCCAGAAGAACGCCTACTGCCCGTACTCCCATTACCCCGTAGGGGCCGCCGTGCTGACCGAGTCCGGCGCCATCTACACCGGCTGCAACGTGGAGAACGCCTCCTACGGCCTGGCCATCTGTGCCGAGCGCGTGGCCGTATTCAAGGCCGTCAGCGCCGGCGAGAAGAAGGTCATGGCCCTCGCCGTGTCCGCCAAGTCGGCCAAGCCCTGCGGCGCCTGCCGGCAGGTCATCATAGAATTCGCCCCCAAGGAAGCGCCCATCTTCTACGTGGACTGGCATCCCAAGGCGAAAACAGCCAAAGTCACCGGCACGCGCGCCGGCCGCCTGCTGCCGCAGGCTTTCGACCCGAAAGAAGCCGGACTTTAAAATTTACGGAGGTACTATGGACGTGAAAACACTGACTAAGCTTACTAAGTGGATGGAAACTACCGACCTCGAGGAGATAACCTGGAGAAGCGGCGACGACAAGATAAGCCTCAAGCTCAACAATAACCCCGAACACAGCGCTACCATCGCCTCTTCGATGGAACCGGTGCTCGCCCCCTCCATCGGCATCTTCCGCTTCGCCCGCCCGGGCAAGACCAACCACCTGAAAGAAGGTTCTTCCGTCAAGGCCGGCCAGGAGCTCGGCGTGGTGGAAGTGGGCAAAGATTTCAAGAGCGTCACGGCCCCCTCCAACGGCCTGCTCAAGATAATTTCCATAGAGGATGGCAAGCCGGTGGAATACGGCCAGCCCCTCTTCTTCTTCGAACCCAAGTAAACGATGACGGCAAAGCCAGCTGTAATAAAGTGCCCCAAGTGCGGCTACCAGCCGAACATGCTGGGGGACACCTGCCTAAAATGCAATACCCGCCTGGACAAGCTCTGCGGGGAATGCGGCTTTGCCAACCAGGTGGAGAAGAACTATTGCGACCAGTGCGGCGCCGTGCTGGCGCTGCAGCCGCCGCCCAGGCAGGAGGCGCCGCCGCCCCCGCCGCCCGGCCACCCGGCGGAGCAGCCCCCGCCTGAGCAGAAGCCTTCCTTCAAGATAGAGATGGAGTCCATACAGGACACCGTCTCGGAGCGGGCCACCTCCTTCCGGAGCAAGGCCGTGCCTCCGCCCGCGCCTGCCGAGGCCCCCAAAGCGCCCCCGCCGGCTCCCGGAAAAGCGCCCGCCCCGGCGGATCCCTCCAAAGCCACCAGCGCCTTCACTCCCGATTCGGCCAGGCTGCCGGCCCAGGGGCCGCTGCCCAAACCGGTGCGCGCGGGCATGGTGCGGAGGCTGGCCGGCCCGGTGCTAACGGTGCTGCTTTCGGCCATACTCCTTGGCATACTCTACATGATAGTCGCGCCTTCCCTGCCGAAGCTGCGCCTCATGATGACCGCCAGGTCCTACCTTTCCTATATCTCCGAGCACAAATTCGAGAAGGCCTACGAGCTGCTCTCCACCAATTCCAAGTCCGCCTGCACGCTTGAGGAATATGTAAACAACAGCAAGGAGCACTATTCCAAGGCGCCGGCCTGGGAATTCAAGGACGTGCAGGTGATGGCGATAACCGGCGAGGCCGCCATGATCCGGTACCAGCTCAAAGAAGCCGGCGGGGAGTGGAAGAGCGACTACATCTCCTTCGTGCGCGAGCATAACCGCTGGACCAGGCCCTACATCTGGATACTTTTCAACCCGATAGACGACGCGGTGCGGCGCCAGGATTTCCCGCAGGCGCTTTTCCTGGCGCAGAAGTTATATTTGACCGACCCTATCGACCCCCGCTCCTCCGCCTACCTCTGCGCGGCCGAGTTCTTCATGGGCCTGCACGAGAAGGCCGCCGAATCCTGCAAGCGCACCATCGATACCGCCGCCGCCTACCCGGCGGGCTATGTCAGCGACAACATGTTCCAGTACCATTCCCATTACGCGGACTGCCTGCGCTACCTGCAGCGCGACCGCGTGGCCCTGCAGGAATACGAGAAATTGCTCAAGTGGCCCGGGCTGACCCCGGCCGAACTCTGCCCCCTGCACCTCAACCGCGCCGACTCTTTCGTCTACCTGAAGGAATATGACAAGGCGCTGCAGGAAGTCATGGCGGCCTCCGGGATCTGCACGCAGAACCCGGGCAAGGACGAGACGGCCAAGCGCCTGGCCTACCTGAGCGGCTCGGCCGGCGCGGATGCGGTGGCTTTCGCCCAGAAATCCCGGTTCCAGCAGGACATGCCGCCCATAGCCGAGGCCCGCAAGCTGAATTACGACGCGCTTAAGGCCAGGCTGGGGCCCAAGAATTACAAGCTGCTGCCCAAAGACCAGTGGCTGGCCGTGCACGTGGCCGGCCCGGAGTACCGCGTCTTCCTGCGCGAAGAGGCCTACATCCCGCAGCTGCGGAAGTCTGAAACGCGCGAGATCTTCATTTTCCTGATAAACCTCTGGACCAACAAGGCCAAGGTGGAAAAAGCGCCGCCGCCCCAGGGCGCGCCGAAAGGCAAGTAAAAGGAACCAGTCTATTTTCCCGCTCACAATACGGAGGAGCTATGTTTAAAAAAGTTCTGATCGCCAACCGCGGCGAAATCGCGGTACGCGTGATACGGACCCTGCGCGAGCTGGGCGTCCCCTCGGTGGCCGTCTACTCCGAGGCCGACCGGTCCTCGCTGCACGTGCGCCTGGCCGACGAAGCCGTCTGCATCGGGCCCGCCATGGCCAAGGAAAGCTACCTGGTCATCCCCGCCATCATCGCCGCCGCCAAGGTCACCGGCGCGGACGCCATCCACCCCGGCTACGGCTTCCTCTCCGAGAACGCCGACTTCTCCGCCGCCTGCCGCGACAACGACATCGCTTTCATCGGCCCCTCTCCCAAGTCCATCCAGCAGCTCGGCCACAAGTCCGAGGCCCGAAAGATGGCGGTAAAGGCCGGCGTGCCCGTGACGCCCGGCACCAAGGACTGCGTCTCCGTGAAGGAAGCGGCCGCCGCGGCGGCCAAGATCGGCTTTCCTATAATGATAAAAGCGGCCGCCGGCGGCGGCGGCAAGGGCATCCGCATCGTGCGCGAGGCCGGCCAGCTGGCCAACGAAATGAACATGGCCTCCAGCGAGGCCAAGGCCGCCTTCGGCAACGGCGAGGTTTACTTCGAGAAATACATAGAACTGCCGCGCCACATAGAGGTGCAGTTCGCCCGCGACATGCACGGCAACGTGATAGCTTTCCCCGAGCGCGACTGTTCCATTCAGCGCCGCCACCAGAAGCTGGTAGAGGAAACGCCGAGCCCGGCCGTGGACAAGAAACTGCGCGCCAAGCTGGAGAAAGCGGCTGTGGACCTGGCCGAGGCGGCCAACTACGTGGGCGTGGGCACGGTGGAATTCCTGCTGACCCAGGAGGGCGAGTTCTATTTCATGGAAGTCAACACCCGCCTGCAGGTGGAGCACCCGGTCACCGAGTGCGTGACCGGCTTCGACCTGGTGCGCGAGCAGCTGCTCGCGGCCTCCGGCGAGAAGCTCACCTACACCGGCGGCCACACCGTGCCGCTGCTGGGTCACTCCATCGAGCACCGCATCAACGCCGAAGATTTCAGCCGCAACTTCGCGCCCTCCGTGGGCCGCATAGAGGAATGGCTGGTACCCGGCGGCCCCGGGATACGCGTGGACACCCACGTCTACGCCGGCTACAATTTGCCCGTTTACTACGACAGCATGCTGGCCAAGCTGATAATCTGGGCCCCCACCCGCGAGCAGGCGGTAGAGCGCTCGCGCCGCGCGCTGGCCGAGTTTGTAGTGACGGGGGTAAAGACCACCATAGACGCGCACCAGCTGATAGTGGGCAGCGACGCCTTCAGGGCCGGCAAGACAGACACCGGCTTCATGGAGCGCCTGCTGGCCCCTGCCGAACCCGTAAAGGCCGCCTGATGCGGACCTCCGGCAAGATAATAAGCCTTAAAAAAGCCCTGGCCCTGCGCGCCTCCCTTCAGAAATCCGGCAGGAAGGCAGTTTTCACCAACGGCTGCTTCGACCTGCTGCACGCGGGGCATGTCTATTCGCTGGAGAAGGCCCGCTCCCTGGGCGATTTCCTCTTCCTGGGCCTCAACTCGGACGCCTCCGTGCGCCGCCTCAAAGGCCCTTCCCGCCCCATTAATAAGGCCGGGGACAGGGCCACAGTGCTGGCGGCCCTGGCCGCTGTGGACGCCGTGGTGGTTTTCAGCGAAGACACCCCCTTAAAGCTCATAAAGGCCCTTAAGCCGGATGTCCTGGTAAAGGGAGCGGACTACCGCAATGGCGTGGTGGTCGGGGCTGAATTCGCCGGCCGCGTGGCCCTGGTGCCGCTGCTCAAAGGCCGCTCCACCACCGCCCTTGCCAAAAAGCTTAAGTTTTGAGCATTATTTTAGCCTAAACCGCCCCCCAATTTAATAGAATATCCAAATAATATGACCGACATTTTCGACAAGTGCCGCAGTTTCAACATTGTTAAGCAGCTCATAGCCAACGGCATCTACCCTTATTTCAAGGAACTGGAGTCCGAACAGGCCCCCGAGATCACCATAAAGGGCAAGAAGTTTATCATGTTCGGCTCCAATAACTACCTGGGCCTCGCCAACGACCCCCGGATGAAGAAGGCCTCCATAGAGGCGGTGGAAAAGTTCGGCACCGGCGTGGCCGGCTCGCGCTTCCTCAACGGCAACACCGTGCTGCATACGGAGCTCGAGCGCAAGCTCGCCGCCTTCAAGGGCCGCGAAGCCGCCCTCATTTACGCCACCGGCTACCAGATGAACCTCGGCGTCGTCTCCTCGCTGGTCGGCAAGGGCGATTTCGCCATAGTCGACAAGCTCAACCATGCCAGCATCCTCGACGGCTGCCGCCTCTCCCACGGCGAACTGCGCCGCTTCCGCCACAACGATCCCGAAAACCTCGACAAAGTCCTCAAGGAGATCGGCCCCCGCCACGGCAAGCTGGTCATCGTGGACGGCGTGTTCTCCATGGAAGGCGACATCGCCCCCATCCCCGAAATTTCCAAGGTCTGCCGCAAGCACGGCGCCCGCCTGATGGTGGACGACGCGCACGCCACCGGCGTGCTGGGCAAGCACGGCCGCGGCACCTGCGAGCATTTCAACCTTTCACACAAAGACGTGGACCTGGTGGTAGGCACCTGTTCCAAGTCCCTGGCCGCCGTGGGCGGCTTCGTGGTGGGCGACGCGGACATCCTGCACTACGTCCAGCACATCTCCCGCTCCATGATCTTCTCCGCGGCCCTGCCGCCGGCCTCGGTGGCAGCCATCTCCAAGGCGCTCGATATCATAGAGGCCGAGCCCCAGCGCATCAAGAAGCTCTGGGACAACGCCGCCTACCTGATGAAGCGCTTCAAGGCCATGGGCCTCAACACCGGCGAGACGCAGACCCCCATCATCCCGGTCATCATCGGCGACAACGAAAAGACTTTCATGCTCTGGCGCATGCTTTACGACCACGGCCTGTTCACCAACCCGGTGGTCAGCCCGGCGGTGCCGCCCAAGCGCGCCATGCTGCGCGTCGTGGCCACCGCCACCCACACCAGGGAACAGCTGGACCGCGCGCTGAACATTTTCGAGGGCTGCGTGAAGAAAGTCCTCCATAAAAAACCGTCCCTGGTGAAATAACCCCCGTTCTTATGTCCATAGAAATCCGCGCACTCGCCGAGGCGGAACTCGGCGCTTTCATAGACTATCCCTACGACCTGTTCAGGGGCCATCCCTACTGGGCGGGCGAGCTGAAGAAAGACGTGCGGCACCTGCTGGATACCGGCCACCCGTTCTGGCGGCACGGCGAGCGCAGGCTTTTCATGGCCTTCAAAGCCGGCCGCCCGGCGGGGCGCGTGGCCGCCATCGTCAACAGCGCCCACAATAATTTCCATAACGACAAGGCGGGCTTCTTCGGCTTCTTCGACTGCGAGAACGACAAGGAGACCGCGGCGGCCCTGCTGTCGGCCGCCTGCGCGTGGCTCAAGACCCGCGGCATGGACTCCGCCATCGGCCCGGTGAACCCCTCCACCAACGAGACCTGCGGCATGCTGGCCGAGGGCTTCGACGGCCCGCCGATGGTGATGATGCCCTACACCCCTCCCTATTACCTGGAGCTCGCCGAGGCGGCCGGGTTCGCCAAGGCCAAGGACCTGCTTGCTTTCCGCGTGGACGTGGCCCACGGCTTCGGCGAGCGCTTCGAGAAGATAGTGCAGCGCCTCACCCGCGGCAAGGACATCAAGGTGCGCCACGTGGACGCCGGCGGCCTGGACAAGGCCATCGCCGAAGTCAAAGAGATCTACAACTCCGCGTGGGAGAAGAACTGGGGTTTCGTGCCCATGTCCGACGCAGAGTTCAACGACATGGCCGCGGCCATGAAGCCGGTGCTCAAGCCCGAATACCTCTATTTCGCCGACGTGGACGGCAAGCCGGCCGCCTTCGTGCTGCTGCTGCCGGACCTCAACATCCCCCTGAAGGCGGCCCACGGCAGTCTTACCCCCCTGACCCTGCTGCCCTTCCTGTACCGCCTGTACTTCAAGATGCGGGCGGGCCGCATGCTGACGCTGGGCGTCAAGAAAGAATTCCGCGGACGCGGCCTGGAAATGCTGCTGATAAAGAAGGGCTTCGAGGCCGGGCAGAAGATGAAGTGGGTTTACGGCGAGATGTCCTGGACGCTGGAAGACAATACCCAGATAAACGGCGTCATAGAGGCCATAGGCGGGCGCGTCTACCGCAAGTACCGCGTTTACGAGAAAAAGATCTGAGCCTCCCGCCCGCGGTTTTAATCATTCTGTAACCTTTATTTAACCCTTCCCGGGTATAATTCTAATATGCGTTTCTCGGACCTTAAGAAACTTAAAGAGGAGCTCCCGCGCCGCAGGCCCGCGCCCGCCGCCCCCGCCCCCCAGGCTGAGGCCCCCGCGCCCCAGCCACCGACTCCGCCAATCTCCGCGCCGGAACCGGCGGCCGCCCTTCCGGCGGCGCCTGCCGCCGCGGATAAAGCGGAAAGCCGCAGGCGCGCCCCCGGCCCCAGGCTGATGAACAGCCAGGAACCGGCGGCAGCCGGGGAGTCCCGGTCCGCCTCCTTCGAAGAACAGACTTCGCGCGCCAGGGAAGTATACGCCCGCCTCCTGACCCAGGCCGGGGCCTTTCTTAAAAGCGTGGACGAGCCCTACACCGAAAAGTACGAATCCGTCTCCGCGTCCTGCGCCCTCGCCGCCGAAACGCTGAAGGTCAACTCGGCACTTTTATATTTCACCTCCTATTCCACAGCCGACGACTACCTGCGCGGGCACACGGCCAACACCACGCTGCTGGCGCTGGCCATGGGCCTGGAGGCCAACCTGGACCCCGCCGAACTCCGCCTGCTGGGCTTCTGCGCCATGGCTCACGACATAGGCATGACTGAATATTCTTCCCTCTACAACAGGGAGGACCGGCTGCGCGACGAAGATTTTTCGGAGATGACGCTGCACGCCGAGGCCGGCGCGGCCAAGCTGGACCGCATCGTGGACCTGGATTACAAGATCAAGGAGCGCGCCCGCCGGATCATACTGCAGACGCACGAGCGCGCGGACGGCTCCGGCTACCCGGACCACGCTTCCGACGAGGAGCTGGACCCGCTGGCGCAGCTTATCAGCATCGCCGACGCCTACGAGGCCATGACGCACCCGAGGGCCTGGCGCGGCGCCATGGAGCCCCCGGACGCGATCAAGGACCTGATAGCCAGGGAGGGACGCGGCTTCAACGCCGGGGCGGTCAAGCTGCTGATCTCCGTGGTCTCGCTGTTCCCCCCCGGCTCCGTGGTGGAACTTTCCACGGGCGAGATAGCCCGGGTGCTCAAGGTGAACCGCGGCTCGCTTACCCGCCCGCTGGTCCAGATAGAACTGGACCCGGACTTCAACGCGGCGCCCCCCCGGCCGCTGGACCTGGCCAGGCATCAGCTGACCGCCATCGAGCGCTCCGTCGCCGCCGCGGAGCTGGAAGAGCGCAACCCCAAGTACGCGGCCAGGCTGGACCTCGCCCGCTGGTGGGTGGACTGGCAATGACCAAGAAACAGCTCCTGTTCATAGAGGAGGAGGGCTACGTGGTCGCCAGGGTCGAAGAGATCCTGTCCGGCTTCCCTTTGTTCGAGGTGACGCGCGTGGACGACGCCGAGAGCGCGAGGGCCCTGCTGGAGGAGAAAGCTTTCGACGTGGTAATTACGGATATCTACCTGCGCGGGGCCAGCGGCCTGGAGTTTTCCTTCAAGGCGCGGGAGAAGAACAAGGACGCCTGCGTCGTCATTATAACCGGCATAGACAATTCGTACATGGCCGCCAAGGCCGTCAAGGAAGGGGCTTTCGATTACGTGGTAAAGCCGCCCGGGCTGGAGCGGCTGGCCAATATACTGAAGATCGTTTCCCTGGTGCGCGGCCTAGGCGCGCCCGAAGAGGGAGCGCCGCAGCCTTAAACATTAGGGGACGTTGTTGAGTTGTTGAGTTTTTCCCAATCCCCGAAATACCCCCGCCCACGCAAAATCAACCTCGAAACTCCGCTCCGGCTTATACGCAGTTCTTCCGCCAGCTCCTCGCCACTCACACCAGAGCTCTCTTTGCGAAGGTAGCAGTATATCGCCCGCGCATATGAAACCGCCCGCGCGCGTGTGAGACCGAATATGTTTCCCCGCTCCACACCAGAAATGCGCTCAGCCAATGCCAGTACTGTATCCCTGCTCTGGGCCTGTAATATGGCTTTATCGACAGGAACCGGCGCAGATACAAGCCAGCCGTCCTGAGTTTCTTGATCTGGAGAAGTCTGTTCGGGCGCTTCAGGCAACTCCTCTCGCTCAAGTCGCCCCGCTGCCTCCCTCGCGGCTATCTCGCGCAGGTAGTTCCTCACGGCGCCCTGCTCAGTTTCGCCAAAATGCTTAAGCAATTCGCGCCTGTCCAAGATATCTTTCCCGCACAGCCCCAGCGCAGCGGCATGTCCGCACCACCGGTAATCCTTCAGTCCGGACAATTCTTTGACAAGCCCGGCCCTAAGCGGGTTCAGATGGATGTACGGGACCAGCTCCCGTAAATATTTTTCAGACAGGCAGATTATGGATTTGTACCTGTTCTGGAACAAGTGCCCCGCGCGTTCGTGTTTGAGGTTATAGGTAGTCGCGTACCCGGTTAGAACGTGGCTCATCAATTCAGACAGCGGCCTGTCCCCGCGCATTAGGAACACGTGAAAGTGGTTAGGCATCAGGCACCAAGCAAGGCATTTGCCGCCGGAGCGGCGGAGCCATTCCGCCAGGCGCCCGTAAAAATCTTCATAGTCGGATTCACCGACGAATATCGCGCGCCTCTCTATCCCGCGCGACATCACGTGGTAGTACTGTCCCTCTATGTCTATCCTGGCTTGTCTCGGCATACCCCACCCCCGCTAATAGGATAGCAGAAGACCCCGACAACGGCTTGTCGCTCATTAAAGGTCCTTGAGGGCGAATTCTCCGGCCAATAACTCAACAACTCAACAACGTCCCCTACCTGCCTAGGCGCGCCTGAAGAGGGAGCGCAGCAGCCTTAGGGGGCGCAGGGCGTAGGCGGCCGCCGTGGCCGAGCCGTAGCGCCGCACCATGAAGCGTTTTTCCGGCGCGGCGTATTTCAGCAGCAGGCCGGGCCGGTGCAGCACCGGCAGCAGGTACTCGAGCGGGACGGAATGTTTGCGGGCGGCTTTCTCAAAGAAGGCCGCCTTTATTTTTTCCAGACCGCGCGGCTCAAGTTCCGCCAGCGCGCCCTCCGGGACGACGAAAGGCCCCGCGGCCAGCCGCCGCACCAGCGGCCAGAGCACCGGCCGCAGGCCGTAGAGGCCGGTCTTGCGCGCCACCAGCGCCCAGAATTTTTCCCAGTCTCCGGGCGCGTGCCCGGCTATGCGGGCGCAGTCCTCCAGGGCCCGGGGCGTAAGTTCGCCGTGATGCAGGAGCGGGTGCGCCGCGGCGTGTATGAACAGGTCGGCCAGGTTCAGCACCGGGCCGCGCCGGCCGGGCTCCAGGCCCCAGTCAAAGAGCTCGTCGGTGTGCTTTATATGCCAGAGGCCGGTATGCAGGTCCAGGATCACCGGCGGGGCGCTGCCGGCGGAAGGCCTGAGCCAGGCGTCGGAGCTGTTCTCCATGGGCCTGTAGCCCAGGCTTTGCAGCAGCCCTTCGAAAACCGCCAGATCCCCGGGCCGCAGCAGCAGGTCCGCGTCGCTCATGCCGCGCTCGCCGATCTGGTAAATGCCGGCCTCCAGCAGCGCCGCGCCCTTCAGCGGCACCACCTCGATACCCGCGCCGGCGGCGGCGGCCCGCGCCTCTTCCAGCGCGCCCAGCAGCATGATCTCCCTGCCCGCTATAGCTTTATCCATATCGCTTACACCTAAACAAACGCGGGGACCGGCGCTCCCGCCATCCCCGCGTTTCCGAAGTTCTCCGGGCTCAGCGCTTGCCGCCGGAGCCGGGCCGGTCCGCCTTCGCGGGCCTGGAGGGCTTTTCAGCCTTGCCGCCTTTCTCGGCTTTGCCGCCCTTCATGGCCTTCTCCTTCTTCATGGCCTTCTCTTTCTTTACTTTTTCTTCCTTGATTTTTTTGCGGGCGCCGTCGGCGGCCTTCCTGGCCTTGCTGACGGCCGGGCCCAGCTTCAGGCCCAGTTCTTTGGCGACCTTGCCCCAGCCCATCACGGGCGGGCCCTGCCGCAGGGCGACGACCTTCTGCACGTTCTCTTCGGTAATGCCCCCGGGCAGGCCCTGGGCCAGAGAAAGGGCCGCGGCCATGCCGCCGTAGCTGAGGTTCTTCTCAACCAGGCCGGCGATGCGGGCGTCATCCACTTTGAAGTCGGCTTTTATTTTCTCGACCACGGCCTTTTGCCCTTCGGGTTCCGCGGCGTCCTTGTTCAGGTCGGCTTCCACCTTGTCCATCTTCTTCTCTTCTACGGCCTGTTCCTGGGCGAAGGCCGGGACGGCCGCCGCCAGCAGGAAAAGACCGGCGAATATCAACTGGTTTTTTTTCATGTTCATTACTCCCCCCTTTTTATTTGCTAAAACTTGCGGCTCAGGCCGGCGCTGAGCCCGAAATCGGGGCTGCCCTCGGAGAGCCCGAGCGTCAGGCCGCCCGTAAACTGGAGCCCGCCGGCCGCGCTCTTTGAAAGCGTGCCGCTCAGCGCGCGCGGGTCGGCGCTGTCGTCGGTCATGGCGCTGCTGGTTTCGTACATGACGGTAAGGCCGAGCCCCTTCTCCAGGGGTTTATAAAAGCCGACCGAAAGCGCGACCTGGTTATTGAAGTCAGCTCCTTCGGGGTCCCCTATTATGGTGTAGTAGGCGTCGGCCAGCAGGGTCCAGCGCGGGTTCAGCTCTTTCGAAAAATCAAAGCCGGCGCCCTGGTCCATCTCCCCGGTGCCCAGCCCCTTCTCCTCGTTGGCCGTGGGCAGCTTCAGCTTGCCGCCTATTGAAAAATCGAAGGAGCCGGGGCCGTCGCGCTTGATTACATAGGCACCGCGCACCAGGATATCCCCGAGCCCGCCCTCTGAAGTTTCTACCGCGGAGGAGCTCGCGCCGGCCACGCGCAGCGGCTTGCCGCCCACGCGGGTAACCTGCCCGGTAGAGCTCTGGCGCAGGTAAGGCACGGTGACAGACAGGTCGGCGCTGCGGTAATAGCGCTTCAGCGTGAGCGGGACATAAAGCGAGTCCATCCGCGTGGTGCCCCCGTACTTGCCGGTGTCGTAATTGACCGAGGAACTGAATTTCCAGTCCTGCGCTGCCGCCGGGGCGGCCAGCGCCGCGGCGAGCAGGAAAAAGAGAGAGATGTTTTTATAGTTCATAATTTTCAGCCGCCTAGCGCCCGCCCTTGAGTTCCCCGGTCGGGTGCACCTTCTTCACCGAGTCGAACCTTACGCCGTAGAGGGCGCGGCCGTTCTCCCTGCGCGCCCAGACCACTTGTCCGGCCACGTCCAGCACGCCCTTGTCCAGCAGGCGCAGGCGGGCGCTGACCTTGTCTCCCTTGGCAAATTCCTCAGAGGAGGTAAAAGAGATCCCGCTGGCCGAATAGTCGGCTAGGCGGCCGGAGGCCCGGAGCTTTCCCGACAGGTCGAAGATCTCTATCACCGAGTCATGCCTGTCGCGTTTCGCGCGGCGCTTGTCGTTTGGACGAATCATTTTACCCCCCGGAACCCTTAGAGTTATTTTATAATATCACGGGGCCTGTATTGATGAAAAAAGAGATAGAAGCCGAAATCCTGACCCTGGGCAAGATGCTGGGCATCTATTGCGGCGCCAGGCACGGCGCAGCGCTTTGCCCGGCCTGCCTGGAGCTGCTGGCCGGCGCCAGCGAGCGCCTGCGGCGCTGCCCGCGCGAGCCCAAGCCTCCCTGCAGGAAGTGCCCGGCCAATTGCTGGCCGCCGGACCAGCGGCAGCGCCTGCGGGAAGTCATGCGCTTCGCCGGCCCGCGCATGCCGCTGCGCCACCCGCTGCTGGCGCTGAAGCATTATCTGAAATATTTTTAGTAAGATAGTCAGGTTGCCGGGGGGGCAATATTTCCAGCGCGAAAACGGAGAGTTTTATGAAGATACTTATTGTGGACGACAACCTCCTCACCAGGGCCATGATAAAGGACCTGCTGACCGAAATGGGCCACCAGGTCATCGGAGACGCCGAGAACGGCGACGAGGCTATAAAATTTTTCACCGAGCAGAAACCCGAACTGGTGCTGCTGGACCTGATAATGCCCGGCAAGACGGGCCTGGAGACGCTGAAGGAGCTCAAGGCGCTGGACCCCTCCTCCAGGGTGGTCATGGTCACCGCAGTGCAGCAGGAGAGCATGACGCAGCAGCTCCTGGAGGCCGGCGCCGCCGCGGTGCTGCACAAGCCCTTCATGTACGGCGAGCTGGAAGAGGTCCTGAAGAAATTTCAATGACGCCCGGTAACAAGCTGGAAATACTGGCCCTGCTGAGCCTGGAGAGATGCCTGCTGAGGATCTCGCGCATCTCCACGGGCTCCTGGCGCGTGGCGGGGGTAAAGGTTGGCCCGGGTTCAGCCGCCGGAGAGCTGGCCGGCTACGCCGGGACAGAAGCCGCCGCCGTCTACATGGTAATGGATTCGCTGCCGATGACCGCCGTGATGGCGGCCTCCCCCGCGGACATAGAGTGCCTCTCGAAGGGCTACACCGGCCACGGCTTTCCCAGGGGCGCCCGCGTAACCCCGGCCGAGGAGATAATGCTGACGGAACTGGGCAATATCCTGCTCAACGCGCTGATCAACGGCCTGCTGAACGAGCTGAAGATAACCCTGCTGCCCGCGCTGCCGCGCTTCGCGGCCGGCGACGCCGCCTCGCTGACGGCGGCCCTCGGCCCCGCCCCGGAGGCCGCGCGAGTGATAGCGGCAAAACTGGCGCTGGATTGCGGCGGTTCTTCCGCCGAGTGGGATCTGTTCGTGCTGCTGCCGGAAGACCTGGCGCGGCGCCTGGACTGAACCCGGCTCAGGCCTGTTCGTTCGCCCGCGGTTCAGTCGCGGCCGCCAGCGAGAAATAGAAGCAGGAGCTCTTGCCGGGTTCGCTGCTGATCTCCAGCTCGCTGCCGTGCAGCAGCAGCATCTCGTTGCAGATCCTCAGGCCCAGCCCGAAACCGGAGGCGGCGGCCTTGCCGTCCTCGGTCCTGTAAAATTCTTCCTTTATCTTCCTGATCTCTTCGGGGCTTATCCCCCGGCCGCTGTTTTCGGCGTAAAAAGTTATGCGGCCTGCCTTTGGCGCGTCGGCCGCCATCCGCACGGAGACCCGGCCGCCCGCAGGCGTATACTTCACGGCGTTGCCCAGCAGGTTGGAGATCACCAGCGAGAGCGCCTCTTTGTCGGCCGCCACCAGCACCCGCTTCTCCGGCAGTTCCAGCGCGAACGTGATCTTCTTCTGGCGCAGCAGGCCTTCCATCGAATACACTATCCCGGCCACCAGGTCGCGCAGCGCCAGCGTCTTTTTCTCCAGCTTGAAGCGCCCCGCCTCCATGCGCGCTTCGTTGAGGATGTTCTTGACGTAGCGGCCCAGGGACTTACGCTCGAACTCCAGCGTGCGGAACAGCTCGGTCCGCGCCGGGGTGGTCTTCTTCGGCTCAGTCTCCTCCAGCATGAAGACCGCGGCGTCTATCACGGTCAGCGCGTTGTTGAACTCGTGGCTGACGGTATGCACCATGGCGGACTTAAGCGCCGCCGACCGGCGCTCCTCGCGCATAAAGGCGCGCAGCTGCCAGAGCAGCAGCATGGCCGCCACGGCGGCCAGGAAGATTATCACCAGCTTCTGCCTGGTGGAGGCCAGGCTCTCGCCCAGGGTCTCGCTGTTCATCGCCAGCGCCACCGTGCCCAGCCTTTTTTTGCCGATCAGCACCGGGCTGGAAAAATAATAGTAGCCCAGGCCGTCCGCGCCTTTGAACTCCTGCGCCAGCGGCGTTTTGGAGTTCCTGGCCGTAACCCCCTCCCGGCTTCCATCCGTATCGCCTATGCATTCAGGGTTGGAATGGGACAGAACCCTCCCGGCCTGGTCGGAAACCAGCGAGTACTTTATGATCTTTTCGAGCGCCAGCGTGTTTACCAGGAAATGCAGGGAGAAAATGTCCGTCCTCGGGAACAGGGCCGGGGCGGCCCTCTTCGCGAAGATCTCGGCGCGCATCCGGGTATAATCCAGAGCGGAATCCCTCTCAGCTTCCAGGATGAAGCCGGAGGCGGCGGCTATGACCAGCAGCACGCACAGGGAGATGAGGAAAAACACATTGACCGACATGTCCCTGAATTTTTTTATCTGCATGGGTCTCTCGAGGAGGGGCGCTATTTGTACCCGGACAGGCGTATCTTATCGCGCAGTTCCAGAGCCGGCTTGTGGGCGGGGTTTATGGAGAAGATCTCTTTGAGGTGGGCGGACGCGGCCGGCATGTCGTTATTGCTGAAGGACCCCACCGCCTTGTAATAAAGCTGGTCCACTTTCTTGAGTTGCTCGGGGGAAAGTTTCACGGCCGCGGCCGCCCGCTGCGGGGCGGCGGCGGGCTGGACCGCTTTTTTGGGCGGCAAGCAGGCGCAGGCAAGGATACAGGCCAGGACCGGGATAAAAAACTTAATAGTAATCATAACCCCTGTAAGAGTTTACAATATAGACGCCGCGGCCTCAAAATCCGGCCGCAGCCGGCGGCGCGGCCTTTACCATTCGCGGCCATTAATAATATTATCTTGAATATGCAAAAAATGTATTACCCTGAAGACAAGCTCCCCCTCCAGCGGCTTATACCTATGGGCATGCAGCACGTGGTAGCCATGTTCGGTGCCACGGTGCTGGCCCCGATCCTGATGGGCTTCAACCCGCAGACCGCCATCTTCTTCTCCGGCGTCGGCACCCTGATCTTCATCGCCGTCACCCGGGCCAAGGTGCCCAGCTACCTCGGCTCTTCCTTCGCCTTCATCGGCCCGGTGCTGGCCGTGACCGGCGGGGCGGCAGAAAACATACCGCACGCCCTCTGCGGCATAGCCGGGGCCGCCCTGCTGTACGCCCTGGCTGGCGCCGCCACCATGAAGTACGGCTCCAAGTGGATAGACCGCCTGATGCCGCCGGTGGTGACCGGCGCCGTGGTCGCCATCATCGGCCTGAACCTTTCCTCGTCGGCGGTCTCCAATTTCCTCAACGCCGATTTCCGCCTGGCCACCGCCGAAGACGCCCGGCTGCTGCTGGTGGCGGCCGTCACCTTCGTGACCGCGGCCTCCGTCTCCATCTACCTGAAGGGGTTCCTGCGCCTGCTGCCGATACTCACCGGGGTCGTGGCGGGCTACGCGCTGTCGCTCGCGCTCGGCATTATAGGCCCGGAACAGCTCGCGGCTATCCGGAGCGCGCCCTGGGCGGGCCTGCCCCCCTTTACCGCGCCCGTCTTCAGCTGGCAGGCCATTTTAGTGATCGCGCCGGTCTTCGTGGTGCTGGTGGCCGAGAACAAGGGCCACATAGAGGCGATCAGCGGCTACATGAAGCGCGACCTCAACCCGCACCTGGGCCGCGCCTACCTGGGCGACGCGATAGCGTCCTTCGTCTCGGCCCTGGGCGGCGGCACGCCGCAGACCACCTACGCCGAGAACATGGGCGTGATGGCCATCACCCGCGTGTTCAGCGTCTACAACTTCATAGCGGCGGCCTGCATAGCGCTGCTGCTCGGCCTCTGCCCCAAGTTCGGCGCGGTCGTCCAGTCCATACCGAACCCGGTGCTGGGCGGCGTGACGGTCATCCTCTACGGCCTCATCGCCGTCATGGGCATCAAGATCTGGCTCGACGCCAAGGTGGATTTCTGCTCGCACAAGAACCTGATCATCGCGGGCTCGTCGATAATAATCTCCACCGGCCTCGGCGTGAAGGGCTTTACCGCCGGCGGCGTCAACATCGCGGGCATAGCCTTCGGCACGGTGCTGGCGGTGGTAATGAACCTGGTACTCTCTTTCGGCGGCGGCGACGAACAGCAGGACCGCGCCGAGTGCTCATAAAAGGACATAATGCTTGATAAACTCCTGGCCCTCTACAGGCCGGCCGCCCACATAGAGCGGCTCCCGAAGCAGCTGCAGGACGCCCGCTATAAGGCGCTGCGAGTACAGATGATGCTCTCCATCTTCTTCGGTTACGCCGGGTTCTACCTGGTGCGCAAGAACTTCTCGCTCGCCAAGCCCTACCTGATCAACGAGTACGGCTTCTCCAAGGGCGACGTGGGCCTGATCGCCACCGGCCTGGCCGTCTCCTACGGCCTGAGCAAGTTCGTGATGGGCAATGTCTCGGACCGTTCCAACCCGCGCTATTTCATGGCGACCGGACTGATCCTCTCCGGCGCGGTCTGCCTGCTGTTCCCGTCGCTGGCGGGCTCGCTGTGGGCCATGGTCGCGCTGTGGTTCGTCAACGGCTGGGCGCAGGGCATGGGCTGGGCGCCCTGCGCGCGCACGCTGACCCACTGGTTCTCCGACGACGAGCGCGGCACCAAATTCGCCGTCTGGAACCTGGCGCATAACGTGGGCGGCGGCGTGGTGGGCCCCATCATCAACGGCGCGCTGGCCCTGGCGGCGGTGCTGGGCCTGACGGCCGTCCTGGGCGACGGCAAGCTGCCTTTCTACCTGATCTTCTACGTGCCGGCCCTGATGGCCATAGGCATGGGGCTGCTGATAGCGACTTTCCTGCGCGACACGCCGCAGAGCTGCGGCCTGCCGTCCATCGAGGAGCACACCGGCGACAACCCCGACACCGGCGTCGCGGACCCGGAGCGGGAGATGAGCGCTAAAGAGATCCTCTTCGAGCACGTGCTCAACAACAGGCCGCTGTGGATCATCGCCATCGCGAATATTTTCGTCTACGTCATCCGCTACGGCGTGCTGGACTGGGCGCCCACCTACCTGACGGCGGTGAAAGGCTGCCCGCAGGACATAGCGCGCTGGCAGTACTTCGTCTACGAGTGGGCGGGCATCCCGGGCACGCTGCTGGCGGGCTGGGCTTCGGACAGGTTCTTCCACGGCCGCCGCGGGCCGGTGTCGGTGATCTACATGCTGTTCGTCACGATCGCGGTGTATGTCTACTGGCAGAACCCGGCGGGGCGCTTCTGGGTGGACTCGGCGTCGCTGTTCGTGATCGGCTTTTTGATCTACGGGCCGGTGATGCTCATCGGGGTGAGCGCGGTGGACATGGTGCCCAAGAAGGCGGCGGGGACGGCGGCGGGCTTTACGGGTTTCTTCGGGTATATGTTCGGGGCGGTGATAGCGGAGGTGGGGATCGGGCGGGTGGTGGACCGCTGGGGCTGGGACGGCGGCTTCAAGCTGCTGCTGGTCTCCTGCGTGCTGGCCATCGCGCTGCTGGCGCTGACCTGGAAGAAGCACCACGAGAAAGATTAGCGGTCTTGTAACCTCGCAGCGCCGGTCTGCCGGCCGGAACGCAAAACGCGCTCGCGCACACCGTGCGCTCGCTCATCATTCGGGTTCGGCGCTATGCAAGCCTCACCCTCATGAAGGTTTTGCTAACCCGGCCGCCAGCCCTGCGCTGAACGCAGCACCCCATCAAGGATATTCAATGCGGGCTTTTCTTACATACATTTTGTTATTTATTTCATCTGTCGCCATGGCAGGGCAGGAGACGGTTAATTTCACTACTAAGGACGGGTGCAGGATTGAGGCATATTACTCGGCGGCGTCGTCCGGGGCTTTAGTATTTATAAATACGCACGGGCTGGGGTCGGACAAGAATGAGTGGGGAAGTTTTCAGAAGGCGCTGGGGGAGCGCGGGTACGGCTGGCTGTCGCTGGACCTGCGCGGGCACGGAGGCAGCGGGACCTGCGGAGGGAAGAAGGCGGATTACCGGAATTTTTCAAAGGCTGATTGGGCTAACGCCTCGCGCGACCTCGAAGCCGCGGCGGCGTGGCTAAAGAAGAAAGGGGTGCCGGCTAAAAGGCTGGTGTTCTGCGGCGCCAGCATAGGCGCCAATCTTTCGGTCAAGGCCGCGCGCGCCGCGGGACCCGCGGCCGTCATTTTGCTCTCGCCCGGCCTGGACTACGCCGGGCTAAAGCCGGAGAAATATTTTCCGGGAGGCGCCTACAGGGTGCTGATAGCCGCGGCGCAGGACGATCCTTACGCCTGGCAGAGCGCCCTGCCGCTGTTCAAGGCGGCCAGGGCCGGCCACGCCGCGGCCACCCTAGACGGTATCAGCGGGCACGGCGTGAACATGTTTAAAGCGCCTAAGGTAATACCGGCGGTGCTGGACTGGGCGGCGGGAAAATAAGCGGGCAACGATGAAAAAGATAATTCTGGGCCTGTCGGTTCTGGCGGCCGCGCTGCTGGCAGTTTCGGCGGCCTGGACTGGCGCCACCAGGGGGCGCTGGGGCAACTTCGAAGATTATATGTGCCGCGAGACGGCCAAACCTTTTTTCCTGTCAGTCCACGCTGACGGCGGCGCGCTGGTCACCCAGGGCAGGAAGGGCGCGCGGCCCTTTTCTTTTTCCATGCCCAAGCCGGCCGGCGTCAAACGGGTATTCGTGATAGGAGAATCAGCGGCGGAGCTGCTCGCACGCGGCGGCAGGGATTCCTTCGAAGAGACTTTCAGGTCCGCCGCCGGCACGCCCGTAGAGATAATAAACTGCGGCATGGGCGCCTACGACAGCTCCCGCATCTACGGAGTTTTCACCGAGGCGCTGGCTTACGCCCCCGACCTGATAATACTCCTGAGCGGCAATAACGAAATAGGGCCGGAGATGGAGGCCTGCCCCGGCCCTTCCGGCTTCTTCCGGGCCGTTCCGCGCTGGCTGCGGGCCCTGTTCTTCTCGGCAGGGAGGAGCTGGCGGGAAGGACTGCGGCGAGAAGCGGACCGCGCGCACGCCGCCAGGCTGGAGAAGATGGCGGCCCTGGCCGGCCGTCGCGGGGTTGGCTTCATGCTTTGCACGCTGCCCTACAACCCGGCCTTCCCTCCCTACGGGCCCATGCCGCTGGAGGACGAAGATTTTGCCGCCGCCTTAGCCCTGCTGGAGCGGGGAGAAATGTCCGGGGCGCAGGCGCGCCTCCTGGCTTTCGTCTCTAAAAAGCCCGGAAATACTTTCGGTCTCTATTACCTCGGCCTGGCCGCGGCCAAGGCCGGCGACGCCGGGCAGGCCGGGGATTTTTACGAGCGGGCGCTGGCTTCTGACCACCGCTCGGACCGCGCCGGGGCCGCGAGAAATTCCTACATCCGAGGCTCGGCCGCCCGCACGGGTTCCTGCCTGGGAGACCTGGAAGCGGCCCTGGGCGGGCGGTTGCCCGCGCCCCTGGCCGACGGCGTGCACTGGCATAAACGCTATGACCGGGAAGCGGCCCTGGAGATACTCAGGGGCCTGGCGGCCTGCCCCGCGGCGCAAGACCTGCGGCTGCGCGGAACTCCTCCGCCGCCGGAGGAGCGGAGCCCCGCCGAGCGCCGGGAGGCCCTGCGCGAAGAGTCCCGGGCCATGCTCAACTACGCAGCGGCCTACCTGCTTTTTCCGGCCGGCGAGCCGCCCTATTTGAATTCGCGCGCGCTCTACCAGCTGGAAGGCGCCTGCGCCCGGGACAAGGAATTCATAGGGGCCGCGCTGGCGTCCGAAAGCAGCCTGGCGGAAGCGCTGACCGACAATATGTGGGTGGGCGAGCTGCGGGCCGGGGCAAAGACGCTGCTGCCGCTGCTGCGGCGGCACGCGGAGGGCCCTTGCGCCCGGGGGGCACGTCTCTACGCCGGAGGAACGGACCGTTCTTAGGGGACATTATGCCATGGAAAAGACGTAGCATCAGCGGCGGCAACAGGCGGCTGCTGCTTTGGGTACTGGCGGCGGCGCTGGGGAGCGGGGCGCTGGCCTGCCTGGCCGGCTCGCTGCTGGATGAGAAATGCTCGGCGCTCATATCTAAATATTCCGCCTACAAGTCCATCACCGGGAATTATTCGCAGGACGAAATAAAAGCAGCGCTTAAGAAGCGCGGCATTGTCCCTCGCTGAACCGCGCCGTTTTTATTTATCCGCCGACAGCAGCTGTATGGCCGCGTTGGCGATGGTAACGGTCAGCGTGGGCAGGCTGCCCATCGCGGCCCGTTTTGTTTATAATGTTAAGAACCGCCTGGTTTTTCGTGAATTCAGACAGGCATTTCCTTCCGCGCGGCGCCGTGGGTCAGTCTTCAGGCGGGGGCAGGTCTATTACGCTTCTTGTCTTTAATATGTAATGTCAGTCTGTTGTATTCCAAAGGAGCTCCCATGTACGCCTTCTTAACAGCGCTCGCGGCATTCTTTGTTCTTATGAATGTATCCGGAGTTTACGCCAACGGGGTGACGAGCCACGCCGTCGCCGGCGAACGCGTCATCGACACGCTCGAATCCAGGGACCTGGCCAAGATACTGCGCGACAACGAGATCGAGTTCCATAATGGTATCTTCTGGCCGGACGCCTCTAATGAAGAGTTTGAGGAGCAGGGTGACAGAAACAGCCACGGGTGGACCGAGAAGACCAAAACGAAGGAGCAGATCGGCTACAACTCAACTATGCAGGACGCCATCCGCAGGCACTGCGGCAAAGCCGGCGACCCCTTCATTAAAGTATGCCAGGAAGCCATCGCCTTCTATATGGGGACGCTGACCCATATGGTCGTGGACGGCCCCTGGCATAAGCAGTTCATCGACAACACCACCAAGGACGAGTGCAAAGCCGCTGAGCTTACAGGCGCGGACAACACGGACCGCCGCCATGATATAGCCGACGAGAATATCGACTTGTGCCTGGAGCGCCGCCTGCGCGGCGTCCCCGGCAACATCGCCCAGCCGGTTTACGCCAAGGCCTCTTATCACAAAAAGATCGGCTGCGTGGACGAGGGGACTTTCGACGGACTGGACGGGATCTGCTACAAGTGCGACGAGGATTACAAGCATTACGGCGGGTACGGCGTCAACGACGAGCGGGTCTGCCAGAAGCCGCGCACCTACGGCGGCAAAGCGGAGCAGAGCTGCGCAAAGACGGGAGGCTTCGGCCCCTGCCTTACGAACGGAAAGTGCTACAAATGTGAAAGCGGCTGGACGCATGATCCGGGGCAGACCGCCTGCTCCAAGGAGGTCTGCTACAAACAGCACCGAAAAAAAGCCGAAAAAGCGAACCGGCATGGCTGCGAGGACGGTCAATTCTCGCACCTCCGAAATGGCGTCCAGGAATGCTGGTCCTGCCCTAAAGATTACAATCGCACCGGCCACGACATCAAGGATGCTAAAGCCTGCGCGCTGCCCATGCAGCTTCCCTGCGACAAGCTCGAGCTCCCGTCATGGGCCAAACGCCCCAAGGTCGGAGCAGGGCCCTCCGATACCGCCGTGGACTTCCTTGTGCTGGCCTATTCGACAGCCGCAGTCAAGGATGGCCAAAGCAAGCCGCGCAAGGAGTGGATCAAAAACAACCTGGACAAATTCCGCGTGAAGTACAGGGACGAGGGTTTTGGCGCGGCGGCCAGCGGGGTTAAAGCTTTCGGCGACAAGTGCGACTGGATCTACGAGCACGCCTTCTCCGGCAAAGGCGGCATCAGCGACGGGATCGGCGAAGCCAAAAAACTTCTGGACGCTATCTGGCCCAGGGTCAAGGCGCGCAAAGAGATCACGGTCCTGAGGGTCAGCACCTACCGGTACGCGGCCTACGAGGACGGGGTCCTGATCTACGAGACCAAGGACCGCTTCTAGGTTTCCGGCCTCTCCCGGCGACCGAGGCGCCAGCGCACCGTCGCAGCCAGGCTCAAACAAGCTCGCCGGGAAGGGAGTTTTTCCAGCGGCCAGCTTCTCGTCCTGCTTCCAGACGCCGTGGTGTCGGCAATCTTTCAATTCAGCGGATTATCAATATAAATTGCAGGAAATATAAGCGCGGTTATCGTCACTTCTCCACGCTTTTTTTTTCTTCTCCGGAGAGCAGTTGAATGGCCGCGTTGGCGATGGTAAGGCCGAATATGCCGGTCAGCGTGGGCAGGCTGCCCAGCGCGGCGCGCCGGCGGCCCTGCTCGAAATGCTCGGTCTCCGGGTCCACCTGCCTCTTTTTCTTCAACTCCCCCACCGGCTCGGTGGAATAGACGCAGGTAAAATCCAGGTGGGTGCCGCTCTTCCTGAGCAAATTGCGCACCTTGGCGGCCAGCGGGCAGCCTACCACTTCTTTTATAGGGCCGACGCGCACCGCGGAGGGGTCCGTGCGCAGCGCGGCGCCCATGGAGGCGATCAGCGGCAGGCCGCGCTTCACTGTGGCGGCTATCAGCCCCGCCTTGGGCCCGAGCGAGTCTATGGCGTCTATCACCAGGTCGGGATGCCCGCCCAGTATGGTTTCGAAAGTGTCCTCGTTGGCGAACACATTCATTTTCTCGGCGGCGCAGTGCGGGTTTATGTCCAGCACCCGCTCGGCGGCCACGTCGGCTTTGTGCCGGCCCAGCGTAGAGCCCAGCGCGTAGAGCTGGCGGTTTATGTTGCTGGCGCGCAGCACGTCGAAATCCACCAGCCGCAGCCGCCCCACGCCGGAGCGCGCGAGGCCTTCTACGGCGTAGCTGCCGACGGCGCCCATGCCCACCACCACCACGAAGGACTTCTTCAGCCTTTCCAGTTTTTCCTCGCCCAGCATCAGGCGTATGCGCGCCAATCTGTCTTCGCTCATTTAAAACCCTCTATGAAGTTCAAGCCGTTGGAGTAGGAGATGCCGGCCAGTTCTTCCTCCGGGCAGCCCAGCAGGCCGGAGGCCGCGGCCACCACTTCCGCCACGCCGGCCGGGCCGGCGCGCCAGAGCGGCCCTCCCGGCTCCGGAGCTTCGGTTTCGAACAGCAGCCTGTCCACGGGGACGGCGGCCAGCGCCTCGCGCAGCTTCTCCCTGGCAGGGTCCGCTATTTCCCCTCCGAAGGAGAAATAACCGCCGAGCGCCGCGAAGTCTTTAACCAGCTCGGGGGCGCCGCCGTAGCCGTGCAGCATGAAGGAGCGCAGCCTGGCCGCCTTCAGCAGCTCCAGCATGCGCCCCCAGCTCCGGACGCAGTGTATCACCGCGGGCTTGTCGAAGCGGCCGGCGATCTCTAGCTGCAGTAAAAAATTCTTTTCCTGGTCTCCGGAATCCCGCGTGCCGTCGAGACCGATCTCCCCCACACAGCAGGGCGTCCGCCGGACAAATTCCTCCAGCTTCTGCCGCCAGCCTTCCTCCGGCGTATACCAGGGGTGCAGGCCGAAGCAGGGCGTTATCTGCGGATACCTGCCGGCCAGCTCCAGCACGCGTCCCCAGTCGTCGGGGCCCGTGCCGCAGCAGAGCATGCCTTCCACCCCGGCGGCGGAGGCGGCGGCCAGGGCATCAGCCAACTCTCCCTCTGAGGCGAAATCCTGCAAATGGTTATGAGCGTCGAAGAACTTCACCTGGAAAGTTTACACCATAACGACTCGCCCAGGCAACGCGCCGCCGGCCTTATATATGTTTTGACACGGCTTCGGGATTAGGTTTACAATAACTTTAATGCGAGACAAAATGAATTCCGCCGCCGGGCGGGCGGCGCGCGCGCTCGAACGCGGCCGGAGGGTTGCGGCGCGCCTGGCCGGGCCCGCCTTCTGGCTGGCGGCGGCAGCCCTGGCCTGGGCCGCCCTGCGGCTGGCCGCGCCGCGCGCGGGCTATAACCCGTTCAGCTTCCTCACCTACGCCGACAGGGGCGAGGCCATCTTCCACGGTGTGCTCGACGGCGGCATCGCCTTCAGCATGCCGCTGCTGAGCGCGCTGGTCTCGCTGTCCTCCTACCACGGCCTGGCGGGGATGGAGCTGATCTCAAAGGCCCTGCTGCCCGCCATCTACCTGCTGGCCTACGCGCTGGGCGCCGCCGGCGGGAGCCGCTGGCGGGGGCTGGCCTTCGCCCTGCCGCTAGTGGCGATGGACGCCGCCGGCGCAGGGATTGAAACGGAGCAGAGCGTCTATACCCTCCTTCTCTTCCTCTACCTGAACTTCGCGCGCGCGCATTTGCTCAGCCCCGGCGGCGCGGCCGGCGCGCTCTCCGGTCTGGCGCTCGGCCTGACCCTGCTGGTGCGGCCGTCCCTCTTTCTCTGGCCCCCGCTGGCCGCGGCGTGGGACTTCGCAGGCAAGGCGCCGCTCAGGAAGAAACTCCTCGCCGCGGGCCTGCTGCTCGCGGCCTCCTTCGTGCTCCTGCTGCCGTGGATCCGGGTTAACGGCCGCCTCTTCGGCAAGTTCGTGCCTTTCGAGTACGAGCGCGGCTCCTGCAATATCATCACCGCGGTGAAAGGCACCGTCTACACCATGGAGGGCGACTGCCGCGCCCTGGCCGGGCTTTCCAAAACGGACTCGGTGCCGGCCTGGGCGGTGCGGACCGTGCTGGCCGACCCGCTGTTCTACGCCGGCAATGTCGCCAAACGCCTCTGGCACGTGCTGCTGATGTTCCCGCTGCTGCTGCCGCTGGCGCTGATAGCGGTGATACTGAGGCCGCGCAGGGAGCACCTCTTCCTTGGGGCGCTGGCGGCCTGCTTCATCCTGACGCATTGCCTGCTCTCCATCGAGCACCGCTATTTTTACCCCCTTCGCTATCTGCTCGGGATCATCGCCGCCGGCGGGCTGTTCGACGCGCTGTTCCGCCCCGAGCGGGGGCGCGCCGGCGTCGGCGCGCTGGTTTACGCCTTGGCCGCGGCCCCCGCGCTGCTGGCCGCCGTCACGGAATACTCTCTGCTGGCCTATCCGGGCCGCGCGGGCAACCCGCTGCTCTCCGTGGAGCGCGAATTGAAGCAATACCCGGAAGACCCGTGGCTGCTAAAGCGCCGCGGCTTTTTGCTGCTGGGCCTCAACCGCACCGCGGACGGCCTGGCCGACCTGGCGAGGGCGGCCGACCTGGCCGGCGGCGTAGAGGAGCATTTGCGCTACAGCGCAGAAATCGTCGCTTCGGAGGCGCTCCCGCGCCGGGCGCTGCCGTCGGAAGAGGGTACGCTCAACGAGCACGACGTCTTGAAACTCCTGAAGGAACTGGAACTGGGGCGCCTGGGCGAAGCGGGCGTCACTTTCGCCAGGGCGCGCCATTTCTGGGCCAGCGAAAAAGGCTCGCTCAAAGGCCTGCCCTATGCGACAGACAGCCGCGTCCTGGCCGAGATACAGGCCTCCACGCGCTCCTACGCCAACGACGATGTTTACAGGGGCCTGTTCTTCTGGCCGCCGGAGAAGCGGGAGCGGATAATCGCAAATTTCAGCCGCCTCTCACCCCTCACGCCCAATCTGCGCTACCTGCTGGAGGAATCCCGCCTTGCGCAAGGCAAAAGCCCGTCGGCGGGAGTCCCGGCCTGGCTGCCCGGCACCGGCCTGGACTACGCCAGGACAAAGTTGGATTTGACAGTTGAGATCCTTAAGGAGACGCCCCGCGTCGACGGAGCCGGGCTGCCCTACCCGCTGCCGGAAATCCTGGAAGCGGCAAACCTTTACCTCCCGGGCAGGCCGGGCGAGTTCCTGAAAGCTCTGGGCGGCGGCCGGCCTGGCTATCGCCAGCTCTGGCCGCTGCTGGACCTGGTAAAAGCGAAGCCCGGCACCAGGGCGTTCAAGGCGGCGGCCGCCGATCTGCTGGAAGTCAGCCCCGGCGAGCTGCCTGCCCTGGTCATCCGCCTTTCAGAAGGGCTCGGCGATAAAGAAGTTCAGGCCGCGCTGCGCGCCCTTCAGAAAAATCCTGAGGGAGCGGTGAAGGCCGCGGGCACCCTGGCTGACACAGGCAGGAAGGAAAAGGCCCTGGGCCTCTGCGCCTGGGCATTGAAGCAGCCCGGCGCCGCGGCCGCTGCCCTGCCCGCGGCGCTGCTCTACCAGCGCCTGGGAGAACATCACCTGGCCCTGGTAGCGCTGGACGCCGGCCTGAGCCGTAATAAGAACAGCGCCGAGCTGCACAACGGCCGCGGCGTGGCGCTGCGCTTCCTCGGCCGCAACGCCGAGGCCGGGCCCGCTTTCGCCAGGGCCCTCGAACTGGCTCCCGCCCTGCCCGAGGCCGCCTTCAACCTGGCCTCGCTGCGCCTGCTCGGCGGCGACAAGGCCGGGGCCCGGGACCTCTTTGAAAAAGTCCTCAAACAGCCCGGCCTGGACGCCGGCCTGGCGCAGCGGGCGGAACTGGAGCTTACCGCTTTGCGCCGGTAGCGGCAATATCCTATTATTCTTAACGGAGGGAACATGAAAAAAATAATTTTGATCATACTGGCCGTCTGCGCCGCGCCGCTCTGCGCGCAGGACCTGAAGACCATAGCCGTGCACGGCCACCGCGGCAGCCGCGGCACCGTGCCGGAGAATACCATCCCGGCCTTCGAGGCGGCCCTGATGGGCGGGGCCGACGTGCTGGAGCTGGACCTGGGCGTAACCAGGGACAAGGTGGTGATAGTCTCGCACGAGCCCAAGGTCACGCCCGAGCGCTGCCTGGACGCCGAGGGTAAAAAACTGGAGAAGGCCATACCGATCAATTCCCTGACGCTGGCCGAGCTGAAGACATACGACTGCGGCACCCTTCTGAATTCCAAGTTCCCGCAGCAGATCGAGGTGCCCGGCACGCCGATGCCCACGCTGGAAGAAGTTTTCGAAATGGTAAAGAAATCCGGCTACGAGGCCGCGCCCAAGGCTGAGTTCAACATCGAGACCAAGATCTACCCCTACGAGCCGGAGCTGAGCCCCGCCCCCGCGGAGTTCGCCAGGCTCGTGGCCGAAGTGGTGAAGAAGCACGGCATGCAGAAGCGCACGATGGTGCAGTCCTTCGACGTGCGCACGCTCAGGGAGATAAAGAAAATAGCCCCCGAGATACGCACCTCCCAGCTGACCTACGAATCGCTGGTGGACATAGTCCCGGCGCTCAAGAGCTCCAAAACCGATATCTGGAGCCCCAACTACAAGTGGATCACGCCCGAGGCGGTGAAGGAAGCTCAGGCCGCAGGCATAAAGGTGGCCCCCTGGACCATCAACACAAAAAAAGAATGGGACCTGGCCATAGCCGCCGGCGTTGACGCCATCATAACCGATTATCCCGCCGCCCTGGTTGAGCATCTGCAGGCGAAAAAGCTGCGTCCTTGAGGCGCGGGTGCATTAGCGCAAAAAAGCCCGGCGAACAGCCGGGCTTTTTACTTTTTAAATATATTTTTTAAGCCGGCGCGGTTTCTTCTCCGCCGGGGACTACCGCCGCTATTTCTTCTTCCGGCCAGCCTTTGGCCCGGAGCGCGGCCGCGATATCGCCAGCTATTTGGCCGGACTTCAGGGCGTCTTCCACATAATAGACCAGCGCCAGCCTGTCCAGGTTTCCCTGCGTCTTTAATACGGCGATCCTTTCTTCCTGGACGCGCACTTTTGCCGCGACCGCCGCCGCGGCCCGGACCGCTTCGGTTTCAGCCCTGGCGGCCTCTGTCTCGGCGCGGGAGCGGGCCAAAGCCGCGGCCAGATCCTCGGCGGGGGCGGCGCTCACCTCTGCCTTTTTCTCCCCCTGTATAAGCCGCCAGATCCACCGTCCCAGCCGGTAGAGCACAAAGACCGGCAGCACGACGTTGATCAGGAACATCGCTATAAGGAAAAGCAAACAGAAAAAAAATGGCCCCATCGGTAAACTCCTTTCTTATGCGCTTAAACCTTTCCCCGGCAGCGGATATTTGGCCAGCATTTCCTTATAGGCGCTGAAAGCACCTGTCACCAGCTCTTCAGGCCAGCCTTTATCCAGCAGGGCGGATCTTACGGCTCCTTCTTCCCCGCCGTCGCGCAGCGCGTCGTTTATATACTGCAGCAGAGCGGCCGTATTGGCGTCACACTTCTTTTTAAGTCTCCCCATCTCTTTGCGCACGCTCCGCGCCGGCGCGCGCTCCCCGCGCTCAGCCGGCTCCGGCGCTTTTCCGAACCACTTCACGAATTTAAATATAGCGTAGAAAAAACCAACGATAGCCGCCACGCCGCCCGAAATCAAGGCCAGGCAGAAGCCTCCGAACCCGTCGCCGCTGTTCATGGCAATACCGAGAAAGACTATGTACCCGGCCAGCGCGCAGCTCCAGAATATCTGTTTCCCAGTCATAACTTCCTTATTCGCTGCATCCGTTACTTATTGTCCAATATGATTTCCCAGTATTTTACGAAAGACAGGATCAGCGCGAAGTAGAGCGGGATGCCGAAGGCCACTTCCATCGGCAGGTTGGTGAACGGGATATGGAAACCGGTAAACGCGGCCACCGTGCTGGGGCCGTAAACGCGGTAGCCTGAAGCTATCAGCCACAGCTCGGCGGGCAGCACCCCGACGAACACTATCCCCAGGTAGGCCAAAAACTTGCCGCGCAGGCTGAAGTGGATGAGAAACTTGTCCACCAAATTTATCGCCAGCCAGGTCAGCAATACCCAGGCGCCGGTCAGCACCAGCGTGATGTCGTGGAAGAGGTAGGCCCAGGCCGGGAAACCGACGTTCTGCACCATCGGCTCCACGGTGATCTCGAATAGCAGCACCGAAACCAGGGTTATGGAGAAACTGCGCAGCCACGGCCTGCTCCGCAGCGGTATCACAGGCTTGCCCAGGATATAGAAGCTCCAGTATTTAGTAAAGCTCACCACCAGCGCCATGAACACCGGCACATAGACGAAGGTCTCCACCGGCGTGCCCAGCAGCGTATAGCCGCTGATGGACTGCTGCACCTCGGGCGAGTAGCCGCTGACGCCGAGCTTGAGCAGGATGGCCTCGTAGACCAGCGCGGCGGGCGCGAGAAAAGCCAGGTACAGCGGGAAGCGCTTCCAGTCGGGCAGCGTCTCGAAGAAGCGGTCCACCAGGACTATGGCCCACATTATCATGGAGGCCCAGGCGAAGGTGGAGATCCAGCTGATGTCCTGGTAGAGGTAGGACCACCAGCCCAGCTTGTAGTTATGCCACATCGGAGAGGTAAAGAACTGGTGCAGGAACAGCCCGCCGGCGGCGAGCAGGAACTGCTGCACCCCTTTCTTCTGGTTCTTCCACAGCCAGAACAGGGTGAAGGCGGAGAAGGCCAGCAGCAGCAGCTCAAAGGCTATTATGGGTCCCGTCGGCGTTCTGTCGAAGGCGTGCGCCTTGTACATGGCGTCCGCGGCGGCGTAGAGTCTGCGGTAGAATTCAATCATACTTTTTAAACTCCCTTGAGATAGTCTTAGCGTCCGCGAATTTCGGGTCCTTCATGCGGCAGTAGCCCCACTTGGCGCAGGCGAAGTCGGGCAGCGAGGTCATCTTATCCCAGATCTCGTAGAGCGGCCGCTCGAGGGCGTTGCCGTAGATCATGTGGTTGAAGTCGCAGGGGCAGACGTCGCCCCAGGGGCTGAGGTAAAAATAGTTCACGCCGGAGGAGCAGCCCACGCTGCGGTGGGAGGTGGTGTAGGCGTACACCAGCACGCCGGGGTAGGAGTCGTCCTCGTTGTATTTCTTCACCGACTCTATCATTTCCTCCAGCCAGGCGCGGCTGCCCAGGTCGCAGCGCTCCGCGTAGCGGCCCGTCGGGGCGGCGTCGTAGACTATCACCTCGTGCACGCCCAGGTCCTTGGCCCGCTCTATCACGCGGCCCAGCTCGCCCGCCTTGAAAGACTCGGGCGTCACGCAGCAGGAGAGACCGACGGAGAAACCGGCCTCGAGCGCTTTCGCTATGCCCCTCTCGGAGCGCGCCGAGAGGCCTTCCAGGCCGCGCGCCTTGTCGTGCGCGGCCGGGTCGGACGAGTCCACGCTGACATACAGGCTGTCGAGCCCGGCCCACTTCAGTTCGGCGCAGCGCTCTTCCAGGTGCCAGCCATTGGTGAACAGCGCCACGGTGGAGAGGTCTTTGTCTATGCTTTTGATGATCTCCGGCAGGTCGGGCCGCATCAGCGGCTCGCCGCCGGTAAAATTGATGACGGATACGCCGAGGTCCTGCGCGGATTTGAGCAGGCAGATCGCCTGCTCGCTGGTGACTGGCGGGCGCGTTTCCTTCTTGTCCTTGGCGTAGAAACTGCAGTGGGCGCAGGTGGCGTTGCATTCGTCCGTGATGGCGAAGCTCAGGAGGTTAGGGGTATTCTTGCCGTGTATGCTCTTGTAGAGCTGCCGCGCGAAGAAGTTGGCCGACGGCTTGGTGAACAGCGCCGGGCTGGAGAGAGAATACACCGGGTGCCCGTCCCGGTAATGTATCACCTTGTTGTGGTTGAGGTAGATGCGGTACATCATCTCCGTGGCGTCGGCGGAATAATCCAGGGTTTTGGTGGCCATCAGCCACTTCAGCCGCAGTCTGTCCAGCATCTTCATTTTAAGTCTCCTAAACCGGTTACCGGCCGGGCCTGCAGCAGGTACAGTTTCCCGCCTTTCAGGGCCCACTCTATGTCGGCGGGCTTATCCAGCAAAGTTTCGGCGCGTATGGCGGCCGCCGCCACCAGCGCCAGCTCTTCAGCTCCCAGTTTCTGCCGGGAGCGCAGCTCTTCCGGCACGGGGCGCAGCGCGGTGCCGCCGGCGGGGCTGACGGCCAGGCATTCGCCCTGCGTAGCGACGACCGCTTCTTTCGCCTGAAAGCCTTCCCTGGTTACGGCGTAATGGTCCGGAGTCATTGCCCCGTTCACCAGCGGTTCGCAGAGCCCATAAACCGCTTCTATGATCACCGTCCCCCGGGCGCCGCTTACCGGGTCGCAGGAGAAAGCCACGCCGGAGATTTCGGCGTCCACCATCTCCTGCACTATCACCGACATGCGGCAGCCCGCGCCGCCGCCATAAGCCGCGGCGCGCTCACCGGAGGCCGAGGCCAGGCAGGCCAGCACGGCAGCTTCCAGCCCGGCGGCATTGACGCCGAGAAAAGTATCGAACTGGCCCGCGAAAGATTTCGCCGTGCCGTCCTCGGCCGCGGCCGAACTGCGCACGGCCACCGCTCCCGCCCCCAGCGCCGCGAAATCCGACGACAGGTTGCCGTCCAGGCTGGCCACCGGAGTTCCCGCGGGTATCACAAAGCCGCGCGGCACCTTGAAGCCGGACCTGGCCAGCAGCGCCAGGTTAAAAGCCTTGCGGCCGTAAGCGCCGGGGTCCGAGGCCAGGTAGAGCGGAATAAAATGTTTCAATTCAGTGTTCATTTGAGCAGCAGCAGCACTCCGCCGGCGGCCAGCGGCACGCCTAAATTGTCCCAGCCCTTGCCCAGGGCGCTCTCCACGGCGGTGACGGCCAGCGCCCCGGCGGCGGCAGCCGCTGCAGCAGCGGGCGTAAGAGAGCCCTGTCTGAAATACATAAAAGCTCCGAGCAGCGCCAGCGACACAACGAAGAAGAGCAGGCTGCCTTCTATTGTTTTATGCCCGGTAATGCTGTATTTCCTCCTGCCCCAGAGCCCGCCGCCGGCCCCGGCGGCCGCGTCCGCAAGCCCTAGCAGCAGCGCGGACCACTGGAAGATCACGGCGTCTTCCCCCCAGAAAAGCAGCACGCTCAGCGCCAGGCCGGCCGGAAACAAAACCGCGCCGGTAAGGCCCCCCTCGCGCACGCTGCGCAGCGCGCCGCGGCGGGCGGCGGCCAGCACGAACAACGAGACGCCGGCGCCTATAGAGACGGCGGCGGCCTTGGTGACGAAGATCGGCAGCGCGCAGGACACCAGCCCGCCGGCGGCGTGGGCCGACTTGCGGGTCAGCAGCGGCGGCCAGCCGCGCCGCAGCAGGTATTCCGCCCCGGCGAAGACCGCGGCGTAGGCGGCCAGCATTATCAGCACGCCGCTCAGCATAGTTCCTTCTTAAAAGTCAGGTATTCGCGGTAGGGGGCCGAGCCGCCCGCGGCCAGCGCTTCTATCCCGGCATTGCCGGCGCGCATGGTGGACAGCAAATAGCGCCGCGCGCCCCACGCTTTGGCTTGCGCGTCCATCATGGAGAACAGGGCGCGCCCGAGCCCCTTGCCCCGGTGTTCCGGCAGCACGGCGATGGTCTTGAAGATGAAATTCTTGCCGCCGGAACAGGCGTCGGGCAGCCCCCACAGGAAAGCCGCCGGCTTGCCCTGAGGGTCGCCGGCCAGGATCACCGTACCGCCGGCGGCGCGGCCCGCCTGGCTGCCGGCTGAATACAGGAATTCATCGAGCCCGGAGGGCACGAACAGCGGCGAAGCGGAAAAGACGGCTGAAGCCACGGCGTGCAGGTCGGCCGCGCGGGCGGGCAAATCCTGCGGCCCGAGTTCAGTGAAGGAGAACCCCTGCGCCGCCAGCGCGGCCAACCTGTCCGCGTAGGCGGCGAACCCGGCGTCGTCGGCGTAGACGGCGGCGGTGAGCCTGAGGTCGGCCGGCTCGAATCCCCCCTCCCTGAAATAGTCGGCGTAGGCGGGAGGCGTGTAGGGCTCGCCGCCGTAAGCCGGGGCGTCGCCGGAGGCGCAGGCGCCGTAGCGCTGCCAGACGGTGTCGTTCACCGGGCCGTAAACCGTTTTAACTCCGCGCGCGGCGAGCGCCTCACAGGCGGCCCCCAGCACCGCCGCTGCGGCGTCGCCTTCGGCCGCTTCGAAGTAGCCTATAAGGCCGGTCCCGGCCGGCAGCCTGTTATCGGTAATGGCGCAGGCGTGCGCCACGGCCCGGTTCCGCTCCAGGGCCAGGAAGTTCTCCCGGACGCCGTGGGCCAGGAAAGGGTTCTCCGGCCCCAGCTGCTGCACCAGCTCGGCGGACAGCGCGGCTGCGTAGGCCTGCTGGTCGGCGTAGACGCGGCCCACCAGCCGCTCCAGCGCGCCGTCGGGCAGTTCGCCCGTCTTATAGCTGGTGATTTCCATAAAATTCCATGAAACCGAATAAAATAGCTATACCCAGCAGCAGCGCGGCGAAGGCCGGCACCGACACCGGCTTGGGCACCTTCACCGTGGAGACCATCAGGGCGGCCGCGGCCAGCAGCGCCCCCCCGGCAAGAAAATCGAAATAAGGAACGCCGTAGAGCTTAAGCGCCACCAGCGCCAGCAGCAGCAGGTGGTTATAGTAAACAGGCATGCCGCTGTAGGCGCGCGCGCCGTCGGCGGTGGCGGCGAAGCCCTGCAGGGTGAAGCGCACCAGCCTGAAGATACCGGCGCAGAGAAAGACAGAGATGGCGATGACCGGGAAAACATCCCGCATGGCCAGCGGCAGGTAGCAGGCCAGCGCCGGGTAGAGCAGATAGATGAAAACGTCCACGTGGCTGTCGAGCTGGCGGCCGAACTCGGACTCCTGGCGCAGTTTCCTGGCCAGCATCCCGTCGAAGGCGTCCAGCACCAGCGCCGCGAGCGCCAGCGAGAAGGACAGGTAGAAGAACCCGCGCAGCAGCAGCAGGATGGCGCCCCACGCCGTCAGCAGCGCGGCGAAGGACAGGGCATTGGGCCAGTTCAACCAGCCGGGGCGGTCAATTGAGTACATGCACCTCCCCCGTCTCCATGTGCATTTCTATATTAGCGCCGCGGGGCACTCCGGCCACGGCCCTCTCTACGCCCACTATGCAAGGTATGCGCAGCTCGCGCGCCACTATGGCCGCGTGCGACAGCATGCCGCCGCGCTCTACTATTATGCCCTTGAGCAACGGAAAAACTATGGTCCAGCCAGGGTCGGTCTGGCGCGTCACCAGGATCTTGCCGGCGAAATCCGCCGACGGGTCGAAGTCCGGCAGCACCAGCGCCTCTCCGGAAACCTTGGAGCGCGGGGTGCGCGCCGCCGTAAAGCCCTTCAGCACGCCCGTCCCGGCGGCGGGAGCGGCCCCGGCGCGCAGGCCGGCCTCTATGGCCGCCAGCGGCAGTTCCGACTCTATCCGGCGCGGGGTCTCGCGGCCCTTCCAGTATTCGTAATCGGCTTTCCTGGCGGCTATGGCCTTGTTAAGGTCAGCCGCCGCGCGGCCCGAATCTATGATTTCAAAGATCTCTTCCATCGACAGGTAAAAGATATCCTCGCGGTTGTTTATAAAACCGCGCGCGGTGAATTTATCGGCAATGGCCAGGAAAAGCTTGCGCGAGAAACCGAAGATCAGCGAGCGGCGGAAGCGCGTTTCCTCCCGGCGGAAAACGCTGTTCACCGCCCAGTTGCCCACAACGGCGAGGACCAGCCTGCGCCAGAACGGCAGGCCGGCGGCCGCGTCGGCGGCCTGCGGCGCCTCGGGCGCGGCTTCTTTGCCGGAGGAGAGCGAGGCCTGCAGTATGGAGATGAAAAATTCCGGCTGTTCGTTTATGCTTTTGGATTCCAGCTTCAGCTCATTGGGCACGCGGCTGCCGAAGCGCTCCATGTAAGCGCGTATCTCGGCGGCGGCGGCAGAGGCGGCGAACCTGCCGCGCAGTTGGGCCAGGATCTCTCCGGGCTGGCCGCCGGCGAAAGCGGCCAGCAGCTTTGGCTCTTTCTTTATCAGCGAGACTATCTCTATTATCCGGTAGCCCGGGTCCAGCGTGACCAGGGGCCGGCGCGAGCGGGAGAACAGCTGCACATAGCCGTCTTTGTCCAGCCAGGCCCGGTAAAGCTTGTCGGCCGCGCCGGCGGCCACCATCACGGCGAAATCGTTGGCTATGGGCACCTGCCAGCGCGCCACGAACTCGTCGTAGACCTGGTAATAAAGTTTCTTGCAGGCCGGCAGGTCCAGGGCGGCCAGGTCCAGCGCCGAAAGCTCGCCGTAGGCCTGGTCGAAGCGCCGGTTGAAGCCGCGCACCAGCGCGCCCATGCGGGCGAAGGTGAGCGCTATCTTGAGCGTCTGGTAAACCAGCCGCGGCAGCACTATGAAGTAACGCTCGAGCGCCCCTGCCGGCGGGGGCGGGTTATAGTCGTAGCGCTTCTGCAGCCCCAGCATTTTCTCGAAGAAGCCGCGGTTAAAGGAATAGCCGGGCAGGAAAGAGACCAACTTGTACCAGTTGATCAGGTCGTAGTACATCCGGCCGCCAAGGAACTCCACCATCTTGGCGAACATCGGGCGGTTGGCGTTTATGGCGGAACTCCCCACGCCCATCATGCCGCAGAAATAGACGTAGACCTCCTGGTAGACGGCCCGCGCGAAGGAATAGGTCAGCGGCGTGGTGACGCCGGAGTAGCTCTCGGCGATGTTGGAGTTATCGTAGATCTTCATGCCAGCGCCGCCCAGATGGCCGCGGCGTTGAGCAGCGTGAAATAAGCCACCGCCGTGTTGAAGACCGCCTTGGAGGATCTGGCGTCCCGGCGCCGTGAGAAGATCAAAATGGAATAGCCGAAATAAACGAAGGCCGGCAGCGCAGCCAGGTAGCGGTTGTCGTCCCCGGAGGCGAACCAGCCCAGTTTGAGCGCCGCCGCGGCGGCCAGGACCAGCAGGATGGAGGCGCCGCGCACGCCGTACTGCGCGGTATAAGTGTCGCGCGCCGCGTTCTCCAGCTCCGGCGGACGCATCTTGCGGGCTATCTCCAGGAAGAAAAGCTGGAAGCCCAGGAACAGCACCAGCGCCCAGGCCAGGGGATCGGCGTATAAACGGCCGGAGGGGGCCTGCATGGAGGCGGCGTAGAAGAACAGCGGTATGGCCAGCAGTTCATGCAGGAAGATGTAAAGCGTGAACCGGGACCGCAGCCAGGCCGGGGCGAAGAACTCTTTGAACATCAGCAGGGAATAAGCGAGGCTGGCCGCGAAGTACGCGAAAGGTATAGCCCCGGCCCAAACCGCCACTGCTATTTCCCCGGCGAGGGTTATGAAGATCAGCAGTTTTATGTCGCGGGTGCTTACCAGGCCGCGCTGCAGCGGGCGCTGGGGATAGAACCGCCGGTCGTGGGCGTAATCCTTCAGCTCGTCGAAGAGCCGCAGCCGGAAAAGGAAAAAGAGCAGGGCCAGCGCGGCGGCCAGCACCGCCGGCCACGAGTTTATCCCGCCGAAAGCGGCCCCCTGCACGCAGGCCCCCGTTACGGCGGCCAGCAGCCCCGCCAGCAGCAGGAATTGCTGCGGCGGAAACCTTTCAGACAGGTAAGTTAAATACTTCAACCCGCGCCCTCCGTTAAATACTTTTAATTATAATACTAAATAAAAAAACCGCGCTTCCGGCGCGGTTTTTTAGTTTTAGCGGCGGCCGGTTAAGGCAGGCCCTTAAAGCTTTTGGCTATTTTCTCGAAGGTGCCTAGGTTGGCGAGGAAAGAATCCTTGGGGGCGCTGAAATGCAGCACGTAGAAGCCGGCCTTGGCGGGCAGGACGTACAGTTTTTCTTTCAGCTGCACGCTCTCGTCGGACTTGGTGGTGGGGTGCAGGAAAACCATGCGCTCGCGGGACAGCAGCAGGGCCTTGCGCCCGGCGAGGGTTATATCTTTTACCGGCTCGTAATTTTCCCTGGCGCTCTTGGTTTCACCCAGGACATTCTTGGAATTGCTGTTTACATAGTCCTGGTACCCGTTAAAATCAGCGTTATCCTTCGCGTAATAAGAAACGAAAACAGAGGTGGGCGCTTTGCCGGATACCGGGGCCAGCAATTGTATCTCGTAGATCTTGTATTCCTCGTCCTTCTCCTGGTCGCGTTCCATGGACCAGGCCGCGGGCACGCTGCAGGAAAAATAATTATTCTCCATGGCGAAATTCTTGAATTGCGCGGCCTTGCCCTTAGCCTGCGCGCCGGCGCAGGCGGCGGCCAGAAGGGAGAGCATGGAAACGGTCAGTAAAATATTTTTCATACGGGCACCGGGGGCGCATTGGTCTTCTGCGGCGCCGTGCCGGCCTCCAGGGCTTTTAAAGCGCCGCTGTTCTGCCTGTCCGAGGCATTATAGCGGCTCCGGTAAACGCCCAGCCTGGACAGGTCTCCCTGTATTTTAGCAAGAACAGGAGTCTGTATCTCTCCCACCGAGCCGGCCAGTTCGTCCGGGGACATTTCCAGCGCTTCGGCCAGGTTAAGGCCGGAGGCGTCCAGCGAGGCCTTCTCTGCGGCCGGCATGGTCTCGCGGCGCTCCAGTTCGCCGGTGACGGCGCCCAGCACCTGCGAGGCGGCCGCGTCCAGGGAAGGCAGGCCCGAGAAATAGCGCTGGCGCACGGTGGTGGCGAAACCCTTTGAACGGCCCGCTTTAAATTCTGTGGCTATTTCGACGCTCTTCGCGGCATATTGAGAGAATCCGCGACTATCGCTCATTATCGTATTAAACGTGGCGTCCTTCTGGAGCTTCTCCGTGGTGAACAGCCCCTGCAGCGCCATCGCCTCTATTTCGTTCTCCTGGGTGCGCGGCAGGTAGACGCCGCGCGACTGCGCCCAGTCGGCCTGCGACTTATGAGCGGCCTCGTAAACCACGGCCGGGGACATGTACTTGGCTATCTCGGCCAGCTGCGCCGGGTTGGACATCACCGAGGTGGCGGTATAGCCTTTAATGCGCATGTACTGCTGTATGGTCTCGGAATCCAGCACCACCGAGCCGGTGGCCGGGTCGTAGCGGGAATAGCCGCCGGAAACGGGGGCCACGGTTATCCTGAGACCGCCGGGGAAAGCGGCCAGGGCCCGGTCGCCGGCCTGCGTGCCGCGCAGCTCGGCGGCCACGGAAGTATTGAGCATGGTGCCCAGCACCTGCCGCTGCCCGGAGGGCAGCACTTCCTGCGGCAGGGAGGAGCGGGCGGAATTTATCCGCGCCCGCAGGTCCGGGGCGGCGGTTATAGAGCTGTTGTCGAACATGTTGCCCAGCAGGTAAAGCTGGTCTTCGAACGACTTGCCCGACAGCTGCGACTGCACCCCGGGCGGCAGGGTGCCCACGAAGGCGCGCACGTCGCGGTCCAGCGTAGCCTCCTGCCTGGCGGCGGCCAGCCGCTGGTCGTTATAAACGAGGAAGCGCGGGTCATTGGTTATGAGCCGCTCTATTACGGCGTTGCGCTCGCGCAGCACCATCCGCTCCCAGGCGGCCTTGGTAACCTGCACGCCCTGGCCGGAGCCCAGGTCGGCCTGCGCCCAGCTCATGGCGCGGGTGTCGGTCATGGTGCCGAAGATAACTTCCCACTGGCGTATGGCCTTGGTCACCACGGTTTTCTTGGCCGCGGGATAGGTAGGGGCGAAGCGGCCCAGCCAGGTCAGCAGCTTCTCCGGCTCTGGTCCTACGCCCAGCCCGGACAGCGGCTTGTCAGCGTCTATCCGTATGGTGAGGGACTGGTTCAGCTGATTGATCCGGGCTTCGTCCCAGGGCAGGGCCAGCAGGTCTTTCAAATCCTTTAGCGCCTCGGCCTTGCCCAGCAGGGCGGCCCCGCGGGGGCCGGCTTCGGCCAGCTCTCGCGCTTCGCCGTCGCGCAGGAAAGCCGCGGCCAGAATAGGATTGCCGCTGGCTATGCCCACTTCGTATTCGGCCAGGCGGTCGGCGGCGTCAGCCTCTTCCTGGGCCAGGGCCGGCAGGCCGCAAAACAGCAGCCCCGCCGCTAAGGCGGCCAGGCGCAGGGTTTTGGCGGCTGTTCCGTTCATATTATTTCAGCCTCTCGCTCATCATGTCCAGCAGGAAATCGTCCCAGAGAGAATCGCCGGCGAAGGTCAGGCTCTCGTAATTGGCGGAATCGTAGGTCAGGGCGGGAATGTAGATAGCGAGGCCGTTGGCCGCCGAATACCTGCTGTAGCGGGCGGGCCGCGCCACATTGCGCGCCAGCAGCACGCCCCGCACCTGCGCCTTCAGCGCCTCGCCTGCGGCCTTGGCGGCACTGCCCTCGGGCAGTCGGGCCGCGACCTTGTCCACGTAATCTATAAGATCTTTTGAATCCTCATAATGGAACCGCGAGACGGTCCGGAGCAGGGCCAGGTCGGTGGCCACGGCGAAAGCCCGGGGGTCGGAGCGCACCGCGCTCACCCAGCCGTCTAGCGCCTGCCGGAAAGCGGGCAGCGCCGAAGTGCGCAGCGCCGAAAGCGTGGCGTCATCGGGATAGCTGGCGCCGAAAGAGTCCACTATCACCCGGCCCAGTTCTTCTGCGCCCATGCCGGGATTGGCGGCCAGGCGGTTAAGGATGGGGGTGTAGGGATAGCCGGGGCCGGAGATCACTTCTTCGGAAGCTACTATCACGTCCGCCGCGTTCCTGAATTCGTAGGCCACGCTGGCCATCTGCATCAGGCAGGCGTCCATGGCGAACACGTCCAGCTTCCGGCCCAGCGTCTTGGCCGCCTGGTTCAGCGCGAAGCCGAGGCGGTCTATAGACATCTCGTTGCCGGTGACGTCATCGGAAGCTATGCCGAGGCGGCCGGCCCCGTGGTTCCACAGCACTACGGCCACCTTGCGGGCGGGGTACTGGCGCAGTCCGCGCTTTATGAAGCGCAGCAAATGGGCCTCGCTGCCCATGTCGGCGGTATTGGAATTGTAGATGACGGGAGAGGTTATCGTGTTGGCGTCGGCGTCCCTGGTGACATAGATGGTTTTGGAGCCGCGCTGGAACTGCAGGTTGCGGTCCGTATTATTGTCTATGCCCAGTATGCCGAACTCTACTACCACGGCCACGCGGTCGGTGGAGCCCGCGGCCTCCATCTCGTTGATGTCGTCTTTGGCGAAGCCCAGTATGCCCAGGTCGTTCACGCCGTTCACGAAGACCAGCACCAGCCACTCGCGCTCTACGGCGGCGGGCGCGTCCTGCGGAACCGCGGCGGGGGCGGGCACCGCGGGGGCCGCTACGGGGCTGGGCAGCTCCGACATCGCCCTGTCAAAAGAAAGTTCTTGGGCTTTGAGGCCCATGGCCAGGGCGGCTATTGCCGCGAAAGTTAATGCCAGCGCGCGTTTCATGTTAATATTTTCGGTTATTGCTTGACTTTTATCAAAGGTCCTAAGTCCCACAACGCAATAGGCCTTTAGACCTAAGCCGCGCAGTTGATCACAAGGTGTATCGACGGCGCCCACCTATAGTATATAGATATATCTTGACTTGTCAATAGCGGGCTCTTTCGGGTAGCGGCAAAATAGCGCCCGCAGAGCGCGGGCGCAGGGCCGAAGGTTTTGCCGCCTATAGAGAGACTTGCGCCGCTAAAGCAGCGCGCTCAGCCCCGGACAGCCGACGCGGCAGGGGTAGTGACATTTATACACGTACAGGTCTTATGAATGAGGCAGTCGCAGTATGCCTTGCCGGAGCACATACTGGTGGCCTTGTCGATCGCCAGGGCGGTAAAAGACAACCGCCTGTCCAGCTCTGCCACCAGCAGGTCTCCCTCAGCCAGGAATTCCACGGACTCTAATATATTATCCAGCTTAGCCATGACATTCAACTCCTTGAATTAGAACTTCTGCCCTATAGTGCCGTGCGGAACAATTTTAATGCCAATAGTTTTATGAAACTTTTCACCGTTTCCCGCATCTCATTAGCGCAGGCAAGGAGAAACACATGAAGCGGATACTAACTTTTACCCTTATTTCCATACTCCCGGGCATGGCGGCGGCGCAAACCGCGCTCAGCCTGTCCGAGGCCGTAGAGCGGGGGCTGCAGAACGACAATCTGATCAAAACCGAAGCCGCCAGGGTGAGCGGGGCCAGGTCGGGCCTGAGGCAGGCCGAAATGAGCCGTTTCGGCGGACTTAAACTTAAAGGAATGTATACTGACGGCACTGACCCGGTTTACGCCTTCGCCACCGCCATGAAGCAGGGCAGTTTCAGCATGGCCTCCATGGCCACCATCAATGACCCCGCCCCCGCCCGCAACTATATGGCCGGCATAGAGGCCGGCATCCCCCTGTTCACCGGCTTCGCGGTCTCGAATGCCGTGAAAATGGGGAATTTAGGGGTGGAAGCCGCCGCCAGCGGCTATGAAAGGGCCAGGTCCGGCATTACATTCAAGCTCACCTACCAGTGGCTGACCGTGCTGCTGCGCGCCCGCCTGGCCGCCCTGGCCGGGGAAAGCGTGGCGGCCGCCGAAGCCGAACTGAAGACCGCCCAGATGCTTAAGGACAAGGGCATGGTGCTGGGCTCCGACTATTACGGCGCCGAGGCCATACTTTCCACCCTGAAGGGCTACAGGCTCAGTTGGGACAGGGCGCTGGCGCTGGAGCAGGAAAAGCTCGGCATAGCCGTGGGCCTGCCTGGCGGCGCAGGGGCCGCCGGGGCCCTGGCCGCCCCCTCCTACCCTGAGAAAACCCGCGGCGCGCTGGCGCAGGCCGCGGCCGGGCGGCGCGACCTGAAGGCGCTGGAGAAAATGGCCAAGATCTCGGAAACCTCACTGGAGATGCAGGAAAACTCGGTGCTGCCCGTGGTGGAAGCCTTCGGCTCCTGGGAAACCAATTCCGAAAGCCTGTCCGAGTTCCGCGGCAACAGACTGCTGGGCATACGGCTCACCCTGCCCATAGGCGACCCCGCCTATTTCGCCAGGAAGGAAACCGCCAAGGCCGAAACCGCCATGGCGCGCGGCCGCCTGGACGAAGCCCGCCGCAACGCCGGCATAGAGGTGGCCGAAGCCCTCAGCAACTACAACGCGGCCGTAGACGGCCTGCCGGTGGCCAAAGAAACGGTTGAGAAGGCCAAGCAGTCGCTGGAGCTGTTCCGGCCCCTCTACCGCCAGGGCCGCCAGAGCGTGCTGGAAGTGCTGCGCGCACAGGCCTCCGTGCTGCAGGCCGAAGCCGCCTACTACGAAACTCTTTATAAGCTCAACCTCTACCACGCGCAGGCCCTGCTGGCCTCCGAAACCCTGGACGCCGCCGCGGTGAAAGAGATATCGGACAAACTCGCCGCGAAGTAACGGAGAACAAAATGCAGAACATAGAAAAAAAATACGGGATGGCGGGGCGGATGGCGGAGACCTTCATCGGCTCGCGCCTTACGCCCATACTGATAATCACCTTCATACTCCTGGGCGTCTTCTCCACCTTCAAGCTGCCGCGCGAGGAAGAGCCGCAGATCAACGTGCCCATGTTCGACATCATGGTGCCGTTCTACGGCGCCGCGCCCAACGAGATAGAGAAGCACCTCGTGGAGGTGGGCGAACGCAAGCTGTGGGAGATCCCCGGCGTGGAATACATTTATTCCATAGCGCAGCCCAATTTCGCCATGTTCACCGTGCGCTTCAAGGTGGGCACCGCGCCGGAGACGGCGGCCAACCTCATCTACACCAAGACCCTCGACAACAAGGACATCTTCCCCCGCGGCTCGGGCGAGCCGCTGATCAAGTTCCGCGCCATCGACGACGTGCCCGTGCTGGCCCTGACCCTGTGGGGCGAAGGCAAGAACGGCTACGACCTGCGCCGCGCCGCGGCCCGCATCCAGACCGAACTGAACTCCGTCGCCAACGTTTCAGAGACCCGCATCATAGGCGGCCACAAGCGCCAGTTCATAGTGCATTTCGACCCCGCCGCCCTGGCGCGCCACCGCCTCACCCCCCCGATGCTGGCCGGCACGATCAAAATGTCCAACGCCAGCCTGCCCGCCGGCCATTACAACCAGGGAGACAAAGTGCTGCTGGCCGAAACCGACGCCTTCATACGCAGCGCCGACGACCTGAGGAATATCATAATCGGGGTTTACGACGGGCGTCCCGTGAAGCTTTCAGAAGTGGCCGACGTCAAGGACGGCCCCGACGAGGATGAGCGCTCCGTAACCATGCTGCAGGGCCCGGCCTCCTCCCTCAAGGCGGCGGCCTCGCCGGCCGTCACGCTCTCCGTGGCCAAGCGCCGCGGCGCCAACGCCACCGAGGTTTCCCGCGCCATACTGGCCAAGGTGGAGGCCATGAAAGGCCGCGAGATCCCAGACGGGATAAACCTGACCGTCACCCGCAATTACGGCGAGACCGCCAAGGCCAAGTCCGACGAGCTGATCTACCACATGCTGCTGGCCACCCTGTCGGTGACCCTCCTGATAGCCCTTACGCTGGGGCTGCGCGAGGCGGCCGTGGTGCTGGTGGCCATCCCCGTCACGCTGGCGCTCACGCTGCTGGTGTATTACCTCTACGGCTACACCCTCAACCGCATCACGCTGTTCGCGCTCATCTTCTCCATCGGCATCCTCGTAGACGACGCCATCGTGGTGGTGGAAAACATAAACCGCCACTGCATGCTAAACCGGAAGAACTCGCTGTACCGCAACATCCTCAACGCCGTGGACGAGGTGGGCAACCCGACGATACTGGCCACCTGGACCGTCATCGCCTCTATCCTGCCCATGGCCTTCGTCAGCGGCATGATGGGCCCCTACATGCGCCCCATCCCCATAGGCGCGTCGGTGGCCATGCTGTTCTCTCTCGGCGTGGCGTTCGCTTTCGCCCCGTGGCTCTACACCAAGGTGGTGGAGCGCTGGCCGCTGAAGCACTGCGACCACACCCGGGAAGGGCTGCTGGACCGGATGTACCGGAGCCTGATGAAGAAGCTGATCTACAACCCGGCCAACGGCAAAAAGTTCCTGTGGTTCACCGCCGGGCTGCTGGCGGTGGTGCTGGCCATGGTGGGGTTCAGGCTGGTCATCTTCAAGACGCTGCCCTTCGACAACAAGAACGAGTTCCAGGTCGTCATCAACATGCCCGAGAGCTCGTCGCTGGCGCGCACGGAAAAAGCCGCCGGGGAAATGGCCGCCTACCTGGCCTCCGCGCCGGAGGTGCGCGACCTGCAGATCTACGCCGGCGCCTCCGCTCCGTACAACTTCAACGGCCTGGTGCGCCATTACTTCCTGCGCCGCGAGCCCTACCAGGCCGACATCCAGGTGAACCTCTCCGACAAGCACGACCGCAAGCGCCAGAGCCACGACATAGCCGTGGCCGTGCGCCCCGGGCTGAAGGAAATAGCCGACAAGTACGGCGCTCGGCTGCAGGTGGCGGAAGTACCGCCCGGCCCCCCGGTCATGGCCACCCTGCTCATAGAGGTCTTTGACCCCAACCCCGTAAACCAGCGCGCGCTGGCCGAAGAAATTAAGAATGTCCTCAGGGCGACCGAGGGCATAGTGGATGTCGACTCTTATATCCCCGAGGACCAGCCCATCACCCGGCTGGTGGTGGACAGGCAGAAGGCCACGCTCAACGGCGTGGCGGCGGCGGACATTGTGCAGACCGCGGCCCTGTCGCTGTCCGGCGCCGACATAGACTCGGCCCACGTCGAGGAAGAGAACGAGGCGGTGGACATCCGCCTGCGCCTGTCGCCGGAGAAGCGACGGGCGCTCTCCACGCTCAAGGAGATCAAGTTCTTCTCTCCCAACGGCACGGCCATCCCCATGGCCAGCTTCGTCAGGGCCCAGGACGGGCTGGAGAACAAGCCGATCTACCGCAAGAACCTGCAGCGGGTGGCCTATGTCACGGCCGACATAGCCGGCGGCACCGAAAGCCCCGTCTACGCGGTGCTGGACCTCAGGAAGAAGATCGAAGGGCTCTCGAAGACCCGCGGCGCGAAGATCAACCAGTACTTCACCCGGCAGCCCGCCAGCACTTCGGAGACCGCCATAAAGTGGGACGGCGAATGGCACATCACCTACGAGGTGTTCCGGGACCTGGGCCTGGCCTTCGCCATGGTGCTGGTGCTCATCTACATCCTCGTGGTGGCCTGGTTCGAGGATTTCGTCACGCCGTTCATCATCATGGCCGCCATCCCGATGGCGCTCATCGGCATCATCCCCGCGCACTGGGGCATGAACGCCTTCTTCACAGCCACGTCGATGATAGGCTTCATAGCCTCGGCCGGAATCGTGGTGCGCAACTCCATCATTTTGGTGGACTTTATTAACCTGAAGGTGCGCGAGGGCATGGAACTCAAGGAGGCCGTGATAGAAGCCGGCGTGGTGCGCTTCCGCCCCATGCTGCTGACGGCGCTGGCCGTCATCGTCGGCGCGGGCGTCATCCTGTTCGACCCCATCTTCCAGGGGCTGGCCATCTCGCTGATAGCCGGACAGATAGCGGCCACTCTGCTGAGCCGCGTAGCCGTGCCGGTGCTGTACTACCTGGCCTTCAAGGACAAGGAATACAAGCTGAAGCCCGCGCCCAGGGAACTGGAGCAGCGCGAAGAATTAATGGGAGCAACCGGGGAATAAATAGGGACAGACCCCTATATTTTCCGCAGAATGTGCTTATAAATCAAACTAAATATTCCGGTTAAATAGGGGTCTGTCCCTATTTTTCGGTGGGAGCGATATGAGAATGAATGATGCGTTGAGACTGCTGGCGGGTTTTATGGTGTTGCTGAGCCTCGGCCTGACCGTTTATGTGGACGGCCGCTTTATCTGGCTGACCGCCTTCGTCGGGGCCAATTTGCTGCAGTCGGCCTTCACCAAGTGGTGCCCGGCCATCTGGCTCTTCAGGAAACTGGGCCTTCAGGAATAGGAATAGGGGACGTTGATTCCTAATTCCTAATTTCTGGGGCATCAAAGCACATTTCGCGCCACGCCAATTCGCCCATACAGTTAGGAATTATGAATCAACGTCCCCTATGTATTTGCGGCCGGGCTGGGCCTCGGTTTTAGCCAGGCTGGAAAACAGCGCGTCCAGCCCCTGGCTTTCCGGCAGCTGGCGGCGCAGACGGGACAGGAAGCCCCGGTCGGAGGCGGCCTGGCGGGCGGGGGTATAATTGAGGTCCTTGAACCAGCCAGCCACCATCACCATGATATCCGCCAGCGTGTGAAGATCTTTCAGGGCCAGGGTTTCCCCGCGCGCCGCGGCCTCCAGCACCCCGGGGGACAGTTCGCGGCTCAGCGCTATGTCCGGGACCATGACCTGCAGCCCCTTAAAACCGTCCGTTTCCACCGAACCTATCAACCCGTTCATAATGTCCAGCTTGTCGGCGTCGCGCACCAGCAGCAGCAGGCTGTTGTCGGCCGGCGGCAGGCCTGAAGGCAGGTCCTCGGCCTTGCGGTTATGGTACTGCACCGCGCACAATAGCCGGCCGAAGGCGGCGCCGCAGGAGAACAGGGGGCGCGCCTTCTCTTCCAGCACCCGGCGGCCTTCCAGGCCGTGGTCCAGGCTGCGGGCGTCTATGAAAGAGCCGTGGCCGGCGTACTGCGTGAAGCGCCCGGCGTCGTGCAGCAGGCCTGCGGCGCGGGCCAGGGCGGCCTCGCCTCCCGGCAGGCCTAACCCCGCGGCTATCAGCGAAGAGTTTTCGGCCACGCGGGCGCTGTGCGCGAGTTTAAACTCCAGCGGACCCGGCAGGGCCCCGTCGGCGCCCCGGAATTCGTCGACATACGACCTGAACCAGGCCTCAATAGGGGCGTAAGCCCCGTCCCTGCCGTTTTCACTCATATCTTATGACAAGTTTACAATATTCAGCCTGTGCCGGGCCCGCCCGGCTGGCGATATGAGAATATTTATTTTCAAATGAAAACATTGGGGTCAAAAACGGGCAAATAACGCCATAAAACCGGGGTTAAGCGCCCAATAAGGGGAAAAATACGGGGCAAAGCGCTTGGCATAAAAATTGTTCCGTGTTTGGCATACAGCAAGCGCCCTTGTGGGGCTAGTCTTTAAAAGTTAAAATATAGAAATTAGGGGAAAACACAATGAAAAAAGAGTTTCTTATCAAGTCGCTGAACCTGAACGCCGCGGAGGCGCTCACGCTGGAGAAAGCCGAAGACAGGATGGAGTTCCAGGTCATGTTGGGCATGGACAACTTTTTCGCGACCACCTGCGATGACAAGTGCCGGGTAGTCTGCAACCCCTTCGGCCAGGGCACTCCCTGCAACCCCATGACGCCGCCGACCGTCCCGGATGTTCCGCCGCCCACCCAGGTCCCCTGCCCCCAGCTGAAGTAAGCAGGGTTTGAATCCAGAACCCCGGAGCGCTCAAGCTCCGGGGTTCTACTTTATCCCGAGAGGTTAAAATGAAAATAGAGAATTACAGGACCAGCCGCTACCTTAACGTGGCCGATCTCGGAGACGGAGACTTCAGCCTGCTTTTTAACGGCATTAACGGCTGCCTGGACGAGGTGCCCAAAGAACTCGCGGCGCTGCTCGCTTCCGGGGACGCGGACCGCCTCAACCAACTGGCGCCGGCCAATCTCGAGTTTCTCAACAAACGCGGCCACATCACCAGGCTAACGCCCGAAAAAGAGCTGGAGCGCTTCCGCGAGTTGGCCACCGCCATCCATGAAAAAAGATGCGCCGCCAAGCAGCCCGGCGGGCTGCTGCTGCTGCTCAGCTACAACTGCAACCTGGCCTGCCCGTACTGCTACCAGCAGAAGCACCGGCCGCACAAATCCAAAGCCGTAATGACCCCGGAGATGGTGGACCTGCTGCTTGACCGGCATTTTTCCTCCATCCTGCCGGACACGAATAAGCAGGTCCTCTATTTCTACGGCGGGGAACCCTTCCTCCCTGCCCATGAGCCGGCCATAAGGCGGGCCCTGGAGCACGCAAAAAAGCTCGGGCTGCACTGCGAGGCGATCAGCAATACCACGATGCTGGAGTCCATGATCGACATTTTCGGCGAAGGCGCCGGCAAGGTTAACCAGGTGCAGGTATCCCTGGACGGCTACAAAGAAGAACATGACCAGTCCCGTGTAGCCGTTTCCGGCGTTCCCACTTTCGACAAGATCATAGCCAACATAAAGCTCCTGCTCTCGCGCGGGACCGGAGTCTCGGTAAGGCTGAACCTGGACAGGAAAAAGCTGGACACTACGCCCCGGCTGCTGGAATTCCTCAAGACGGAGGGCATAGCCGGCCACAAGAAAGTCAGGGTTTACGCCACCCCCATCCACGACAATTTGTGCAAGGTGGACGATTCGGACTTCATGGACATTAAGGCGCTCTCGGAAAAGGTTTTAAACATGGGCATAGACCTGGAGCACCCGGTCAGCCTCCGGGGCAACGAGTTCCAGTACCTTTTCAGCCTGCAGAAGGGAACGGGGCTCACCCGGACCACCTACTGCATGCAGACCACTCAGACCACTCTGGTCGCGGACGCCTTCGGCGACCTTTACGCCTGCTTTGAAGAAGCCGGCTACGATAAGTGGCGCGTCGGCCACGTCGGCGAGGCCGGCGTGGAATTCTTCCCGCAGCGGGAGATCTACCAGAAAAGGCATATCGCCAACATGCCCGACTGCCTGGCCTGCTCCGTCGCCCTGGCCTGCGGCGGCCAGTGCGGCGTCATGTGCAGGGCCAAGACCGGGGACCTTCTCAAGCCCAAGTGCAACGATATGAAAGAGACGCTGCTGGCCGGGCTGGCCCACGCCTACAACAAGTATAAGGCCGCCGGTAAACCAGCGCCCGCCAAAGCGGAAGAACCCCTGTCAGGTTCCGCCCACGACTGAGGCCGCCGCTTTCCTCATGTCCGAAACTCTTTACGAGAACTTCCTGAAAGGCGAATACGCCGTCGAGAACGGCGACGCTTCGCTGATCATAACCAAGTCCTCCTGCTACAGGGTGAAAGAGGAAACCATAGCACTGGTTGAGAACCTGCCCGCGCGGGGAGATAAGCAACACTTCATAAAGGCCATGGAAGGGCTCGGCATAGCGAAGGCCGCTCCCATCTTCGACAGGCTGCTGGCTATCGGGGCGCTCAGGCTCAAAGAGAAGAAAAAACTCAGCGGCGCGCTGAGCGCAATCGTAAGGCCTGATTTCCGGCTTATCCCCGCGGCCTGGCAGGAGAAGGCTTTCAGGGCCCTGGGCCTCGCCCCTTCCCCGGAATGGCTGGGCCGCAACTTCGGCAAGGTCTTCGCCCTGGCCGCGGCGGGCCTGCTGCTGAGCCTCGCCGTTTCATACACCGGCCTCTACCCGGCGCTGGCCAAGCTGTCCCACGGCGCCCCGGCCACCCTCACCATGTTCGCCCTGGTCTTCCTGGGCAGCGTCATACACGAGCTGGGCCATTCTTACGCCGCGGCCGCGGCCGGCATAGCTTTCCGGCCCATAGGTTTTTCCATCTATCTTTTCCTGCCGGTTTTCTACGCTAATGTTTCCGGCATGGAACGGCTGCCCCTAAAGGAAAAAGCCGCCATTGATCTGGGCGGATTTTTTACCGAGTCGGCCTACCTGCTGCTCCTGCTTGCCCTCTGGTTTTTCACCAAAGACCTGCTTTTCCTGGCGGCCGTAAAATGGATGTCCCTTATCATCGTGTTCAACATGAACCCCCTGCTGCGCACCGACGCCTACTGGCTGTACAAGGACTTCAGGAAAAGTTTCCCCGGCCACAGGCTGGCGGACTGGTTCCATTACCTGTACCTGGCGGCTTTCCTCGGCTTCTCGCTGTACCTGTTCAAATACATCTATCTGCAGGCGGGCACGATCCTCGCCCTGCTCTCTTCGATCTGGGCCAGCCCGGCCCTGCTGCTGAGCGAAGGCTACAAGATCATACTGGGCTTTTACCTGATCATCATCTTCTTCACCGGCGGGGCGAAACGGCTGGAGGAAACGCGGCAGGAATGGCTGGAAATGAAAGGCGGCAAGGCTCCGGCGCGCGCCTAGGGAATCAAAACGGGGCAAGAAAAAAGGCCGGCTCATTGAGCCGGCCTCTTCTTTTACAGCCGCGGCTTACAGCCCGAAGGGCGTAGGCTCGGCGGTGGGATAGCAGGGCGTATGTATCGGGCCCACCCACTGGTTGGGGGCGGGGATCACCGGGAACGGGTTGGGCCGGCTGATGAAGTTGCCCTCGGGGCAGCGGTAGATGCAGGTATTGCCGGCGTCCATGGCCAGCGTGCAGGTGCCGCTGATGGCCTTGGGCTGCTCGATGAGGCCCTTCGGGGTCAGGTAGATACCGTCGAAGGTTGTCTTGGTCTTATACTTGTACACGGCGGAGACGGGGCGCAGGTTCAGGAAGCGGCCCCACAGGCACACTTCGAAAACTTCTTTCTGCCCGGGCTTCAGCTCGCGCGGCGCGGTTACTATCACGCGGGTGGTTTCGCGGAAGTACTCGGTGCGCGGGAAGCAGATCTGGCCGGCCGGGTAGCCCATGTTCTGGCAGTCCTGGTAGGTTTCCATCGCGCTCAGGCTGATGTCGGCCGAGGTCAGCGGGCTCTCGGCGGTGAATTCCACTGTCTTGCAGTCCCGGCTGCTATAGGTCGGTATGCCGAACTTGGTCTCGGGAACATCTATCTTGACGGCGGAGGCCTGCTGCTTGAAAGATTTTATGTCCAAGGCCTGTTCGAAGCTCACCTGGGCCTGCGCCATAGAGGCGGCGGCCAGCAGGGATACAACGGCTATCATAATTTTCATCTGTTTCTCCTGAATATATGGTTTTGGGAACTTTCCCCTTAATACTATTGTAGGAGAAAGCAGGGCACGGAGTAAGAGGCCTTGGACCTACGCGAAAAGTATTTGGACCCACGAAGGGATATGGACCTAAAGGCCGGTTTTAGTGCCCTTTGAGGGCGCTATCAAAAATCCCTGATCTTCACGGCCTTCGCTTCCACTACAAAAAGCGCCGACTTGGGGGTTTTTTCCTGCACTGTATAGGCGGTGACGGAAGAGAGGTTCACAGACATCAGCTGGAAGAAGTCGCGCAGCGTGTCGGCGTCGGCCCGCACTATGCCGCGGCGGAACCAGGTCCGCTTGCCGGAGGCTATCAGCTCGTCGTGCCGCTTGGAGAGCCGGTCGAAGAGTTCCTGCGAAGCCGCCTTCTGCGGAGATTCCACCTGCGCCCCGGCCAACGGGCACTTGTAGCCTTTGCCGACTTTGCGCAGCAGCTTCACGGCGAAGAATTTTTTTATTATGGCGGCTGCGGCGGTTTTAGACAGCCCGGCCGCTTCCGCCAGTTTTTCCGGGGTCCAGATCCCGCTGTCGTTGGAGAGCAGCTGGTAGCAGAGATGGGCCTCGGGCGTGGCTGAAATAACGTCCAGGTGTTCCAGCGTCATGTAGAACTTGCGCCCGGCTATGGCCTGCCGCAGGGCTTTCTGCGCAGGGGACAGGGCCAGCACCGCCGGCTTGTCGGCCAGCATGGGCTCCAGGATCTCGCCGAACAACTCGTCGCCTGACATGGTCCGCAGCCAGGCCCGCGTCAGTTCCTGGGCGGGCGCGCTGTTGCGCACCAGCCGCAGGCCGAAGATGAAGCCGCGCATATGCTTGAACAGCGGCAGTATGCGGCCCTGCTCCATCAGCAGGTACTTGCGGTAGCACATCCCCAGCACCTTGTCCCCCCCGTTATCATGGAAGAACCGGTAGGCGGTGGGAAAACCCGCCTCCTGCCGCAATTTTACCAGCGTGTCGGAGAAGATAGTGCCCATGAGTGAAATTCTACTTTAAACCCCCGCCGTCTTCAACGGCTCTCCCCCTGTAACGCAGTTTGTCGGCGCAAAAAGCGGCCAGGGCCAGCGCCCCGAAGGCGCAAACGATTGCGGGCCCGGTGGGCAGGTCGAACCTGGCGGAGGCGTAGATCCCGGCGAGGCTGGTGCCCACGCCCAGCCCCCAGCCCAGCCAGAGGCGCCCTTTCAGAGTGGAGGAAAAGCGCATGGCCGACACCGCGGGTATTATCAGGAAAGTAAAAACCAGCAGCACGCCGGCCAGTTCCACCGAGCTGGTGACCACGAAACCGAACAGCGCGTAGAAGAAGAAATCCCACAGCCGCGCGCCGGCGCCGCAGTCCGCCGCGGAGGCCGGGCAGAAAGAGATGGCGGCGAAGCGCGCCCTGAACGCGTAATGCGCCAGGCCTACGGCGGCGTAGAGCGCCGCGGTCCTGGCCACCTGCGGCCAGGTCACGAACAGGATATTGCCGACCAGCATGCCTTTGAGATGCTCCGCTTCGCCGGGCAACCGGTCCAGCACCATCACGGCCAGCGCCGCCGACACCACGTACACTATGCCGATGGCCGCCTCCTGCATGGCACCGGTGGTCTTCCTGCCGCGCGACAGCGCGAACACCCCCGCCCCGACAAAGGTGGCGGCGAGCGAGGCGAAGTAGGAGCCGGCCGTATGCAGCTCCAGGCCGAACAGCACCCCGGTGATGGCGCCCAGCGCCGCTATCTGCGCCAGCGCCAGGTCCACAAAGATCACGCCCCGCGCCAGTATATGTATTCCCAGGTAGGCGTGTATGCCCACCATTATCACGGCCGCGGCCATGGCCGGCAGCATTATTTCCAGCATAAAAGTTCCCCTTAAGCCGCCGGGGCGGATCCGCCGCCCCCGGCGCTGCGTTTATTTTTTCCCCGCGGCTGCTTCCAGCCCGGCTATCACACGGTCGAAGACGTCGAAGTAGGTCTTCACCCCTGCGGCGCCACCGGCGCTGACCGGGGCCGTCACCACAACGGCTCCGATTTTAGCGGCCAGGAAATCCGGGCCTTTGCGCGGGTAGTAGCTCTCCGTAAGTATCACCTTTACGTTCTCCGCCGTCATCTTCTTCACCAAGCCGTCCAGGTGCGAGGCGGAGGGCGGAATGCCGGGCTTGGGCTCCACGTGGCCGGCCACCTCCAACCCGAAGCGCCGCGCGAAGTACGGCCAGGAGCCGTGGTAGGTGACCACCTTCAGCCCCTTGAACCTGGCCGCGCGCGCGCCCCAGGCGGCCAGCCGCTCGTCGGTCTCTGCCGCGAAGTATTCGTAATTAGCGTCGAACAGCGCGGCCTTCTCCGGGGCCAGCCGCTTGAGCCCGGCCAGGATATTCTTAGCCATCACCTTCGCGTTGGCCGGGTCCAGCCAGTAATGCGGGTTGCCGTAGATGTGTATGTCCCCCATCGAGGCGTCCACCTTGCCCTCCGGCCGCTCCAGCAGTTCTACGCCAGCCGAGGCGTCCACGTAACCTGGCTGGCCATAGAACAGCGCCTTGTTCCTGGCGGCGTTTACAAGGCTGTCGAGCCACATATCCAGGTCCAGCCCGACGCGCACCACCATATCCGCCTTCTTCAATTTGAACACCATGCTCGGCCGGGGTTCCACCATATGCAGGTCCTGCCCGCCCGAAGCCAGGCTTTCCACCTTAACCTCCGCGCCCCCTATTCTTTCGCAGATATACTTCAGGTCGGTGGAGGCCGTCATTATTTTTAATTCAGCGCGCGCAGGGCAGGCCCAGAGCGCCAGCGCCGCCGCCGTCAATAATATTTTCTTCATGGCTTTCTCCTTATTCCAGCTCGTGGCTATGCGGGCCCAGGCCGAAGATCAGCTGGAACCAGGCTTCGTCAGTTTTTTCGCCGCTCAGATTTATATGCTTATACTGCGCCCGCAGCGTGGTGGTCTCGGTCAGGTGCCGGGTGGCTATCAGCGAGTAATCGCGCTCATAGGTTATCTCCGGGAAGGCGTTCTCGGCGTAGTCGAAGCGCGCGCCGAAATCCCAGTATTTGCTCTGCCTGTAATTGGCCAGGAAATACAGGCCGTCGCGCTTAAGTTCGCCTACCGGGATATCGCGCTTCAGGCGCAGGTACTCGCCCTGCAGCGTGAACCGCTTATAAGTTGAGGGCCAGAACTTCAGCGTGAAGTCAGCGCCGGCTATATTTATATTGTCCCGGTGATGCTCCCAATGGCTGCCTTTGCCCTTCAGCCAGCTGGTTCCCAGTTCCAGTTCTGCGCCGTCCGAAAGCGGGAAGGACATGTTCATGCGCCCGGTATAGATCTTGCCGGCCGGCGAGAACTCCTCGCTTTCAGCCGGCGCCAGCACCACAGTGACGGTGCTCTGGTCCACGTCCAGCACGTCGGCCGTCAGGTCCCCGTCCACGTGGTGGGCGTGGGCATTGCCCTGCCAGGCGCCGGCCTGTACCTGCGCGTAGAAAGGCAGCGGCAGCAGGTATTTCAGCACCGCGCCCTGCGGGTTCAGCGCGTGTTCGCCAAGGAACTTCGTCAGCGCGGCGGGCTGGTCGGCCATGGCCCTGGTATGGCTGTGAGCCTTATTCAGCTTACCGAACTCGGCGTTGACCTTCCCCACCTCCGCCGAAAGCCCTCCGGCCAGGCTCAGGAAGGAGACCTTGGCCTCGCAGATCTCGCTGGCGTATTCTTCGCCGTGCTTGTGCAGGGCCAGGAACACGTCGGCCTTCATCTCGGGATAAATGTAGCCCTGGAAGGCTGTCTCCACCTCGCTGAACTGCAGCATGTTGCGCGTCTCGTCCGACTTATTTGAGCTGGTATGCCCGTCGATAACGCCTATCAGGCTGATGTCCGGCAAATTGGCCGGCGTACCGCGCATACCCTGCGGCGGCGTGCCGGTTTCCTGGGCGGCGGACGCGCAGCAAAGTCCGAAATACAAAGACAAAGCAATAATTTTTTTCATAGATCTCCTTCAAACTGTATCGTACGCCCCAAAAGGCAACAGCCCTTCGAAGCGGGTATGTGGGAATTATTAAAAGGCAGGCGCCTTCTAGCGGGGAGGGGCGCGGCCGCAGAAAGCCGATAAGACATGGCGCAAAACCGGCCGCCCGGGGAGGGCGGCCGTGTTCACTACAAAATTATCGGGGCGCACCAGCAGCCTGGTGCCGCAGTCGGCGTTGAGTTCCGGGGCACCGGCCACCGAGCAGACCTGGCAACTCTCCCCCGCCTCGTGGGCGGGGCCGAGCATGTGCAGGTCCCACGCCCCCGCGGCTACGGCCGCGAAAGCGAGGCACAGAAATGTTTTTACAGCCCGGAACTTCATGTGGATATTTTAACTTTTTCGAATTTACCCGCGGGCGGCAGCTGGCGCCGGCCGGCCGAGAACGAGACGGCCCCGGCGGGGCAGGCCGCCAGGCAGTCGCCGCACGCGAAACAGTCCGGAATGGCGCGGTCCCGCCTGAGTATGGCGCCCATCACCGTAGAAGGGCAGGCCCGCTCGCAGGCGCCGCAGGCCACGCACTTGGCGTAATCCACCCTTACCTTGTACACGCTGATCTTTTCTGCGAGCCAGCCGACGAGCCCGAAAGGGCAGAACAGGTGGCACCAGGGCCGGTACAGGAACAGCGACGCGGCCAGCAGCAGGGTGATGAACCCCGCGCCCCAAACGCCGAGCGCCAGCGGGCTGTAGATCTTGAAAGGATCCACCGGTGCGACGATATCGAGGCCCAGCATGGCCCCCAGCACCAGCGCTATAAAGAAAAGTATGCGCACCGTGTTGGTGAGAGCGAACGGCAGTCGCCAGCGCTTCAGGTCCCCGGCGCGGCCCAGCCGGAAGAGCAGGTCCTGCAGCACGCCGAGCTGGCAGCCCCAGGAGCAGATGAACTTATTGGCCAGCACCACCAGGAGCAGGAACACGGCGAGCGCCTTCAGGCGCGGCAGGAAGACAACCCCGCTTTCCCCATAGAGCACAATGGCGTCCTTTACCGTGCCCATGGGGCTGGGATCCGCGCCCAGGGCCACGCCGAAGATTAGCACGGCGGCGAAGTAGAACCAGTTGCGCAAAGCGCCTTTCATGAGGCCGCGCCGCAGCAGCGGGAAAACCGCCAGCAGGAAGGCCGCCCACATTATGAATTTAAGGGCTATCTTTAGCCAGTTCTTGGAGGCGGCCTCGTTGTGCAGCGCCAGCTCGCGCTCCACCGTGGCCCTCAGGCCGTCCTCGGGCAGTTCGCCGTAATAGATGGGCGCGGACATGCGGGAACCGTAGGCCGCGCTGGCCACTTCCTCCGGCAGGTTATTGGCGGCGGCGAATTCCGCCGCGGTCATCCCCGCTGAATACACCAGCGGCCCGGCCAGCCCGGCTTTTTCCTCTTTGTCTTTCCACATAGAAGAGGAAAAGTAGGAACCTGTCAGAACGAAGAGCAGCAGCAGGACGGAGCTGACGGCGGTTTTAAGATATGGGCGCATATTTAGCGGGCGCTTAAACAGGGCAGAGTGGACAAAAAAGCCCGGGGCTTGTCTATTACAGGAGTTTCTCCGCGCCCGAGTAAATTTCCTCCACCTTCAGCACGGCCGCGGCCACGCGCGGGAATTTATCCGGGATAGAGGCCTTCAGGTCCTCATAGACCGGGCCCGAGGCCAGGTACTCTATACTGCCCTTCGCCTGATACGGTTTGCGCGGCCTGGCCAGGAACAGGAAAGAACCTTTGCTGCCGTTCTTTATATTCTCGCGCGTCTTATGGAAGTAATTGTCCATGACGGCTATGCGGCCGTCTTCCAGCAGTTTCATGCCCAGGACATATACGGAGTTGGGCAGGCCGTTCTTATCGACGGTAGTGAAAACAGCGGGCCCTTCGCGCAAAGGCCAGGCCTCCTTTAATATCTCTTTAGCTCCCATATATTTCCCTCCGGCCGCAGCCACGGAACGCAAGACTACTTCAATGATATCCAATTTATCAGCGTCGCGCGTCAACAATAACCCTGCCCGGATCGCCCCGCCCAAAAGCCGCAGCCGCTGAATTTAGCGGCTGCGGCGTTCCCCCTCTCAACCACCTCCGCGCCGGCGCCTTCCTTTCCCTCCGTCCCGCGCGCCTTTTCCACCGCCTCTGCGGCCGGCGCACGGCGCGTCCTTCGCTTTTCCCGCCCCGCCGGCGCAGGGGCCGCGCCCCCGCCCTGTTTTCGGGCCTTTCCCGCCGGGACCTGTTCCGTTTCTTGCTGGCATACGATTACCTCCCAACCCTCTGTTTTTTAACTGACCCCGATTTTCCGATCGTTTTCCCGGCGCCTGACCGCGCCAGCACCTGGGCCCCAAGCGGCACTCCGGCGCGCGCAGCTATTACCGGGCATTTGGCCTTAAAAAGAAAATAGACCGGGCGGGGAGCTTCGCTGAGCGTTTCAAAATTACCCTGACCCTTGGCCAACACCAGGTCCGCCGCCATAAAAGTTTTTTTAAACCGGGGTGATACCTCCTCCAGCACCGTGCCGGCCACGTCCGAACCGTTGTCAATCACCTCGACAATCCTGTGCAAACCGGCGGCGCGGGCGTCGGATAAAAGCGCGTCGTTCAATACTGGCGCGCCGCGCACGGCCACGGTAACGCGCCCGGGGCCAAGCTGCTCTATAAGCAGGCGGTCGAAAACTATTTCACCCGCATTGTCGGCCAGGTAAAGTATGCTGCCGGCCTTTTTTACCGCGCGGCTGAACGCGTCATGGTTCCCGTCGAGAGGCTCGGTCAGGGCATGGCGAATGGCCCTGCGCACCCCAGCCAGGCTCACATCCCCGGAGGCTCCCATGTCTATTATGTTGCCGGCGATGGCGAATTTTACGGCGAGTTCCAGCGGGTCCGCAGTTTTTTTCAGGGCGGTCCTTAACTCCGGCAGCAGGCGCAGGGCCAGGCGGTTCTGGGCGGTCTTGGCCCGCCGGTAAGGGTCTTTTACTCCGGTAAGGGTGCGCAGGCGGCGGTAGATGCGCCGGCCCATAACGGGGGCCGGCTGGGCCATGTTCATGCCCCGGCTCCAGGCCAGCACGTCCCGCAGTATTTTTTCATGAACTCCGGGATCGCGCGAAAACATACGCGCGGCGTCCAGCGCTTGCCGGAGCAGGCAGGGAACACAGTCGAGTGAAGTCTTCATCCTTTCCTTAACGAAGCCACTCTTTTTTAAGCCGGGCCAGCCTGGGTTTCAGCCGCAGCCGGGCTAGCAAGGAGAGCCGCTGAGTGAAGACCTTTCCGTCGAGGTGGTCTATCTCGTGCTGAAGCGCGCGGGCCAGGAAACCGTCGGCGTTTATTTCTACCGGTAGTCCTCGCTCGTTAAAAGAGCGCACCTTCACTTTATTGAAACGTTTTATTTTCAGGAACAGCCCGGGAAAGGACAGGCAGCCCTCTTCCCCGGTCTGAGAACCCTCTCCGGAGATTATCTCGGGGTTGACCAGGACCAGCTGCACCCCCGGCCCCTCCTTGGGAGGTATGCGTATCACCGCCACGCGCAGCGGCACTCCGGCCTGGTTGGCGGCTAGTCCCACCCCGCCAAAGGCCTCCATGGCAGCAAAAAGGTTCCTGACCAGTTCCCCCACCAGCTCGCGTTCCGAAGGGAGCAACACCGGCCGCGTTTTGCGGGTCAGCACCGGGTCTCCATAAAGCCTTATGCCGAGAACGGCCATATCAGGGGCAGACCTCAAAGAACTTTTCCGCTATGGCCATGGCCGCGTCGCGGGTCTTGCCGGATTCCATTTCAAAAAGAGTGCGCCCGGAATCGGCGAACATGACCGCCTTGGGGTCCAGCGGCAGCCGGCCCAGAAAAGCCGCGCCCAGTTCGGCGGCCAGTTTCTCCCCGCCGCCGCTGCTGAACACATGCGTCTCAAGTCCGCAGCCGGGGCAGACGAAGCCGCTCATATTTTCCACCACGCCGAGTATCTTAACCTTGAGGCTGCCGGCGAAAGAGGCGCTGCGGCGCGCGTCGTCGAGCGCCACTTCCTGCGGGGTGGTCACCAGCACGGCGCCGGTAAGCCCGGGCAAAGACTGCGCCACGGTCAACGTCTCGTCGCCGGTGCCGGGCGGGGAATCGATGAACAGATAATCCAGTTCTCCCCAGTTCACCCCGCCGAGCAGTTCCTTGATGGCGGAGGTTTTGCGGGGCCCGCGCCAGATAATGGCGGTGGAGGGATCAGCGCCCAGCAGGGCCATGCTGCAAACCACCAGATTGGGCGCCGCGGCGTAAGGCTGGATGCTGTCCCCGTCGGACTCCAGGCGCATGCCGGCAATGCCCAACATCCGGGCCACGTTCGGGCCGTGCAGGTCCACGTCGAGCAGGCCGGTCTTCTTGCCCGCGGCGGCCATGGCGGCGGCCAGGTTGACGGCCACCGTGCTCTTGCCCACCCCGCCCTTGCCGCTCATTACCAGCACCTTGTTGCGCACCTGGCGCATCCTGCCGGCTATCTCCCGTTCCTGCTCCTTGATGGTTTCTTCCATTGATGTCATATTAAATCTCCTTTAGCGAGCGGCAGAGTTTTACGGATGCGTCCTGCGCCGCCGCGGTCAGCGGGTACACCGTGGGCGCTGCCGTAAGCCACGGGTGCGTGGCCACCTGCAGGGTCTCCAGTTCCGACACCGACATCCCGGTCTGCACGGCCAGGCCGACCACGTTTATCAGTTCGCCGCAGGAAACTCCGCCTGAGGCCTGCCCGCCCATCAGCAGGCCGGAATGCCTGGAAAAGACGAGCTTCAATTTGACTTTGGAAGCCCCTGGCATGGACGCCGGGTGCTTATCGAAGCCTTCGGAAAGGCCTGTGACTATCTCAAACCCCTCTTTCAGCGCCGCCGCCTCGGTCAGGCCCGCCGAGGCCAGCACCAGGCCGTCCACGGAGGTGGAATAGGCCGCTATGGTACCCTTATTCTCGCGCACCACCTTCAGGCCAAAAAGGTTCGAGCCGGCCACGCGCGCCTCCGCGGTGGCGGTGGAGGCCAGCATCACGGAAACCGGGCGGCGGGTAAAGAAATCCTTCTTCTCGGCGCAGTCTCCCACGGCGAAAATATCAGGATCGGAAGTGCGCATGTACTCGTCCACGCCTACGGCCCCGCTCTTTGAAACGTCCAGGCCGGCGTCCGCGGCCAGGCCGGCGTTGGGCACCGCGCCGATGGCCAGCACCGCCGCGCCGCAGGGCAGCGAGGCGCCGCCGGCGAGCAGCACCCGCTCCACCCGGCCGGCACCTTCGAAAGCCTCTACCTTCACCCCGGTCATTATCTTAACGCCGGCGGCCTCCAGTTTTTCCCGGGCCAGGGAACCGAACTCCGGGTCGAAGGAGTTGGAGAGCAGCGCGTCCTGCATCTCGATAAGCGTCACGCGCCTGCCCGACTTGGCCAGTTCGTCGGCCATTTCCACGCCGATGAAGCCGCCGCCCAGCACCGCTATATTTTCCGTTCCGGCCAGCGCCGAGAACATTTCCTTCAACAGGTCCAGGTCCTTGTAGATGCGGAAAACGTTCTTCAGCCCGGCCCCCGGTATCTTGGGCATGAAAGGCGTGGAACCGCAGGCCAGCACCAGCTTGCCGTATTTTTTCAGCGTGCCCCCCGAAAACTCCACCGTCTTCGCGGCGCGGTCAATGCGCAGGGCGGCGGCGTTGAGCACCTCTATGCCGCTTTTTGCCAGCGGCGCCGACGGCGAGGAATTCTCGTCTGGGCTCTTGAGGCTGGCCGCCATATAGGGAATGCCGCAGGGCACCACGCCCCTGGCCACATCCAGCGCCAGCAGCACGCTCTTCTGCGGGTAATACTTGCGGGCGGTAAGGGCGGCTATGCGGCCGGCGGGGCCTCCGCCGATAACTATGATGTCGTAGGTTTCCTGGTCAGTCATTTTTCATTCCTTGGCTTTTGTCTTTATACGGCCGCCTTAAGCCTGGCCTGTATTTCCGCGCCGGGAGGCAGGTAAACCGCCACCTGCGAGCGGCAAAAAGCCCTGACTCATATTTTACCCCTTCTCCTGAGCGTTTCCGGGGCGCTCACGGGGGTTACCTTCGGATGCCCAGCCCGGTAAACGTCTACCACCTTTATCTTGCCGGCACCCAGCCGGGCCAGTTCCGCCGAAACCTCGGCGCTTATGGCCTCCAGTTCCGGCTGCGGCAGCGGTTTCTCGGCGCAGGGCCGCAGCGGGGTGTTCAGCTCCACCTCGTCGGGGCCTATTTCGGCGTAGAGGCGCGCCAGGTCCCTGGCTCGGCCCTTGTTGGCGCCTATCAGCATGGTTTGTATAGCCAGCCGGCCCCGGCAACCTTTGGAGAACAAAACCAGCCCGCTGACCACTTCCCTGAAATACACCCCCGGGCCCGGCCGGTTTATCGCGTCGAACAGCGCGCCGTCGGGAGCGTCCAGCTTGGCCACGACAAAGTCAAAAGAGGCGAGCTGCTCGCGGACCTTGGCCGAATACATCAGCCCGGAGTTGGTGATGACGGCGATCTTTTCGGGCCGGCGCCGGGAGCATTCCAGCCGCAGTTCCGTCAGGTTAGCGGCCATGGTGGGCTCTCCTCGCCCGGAGAAAGTAAGGTAATCGGCCGGCGCCTTTATGCGCTCCAGCTCTTCGCCCAGGTCTTCCGGCATCACGTAAACCGACCGGCCCGGCTGGCAGGGGAGGCGGTGGCCGAGCTGGCAGTAGACGCAGTCGAAGTTGCAGACCTTCTCAGGCTGCGAGACCGGGTCAATGCCAAGCGAAACGCCCAGCCGCCAGGACCCCACCGGTCCGTAGCAATACTTGAAGCCGCTCATTTTTTAGACAGGTATTCCTCAACAGCCTGGCGCACGGTTATGCTCCCGGAAACCCCGGTGACGCCTTTTATACCGGCGACCGCTATAGCTGTTTTAGCGTTGGGCCCGAGCTCGCCGGTAAGTACCACCTGCGCCCCTTGGGCCGCCACCTGGCGCACGGCCTCGGGACCGGCGCCGCCCTGCATACTTTCGGCGGCGTTAAGCGCCGGGACAAAGCTCATGTCGTCGCTTTCGACGATCACGAAATAAGGCGCCCGGCCGAAACGCTCGCTCACCTTGGCGTCCAGGGAACCGCTCATCGCGGATACGCAGATTTTCATTTTAAGCTCCTTTAACTTCAATGACCAAGTACAAAAAAAGCGATGGTACCGACACCGGCCAGCCCAAGCAGGAACTGCCCCCAGGGGTTGCCGATTCCCGGCCGGCGGTGCAGGGCCGGTATGAGGTCCGCGAGAGCTATATAGATAAAACTGGCCGCCGATACCGCCATAACATAGGGCAGCGCCGGCTTGAAATAGGCCAGTCCGTAATAGGCGCCGAAGGCGCCTGGCACCGTGGCCAGCGAAGAAAGCACATTTCCCCAGATCGCTTTTTTTCGGGACCAGCCGGAAGAGAGCATAATGGCGAAATCCCCGGTTTCCTGCGGTATTTCATGCGCCACCACGGCCAGGGCAGAGGTATACGCCAGCGCAGGAGAGACCAGCAGGGCGGACCCTATCAGAACACCGTCCATGAAATTATGCAGCGCGTCGCCTATTACTATAAGCGTGCCGGCCGAAGAATGCACTTCGCAGTCTTCCTTATGGCAATGCCTCCAGAGCAGCGTTTTCTCAAGCCCGAGGAAAACAAAGATACCGCCCAGCGCCGCGCCCAGCACTGTCACCGGGGCTCCGCCCATGTTCAGAGCCTTGGGCAGCAACCCCAGGAAAGCCGCCCCTAGCAGCGTACCGGTGGCGTAGCTGATAAGGCAGGGCAGCAACTGACCGCGCGTCCTTTCCGGAAAGAGCAAAAAGAGCCCGGCGGCCGCGACGCTTAAGACGCTGCCGGCGAGGCTTAAGAAAGAGAGTAACGCAAGTTCCATCAGGGTTTAAGCAAATAGTCGGCCAGCGCCCGGTAGAAGGCCGTGGCCGCCAGTATGGGGCAATGCTTGTGATCCTCCGGAACCGGCCCCAGGGTTTTTAGGATCAGCCCCGGCGAAACAAAAAAAGCCTCGGCGAGCGGGCGCTGGTCGGCGTAGAAAGCCACAATCGCGCCGCAGGCCTGGGTTACAGTGCAGCCGTCGGCGTGGTAGCGGATCTCCGCGACCTTGCCGTCCTTTATATTTAAATAGAATTCCATGGTGTCGCCGCAGGGGCCGGTGACCGAGGCGGAAGCGTCGGGGTCGTTCAGCCGCCCCTCATAATGTTTTACTGCCTCGTCGAGCGCCATCTTGCGGTCTTCCATCTTAATTCTCCAAGGCTTTTTCCAGGGTCCGCCAGGCTTTTTCCACGGCGTCCGCTGCGGGGGCGGCGCCGTCTTCGCCCAGGGTTTTCCTGGCCAGCAGGGTCTTAATGACGCCTGTATCGAAGGGCATGCGGCCCAGCAGTCCAAAACCAAAATTCGCAGCGGCCGCTTCAAGGGCCGCCGTTTCCTCTTCGTTCAGATCCCATTTATTTACCAGCAGAAACCCTTTCAGTTTCTGCTGTTTGAGCAGCTCCGCCAGGCGCATGAAATCGTGCCGGCCCGACACCGTGGGCTCGGCCACCAGCACCACCGCGTCCACCCCGCCCAGCGCGGCCAGCACCGGGCAGCCTATGCCCGGCGAGCCGTCCAGTATAAGGTATTTAGCGCCTGAACTTTCGGCGGCCTTGACCGCCTCGCCCTTGAGCAGGGCTACCAGCTTGCCGGAATTCTCCTCCGCGGGTTCCAGCCTGGCCCCGGCGAAGGTTCCGAAGCGGCAGGGCGAAACCGCCCAGGTGCCGCTTAAGACTTCTTTGGAGGTTATGGCGCCGGCCCGGCAATTCCACACACAGACGCCGCAGCCTTCACAGGCGGTCTGATTGATCTTAAAGGGCCCGGCGGTAACGGCGTCGAAACGGCAGACCTCGAGGCAGCGGCCGCAGGAAGTGCATTTCTCCGGGTCTATATCGGCCTTTTTTCCGCCGAAATAATCGTTGCGCGGCGCTGCCTCGGGCGACAGGATTATATGCAGGTCGGCCGCGTCCACGTCGCAGTCCGCGGCCACGCAGGGCGCGGCCAGGCGCGCGAAAGTCCCGGCCACCGTGGTCTTGCCGGTGCCGCCTTTGCCGCTTAAAATAAGTACTTGTTTCATGTTGTCAACCGGACTTTCAAGGCGGCGAACATAGAGCGCAGCGCCGGTCTGTACTCGGGCCGGGCTTCCAGCAGGGTTTTTCCCCGGGAATAAGCGGCGGCTATTTCCCTGTCGAAGGGGATCTTCAGCAGGACCTTGATGCCTTTCTCTGTGCACCAGGCCTCCATCTCCCCGTCGCCCAGGTCGGCGCGGTTTATCACCAGGGCGTGCGGTATCTTTATTTTTTCGAGGGTTTCCACGGCCAGCTTCAGGTCGCAAAGGCCGAAGGGGGTGGGCTCGCTGACCAGCAGGCATAAATCGCTGCCGGTCACGGCGTTGATCATGGGGCAGGTGGTGCCCGGCGGGCAGTCTATTATGACGTCGGCCCCTGGCGGAGCCAGTTTCTTCACCGCCTTTATCAGCCGCACCGGGCTGGCCTCGCCTATGTTCATTATCCCGTCCGCGAAGAAAAGTCCCCCCGCTCTGCCGGACCTTATTTTTCCGGAGGGGTGCGGGCTTTCCGCTATAGCTTTTTCAGGACAGGCCAGCGCGCAGCCGCCGCAGCTGTGGCACATATGCTCGAACAGGAAGGGCTTGCCGTTAAAGAGCTTGATGGCGTTGTAGGCGCACACTTCCTGGCAGCGCCCGTGCCCCTTGCACTTGCCCGCGTCTATCACCGGCACGGGCACGCTGAATTCCTTTTCCGTCTCTATTTCCGGACGGAGGAACAGCGCGCAGTCCGGCTCTTCCACGTCGCAATCCAGCAGGGCGGCTCCGGGCCCCAGCGCCTGCGCCAGCGCGCAGGCCAAACTGGTCTTCCCGGTACCGCCTTTTCCGCTGGCTATCGCGAGTTTCACTTTACTTTCAATTCCTTATGACAGAGCCACCAGTCCAGGCACTCGAACTTGCCGGCCTTGGCGTCCTTGAGGCGCGCCTTGGCCGTGGCCACGTCCCTGGCGGGCGGGATAATTACATGGTCCTTGCCCACCACCTCGCTGTCCGGCCACTGCGCGGGCATCGCCACGCCGTGCTTGTCGGAGACCTGCATGGCCTTCACAGCGCGCAGGATCTCGTCGATATTGCGGCCCAGTTCCTGCGGGTAGTAGAAGATGATGCGGATGGCGCCCTCGGCGTCCACGATGAACACCGCGCGCACGGTATTGGTGCCCTTGCCAGGGTGTATCAGCCCCAGCGCGGAGGCTACCGCGCCATTATCGGCGATAATGGGGAACTCTATCTCCACGCCGATCTTCTCTTTTATCCACTCCTCCCACTTTATGTGGGAGAACACCTGGTCCACGCTCATGCCGATGAGCTCGCAGCCCAGAGCCTTGAACTTGGGATAGCGCTTCTGGAAAGCCACGAACTCCGTGGTGCACACCGGCGTGAAATCGGCCGGGTGGCTGAACAGCACGAACCACTTGCCCTTATAATCGCCGGGCAGTTTTTTAACGCCGCGCGTGGTGACCACGGTCATCTCCGGGAACTTGTCGCCCAGCAGGGGCATTCCCCTTTTTTCATTGTTTTCCATTTTTCCTCCCTCACCTTCGGATCAATGTCCGCATTCCCCGTCGTGGCCGTGGTCTTTGCAGGGGTCTATGCCGCCCAGTTTGCTCTGGAGCAGGGCCTTCACGGCGTCTTCCGCCTTGCCGCAGTAGCCGAAGATCGGCACATTGGCCGCGGCGAACTTATTCTGCGCGCCCATGCCCATGCCGCCGGCTATCACGTGGGTGATGCCGTATTTAAGGATCTCGGTCACGGCCGTGCAGCCGCCCCCGCCGTGCACCGCCGCGTTAACTACCACCTTGGAATTCTTTATCTTGTCACCCTCGGCCTCGACTATGAGGAAATGGGAGCACTGCCCGAAGTGGGCGCAAACTTCGCTTTTTAAACCCTGGTCGTCGTTTAGCGTTATACCTATTTTCATTTATTTCTCCTTGGATGCGGGAAAGGCCCGGCGGGTTTTGACCCGCCGGGCGCCCCGCTGTTTATTTCTGTCCGCCGGTTTTGTCGTTAAGCCGTTTTTCAAGCTCCTCTACCCGCGCCTTCAGCGCCTCGGCCTCGTCCTGGGCCGCCGGGGACGCCTGGAAGATACCGCGTCTGCCCATGCCCGCCCCGCGGCCGTAACCGCCGCCGCGCATACCGCGCCCGCAGGGACCCATGCCCCGCCCGGGCTGCCCGCCGCCCATAGGGCCTGTTCCGTCTTTGTATGGCATAATTACCTCCTGAAAACTTTAATTCTTGGCGCAGGCTTCGGCCGCCGCGCAGAAGACGGCCAGGATCTTATGCTCGTCCGCTGAAACCTGTCCGCCCATTACTTTCTTTACGTTCCCTCCGAAGATCGGAGCTATCAGGCCGGTATTCATCTTGGAATAGCGCACCTTGCCGTCGTCTCCCTCCCAGATGGCCACCGAGCAGGGCATCATGGCCGACAAGTAGCGGTCGCTCTTGAGCACGCTGAGCGCGTATTCGGGGTGGCACAGCTTCACCACCGCCACCCGGCGCCCCAACACATACCCTTTCTTTTCTATGGACTCGCTCAGGCGCGAAGTGCCGGCGTGCTCCCAGCCGTTATCCTTTATGCTCTTCTCCAGCCGCGCCACGCTCTCGTCGAAAGTCATGCCGGTTTCCCCGGTAATTATCATCATGGAGGGCGCGGCCCTGTAGGCCGCGAAGGCGGCCAGCGCCCCGCCCAAAATGGTGAAAAGCACGGCCCAGGCCACTTTTTTGAGGTTTGTCATAGATGTTCTCCTTGGTTCTGCTTTGTTATTTACTGAGACTAATTCTCAATAAAATCTAAAAAAAATCAACGCGCGCACTTCGGGCACAGGCCATAGAACTGGATCACGTGGCTGTCTATGCGGAAACCGTATTTTTTCTTCAGGCCCTCTTCCGCCCTGCGCAGCAACTCGGTTTCTTCGTTTATGAAATCCTTGTAATCCACTATCTTGCCGCAGGCGCGGCAGACCAGATGGTGGTGATGCCCCTTGGCGCCGGTGGGATCGGCGAACTCGTAGCGGGCTTTGTCGTCACCGGTGTCGAACTTACTGACCATGCCCAGCTCGGTCAGCAGCTCCAGCGTGCGGTAGACTGTGGCCAGGCCGATATTGGGGCAATGCCTGGCGGCCTTTTTAAAGACTTCCTCGGCGGTAAGATGCTCCCCCCTCTCGCTGAGGGCGTCCAGCACGGCGTGGCGCGGCGGCGTCATGCGGCGGCCGTGGCCGCGTATGCGGCGGCAGCAGCAGTTAGGGTCGTGGTCTTTGCGGGTGTGCATGTGCTATTGAGAATTATTCTCAATTATACAAGTGTGTGCTCGCGCCTGTCAAGCGCGGCGGGCCCAAGCAATCAGAAATAAAAGCGCAGCCAGAGGTCCAGCTTGGCGGAGGCCTGGCGCCCCCCGAATTCGGTGTCGCGCCCCCCGCCGGAGAAGACGGGCCAGGCTATGAATTCAAAATTAGTGACCGGCTTGCAGGAGAGCGGCGCACCGGCCAGCCAACTGCCGTCGGCGGCGTTGATCATCACATAAGCCGAAGGTGTGAAATAAACCCAGTTGAAAGGCTCCGGCAGGGAGAATTTAAGATAAATGTAGTCCTTCATCAGGTTGGAGCCGCCGAAATTACCCCGCGCCTGGGCCAGCGCCGAAGCCGCCGTGACCGAACTGCCCGAAACCGCCGCGCCGTCGAGGAACCCCGCGTAGTCCCGGTACTCCCCGCGTGTCAAGCCGCCCCCGCTGCGGTAATACTCGGCTATGGCCGTCATATTCCAGTTATTCAACCAGCGCAACCCCACCAGCCAGTCCTCGCCGTCCCGCTTGGAGGCCGAAACCGCCCCGCCGGCTATGGTATAGCGCTCCTTGTTGGAGAAGCGGCTGTATTCGCCGTGCACCTCCAGGCTGGGCCCCAAATTGCGCGAAACGGCGGCGCCGGCCCGCTCTGGGCTGACGCGGCTGGCGTAGCCCATGAAGTCTATGTCCGTATCCCAGGCCAGCATGGAGAGTTTCGCCGCAAGGTCGGTATCGCGGGCTTCGGAATTCTGTGCGTTCAGCGGCTCAGCCGAGGGCACGGCGATAAGGCTGAAGGCGGCGTTATTGATCGCACCGCCTGAAAAACTGCGGATGTATTCGCAGCCGAAGGACATCAGCCCGGCCTGCGCCAGCTCCGGGTTCTCGGGGTCTTTAACCGGGTTCACGTAACCGACGGGGTTGAAGGCGTAGCCTTTGCCCCAACTGTACATCCGTTTGCCCGCCGTGAGCGCGGCGCGCTCGCCCAGCGCCAGCGTGCCGTAAAGCTCGTGCAGGGACAGGTCGCTTTCGGCCTCGCTGTAATACTGCGCGTAGGTCCGGGCGTGGAAAGCCGTGGCCCCTGAGCGGTAATCGCCGTTGAGGTAGAGGTCCAGCCTGTATTGCGAAAGGGTATCGACCGGGGCCTGGCCGTAATACTGCAGCGCGTATAGCGGGGAGTTCTGCCGGGTATTCACCAGAACATAACGGGCGTCCAGGTTGCCGCCCAGCTCCAGCTTCGGCGCAGCGCCACCCTCGGCGCCTGGTATATCGAAAGAATAATCCTCTCCGGCGGCGGGTGCCGCCGCCAGGGCCAGGATAAGTGCGGCTATAAGTTTCACTTGCGGAGAGTCTCCAGCTTGGACATATAGCCAGTGGTAAAGACCTCGTCCTTGAACTGGCGGGCTTTCACCTGGGAATAGATCATCAGCGACTTGTAGCCCTTGTAGAGCGGGCTGTGCGTCTCTATCACCGACGGACGGCTGAAACCGCCGCCGAAATCCTTCACTTCCTTGAACTCCAGCGTCTTTATCAGCATGCCGCTGGCCGAATAGCACTCTATCTTCTCCAGCGTCTCGTCGGGCTTGGCCCACATCTTCAGGCTGTCGTAGGCCACGGCCTTGGTCTTGGCCTTGAGCCCGAGCAGGTAGCCGCCGGCCGACTGCGAGGCCGACTTCACGGCATATTCGGCCGCGTAATCCACCTGCATGATGTCGGCGTTGTTGAACACGCCGCCGGTGACAGACTGCAGGCTGGTAATGCGCATTGGCCGGCCCACGTTGGGGATGTAGAGCCACATATTGTCGCCCAGGCGCAGGGTGCTGCGGCCTTTCTCGCTGGCCGGCGCCAGGTAGAGCATGGCCATGGAATCCCGGCCCTTCTTGGCCGTGTAGAAGACGAACTCCTTCTTCTTGCCGTCGGGCTCTATGTTGACCAGTTTGCGGTAGGCCTCGTAGCTGGGCGGCATCAGGCTGGCGTCTATGCGCTTGAGCAGGGCCTCGCCGTCGAGGGCTGCGGCCGGCAGGGCGGCGGCCAGCAGGGCCAGGGCCAGAACGGGTTTAAGAATTTTCATGGTTTTTCCCTTATACGTGCCGCAAAGCTTCCACTGGCTCCATGCGCGAGGCCTTGAGCGCCGGCTGCAGGCTGGCCAGCCCGGAGATGACCAGCACCACTCCGATCGCCAGGGCTATCTCGCCCAACGCCACCGCCGGCGAAAGCACCAGGTCCATGTTGCCGAAGGTGAATTTAATTTTCAGGGCCTTGATCAGCAGCAGGAGGCCGGCGCCCGCGGCGCCGCCGATAAGGCCGCTGAGCAGCCCCAGCGACAGGCCTTCGGCCAGGAACAGCGCCAGTATTTTATTCGGCGGCGTGCCGATGGAGGCCATGGTGCCTATTTCCCCTATGCGCTCATAGACCGACATCATCATGACATTCAGCACGCTGACCAGCACTATGAAGACCAGCACCAGCCGCACTACCATGATGAGCAGTGTCACCATTTTGGCTATGCTCGAGAAAGGCGAGAGGTCCTCCCAGGTATGCACCTCCAGCCCCGCCTTGGCGCCGCGCCCCGGCTGAGCGCCGGGCTTCGGCTCCGCTCCCGCCGCCTGGCCCGCGCCCGCCAGGGCGGCCAGCTCTTTCTTTATGGAAGCTGCCGCGCCGGGCAGCCGGTCGAAATCCTTCAACCGCACGGCCACCTCGGTCACCTCTTCGCCCTCTATGCGCAGGAGCGTCCGGGCGTCGTCTATGTGTATGTAGCCGTCCTTGCCCTGCGGGCCCATGATATTCTCGGAAATGCCCGAGAGGCGAAAGCTCAGGCCGTTCACCGAACCGTCCTTGTTGTTGGCCACCAGCACCACCTCGTCGCCCACCTTGAAGCCGAGGCCGGCGGCTATGTTCTGCGGCAGCACTATGGCGCCGGGCTTCACGAAGGCGGCGGGTCCGGCTTCGCCTTCTTTAATGCGGCCCGGCAGATCGGGGCAGACGGCGCTCTCGCGCTCCGGCTTCACCGCCGTCAGGCGCATATTGGTGGTGCTCGCGAAATTGCTGATCATGGCGCCGAAGCGGATGCGCTCGGAGTAGGACCCGACTTCGGGATGGGAGTCCAGGGTCTTACGCAGCCCCTCCAACCCCTTGTCGCCGATGACGAGGTCCAGCGGCAGGTTGTCCATGGAACCGATATAGCCTTTCTTATGGACCTGCAGGTGGCCGAGGTTGGAATTGGTGATGATGCCAATGACCTCGCTCCGGAAGGAATTACCCACGCCGCCGAAGACTATCACCAGCGTCACGCCCAGCGCGATGAGCGAGGAGGTGAGCAGGGTGCGGCGCGTGTAGCGCAGCAGGTTGCGGAAAGCGATCTTGAAAATATTCTTCATTATTTGATCCCCGCGCTCAACAACCCGTCTTCGATGGTATATATCTGCTCGGCCTCGCCCACCACCTTCTGGTCGTGCGTGGCGAAGATGAAGGTGGTGTCGAGTTCCTTCTTCATCGCGTGCATGAGGCCTATCACTTTGTAGGCGGTGTCGTGGTCCAGGTTGGCGGTGGGTTCGTCGGCCAGCACCAGCTTGGGGCGCGCGGCCAAGGCGCGGGCCACGGCCACGCGCTGCTTCTGCCCTCCGGAGATCTGACCGGGATACTTGCGGGCCTGGTCGGCCATGCCCACTTTCTCGAGCATCTCCTCCACGCGGCGGCGGCGCTCGGCCGGCGGCAGTTCCTGCACCATCAGCAGCGGGAACTCCACGTTCTCGTAGACGGTGAGCACCGGGATAAGGTTGAAATTCTGGAAGATGAAACCGATATTCTCCCCGCGGAACTTCGCCGAGGCGCGGCGGTCCAGCGAGCTGATCTCGGTGCCGGCCACGGTGACACGGCCGGAGGTGGGGCGGTCCAGCCCGCCCAAAAGGTTGAGCAGCGTGGTCTTGCCCGAGCCAGACGGGCCGATGAAGGAAATGAATTTCCCCGGCTCTATGGCCAGGCTTATGCCTTTCAGGGCCGGGGTGGCTATTTCGCCGGTGATATAGTCTTTCTTTATGTTCTCCAGCGTAACAAGGGACATGGGCGCTCCTTTTTATCCGCATCTATTGGATGCGGCGCCGGCGCGAAAGTTTCAGGCCGGATGGGCTCCTGCGGCATTCTGTCAGTCTTTAAGGAAGATATTTTTGAGAAATTTGGCTTCGGCCTGCACCTTCACCTGACCGTCCTGCAGCAGTTCCGCCTTCATGACGTACAGGGGCGACATATCCTTTTCCAGCCTGGCCGTCACCTCGGCCGCGCGGCCTATCAGCACCGGCGCCTTATACTTAAGGTTGAACTCGGCGGTGAGGGCCGCTATGCCCCTGGTAAACAGGCAGTTGGTCATGGCGCTGTCTATCATCAGCGCGGCAATGCCGCCGTGCAGGAAACCGTCGTACCCCGATATCTCCTTACGGCAGAACACCGCCGCCCGCACCGAACCGTCGGGCTGCGCGATGAATTTAAGTTTTAATCCAACCGGGTTATCCGGACCGCAAGCCACGCAGCCGGCATGCGACCTGTGCCCCGACGGCTTTTTTTTATTTTCCATATTTCTTTCCGCCTACTATTTTAAGAGCCTTGCCGTTCACTACGGCGTCGGCCAGTTTTCGCCTGGCGGCCGCCAGTATCAAACCGAAGGTCTGCCTGGAAACCTTCATCGCCGCCGCCCCGGAGGCCTGGTCGCGCGCGTCCAGGTCGCTGTGCTTGACCGCCTGGAACTCGTCCAGCCGCAGTGTTACGGTTTCCAGTTCGCAAAGAGGCACCGCCCGGGGTTTAAAATAGCTGACAGCGGGCTCCGCGGAGAGTTTTCTGCTCTTGAAAGGTCTGGACATGGTTATTGGCATATGCCAATAACCACATAGTAACAACATCTGACCGGCAAGTCAAAGAGCCGGGGTAGAGGCGGTCAGGGCCTCCAGCGCGGCGGCCGGAGCTATCTTTCCGGTCTTCCAGACCGCGGAGGGCCTGAGGCGCCAGCGGGCCATGACTTTTTCCAACAGGTAGTCGCGCACCGCCAGCACCGCCGGCGGCCCGCCGGCGCCCAGCACTTCCGAGAGCTGCGGGGCCCAACCGCCGCCCTCCAGCTCCAGGAAGCCGACCTCGTCGATGAAAACAGCGTCGGCCCCGGCCAGCGCCCCGGCGGAAAGCGCAGCGCGGCCCGCGGCCAGCCCGTCATCGTAAAATCTGAACTCCCCGGCGCGCACTGTCCCGCCGGGTTCGCGGCGGCAGAGCGGCTGCCTGGCGCCGTCGGCCAGGTTCACAAGATCAAAGCCGGAGCGCACGCCGTTCTCCCAAAGCCCCGCCGCGCAGATCCCGCCCGGTTTTTTTCCTGCCGCGCGCAGCAGCCGGGCCAGTTCCGCCACTAGTTCGCTTTTGCCCGACCCGTGGCCGCCGGTTATCAGGAAGACTTGCCGCCGGGTCCGCTCCAGCAGGTGCGGGGCAAGAGCCACGGCCGCGCCCAGGGCGGCCAGTGGGCGCCTGAAGAATTCCTTGCCGCGGGGCAGGCCGGCCAGCACGCCCGGCAGGGACGCAAAAGCGTATTCCAGGGTATCAAAGAAGATTTTACCGAAGACGCGCTCGACCAGGCGCCGGATAACCGGGTTCAGCAGTTCTTCGCCAATAGCCGCGAAGCCCATTGTAAGCAGGAAAGCGCGCAGCGCCATATACAGGCCCGCCCCGGCGCTGCCCAGCACCAGGCCGGCGGTCACGGAAGCCGCCAGCACCCCGGTCCAGAGGCCGGCCCTCTTTATCAGCCCGGCGGCACGCGGATATAACGTAACGCAGATACAGGCGTAGATGCCGGCCAGGCCTGCCAGCGACCACGGGTCCAGCCGGCGCCCGGCAGCCATCACGGCCGCTACGAAGATCGCATGAGCCGCCAGCGCCCAGGGAGAATATGAGCGGCATTCCCCTGCCGCCGCGGGAGGCCGCTTCACCGAATGCCTGCCCGCTTCACTGGCCGGCGCCAGTTTTGTTGCTCCCGCCGCCAGCCCGGCCAGCGCGGCCGCGCCGCCGGCCAGGAAATACAAGCCCGCGGCGGCCGCCAGCGGGGTCCAGTCCCCGGCGCCGGAAAACCCGATACCCCGCAGCCACTCCACCCCGCGCAGGTAAACTCCTACCGTATCGGGACCGTAAACCATGAAAAGCCGCAGCAACTTATAGCCCAGCGTGCCGCACATGGCCAAGCCGCCGGCCAGGACATAGCCAGCCGGGTTCGCCCCCAGCAGTCGTACCCCGGCCTCCGCCAGGAAACCCTCGGCGGAGATGGCGAACATGGGGCCGAAGATGACGGCGCTGGGAGAAACGGACTTCATGGCGGCGCAGACCAGCCCGGCGCGCCAGAGCAGGCCCCTCTCCGGCCAGAGCCGGTGCCCGGCTATCATTATGGCTATGCCCACGGCTGTCAGGAATTCGCCAGAGAAGGGAATATGCGCGTTATGCAAAAAACTGCCCAGCAGTATTTCCGAGGCCGCCCAGAGGCTGCCCAGCACGGCCGCTTTCCGCCAGACGAGGGCGCTGTCTTTCCCGCCGTTATTTTTCACGCTAAAACCTCGCCTCCAGGGCGGCCGTCACGGTACGGCCGGGAGCCAGTTCATCGGATTTTTCCTGGTAGCGCTTGTCGAAAACATTATCCACGGAGAGCCTGACCAGCACGCTCTTCGCAAGGGCGCGCGCGACGGAGGCGGAGAGGTTGTGGTAACCCCGCACCCAGGCGCTGTGGTTATCCTGGGTGTACTGCCTGGATTTATACAGCCAGGCGAGGGTTATATCCGCCAACACCGTCTTAAGACCGATATTGGCCGAAGCCGTATGGCGCGGGGCGTAGGCGAGCGACTTGCCTTCCAGCGCCGCGGCGGCGGCGTACTCTTCTATTTCGCTTTCGGACCAGGCGTAGGCCGCGCTGGCCGAGAAGGCTCCGGAATAATATTTTAACGGCAGCTCGGCCCCGTATATCCGCACTTCTCCGACGTTGCGGATCTGGGATTCGGTCGCGCTCAGGCTGGCGGAATACATGAAGCGCCTGCCTACTGTATAGTAAGCGGCGGGTTCCAGGTAAAGCCCGGCCGCCGGATGCAGCTTAAAACCGGTCTCGGCGGTGTCCACGGTCTCCGGCTTCAGGCCGGGGTTGGCTATGGCGAGTATGGCCCCCTTTTTCAGGGTCAGGCACATATCCTCCAACGACGGCGGCCGGAAACCCCTGCCATAAGAAAGATACTGTTCCGCAAGGTCCGAATATTCCCAGGAGACCGCTAATTTAGGGGAAAGATTATCCCAGTAATGGCCGCTTTGCGGACCGTTGACCAGGCTATAGGCGGCGTTAGAAGGATTATTGAAGTAGCCGCCGAAATAGGAGGCATTGTCGTAGCGCAGCGCGGCCAGAAATTTCAACCTGTCGCCCGCCAGTTTTTTTTCAGCCTGCGCGTATGGCGCGTACTGGCTGCTGCGGCCGCGGTTTTTGGCGTCATATACTGTCGGGGCCGTGTAATGGTCCGTGGCGTCCACCGAGCCGAGCTTATAGTCCGCGCCCAGGGTAAGCGTAAAGCCGCCCGGCGCAAGAGAAACAGCGGCCTGCCCCCCGGTGTCCTCGCGCAGGGCGGCGGTGTCGACGCGGGTATAGCCGCTTTTAGTGGATTCGCCGAGGCGCTCGTAATCCTCAAGCTGGTAATAGGCCTGCGCCTGCCAGGCAAGGCCGCCGCGGGCGCCGCTCCAGGCGGCGCGCGCCGAATCCGTGGTATAGCGCCGGTGGCTCCCGGCGTTGGCGCGTATGCGGTAGCCTTCGCCGCGCAAGCCCTCGGTGCGCGAGTATTCGGCGTCCAGGACGCCGGCTTCCTTAAGGTCCAGAGAGCCCTTGGCCGCCGCGCTTTTTTCGCGGAGGTAATTTTTTACGGAGTAAGCGGTGCGCAGGGCCGCGGGGGTGGAGTTGTACCCGTCGCTGCTGAGGTAGTTCCCGTCGGCCGAGAGCGAGATATCTTTTATTTTTGCGCCGGCGCCGGCATTGGTCCTGAAGGTATTGTATGTCCCGTACGAGGCGCCCAGCCGGCAGCCGGAGGGAGTCTTCCTGGTAACGATATTCACTACGCCGGCCGCCGCGTTGGAGCCGTACAGGGAGGAAGCCGGGCCCTTCACAATTTCAACGCGGTCTATGCTCTCCAGCGCCAGCCGGTTCCAGTTGACGGAGCCCGTCGCGCTGGTGTTCACCGGCGCCCCGTCGAGCAGGATCAGCGTGCGGGCCTGCTCGCCGGAGGGCAGGCCGCGCAGCGTCAGCGCCGAGGTGTGGGAATAAATGCCGTAAGCCCTGCTGGTAACCGCGCCCGGCACCAGGCCGGCGAGTTTGTCATTGAGCGCGGCTCCGTGAGCGGTTTCCAGCTGTTCTTTGGTTATTACTTCCACAGAGCCCGGAGCATCCCCTATCGACCGCATGGTCCGGGCCGGGGTGACGACGGTTATTCCAATTTCTACGGCCATAACGGAGGTGGAAAGAGAAAGCAGCAACCCCGCCGAAGCGAACATTCGCCCCGCGCGGTTCATAAAGGGGATATTATGGAGAAGGAGCCGTGCGTGACGCCCTTCAGGGCGCGCAGGGCGTCGGCCAGGCGCTGCAGTTCGGCCGGGCGGCCGGTGACCGTTGCGGTGCACAGCGTCTTGCCGCCGCGCAGCGGGTGAGACTGCACCGAGAGCACGCTTTTGGCGTGCGCGCCCACCAGTTTTTCCACGCCGCGGCCGGGGCGGCTGTCGGCCGGGTCGTAGACTATGGAAATGGTGCCGGCGCAGTCGCGGCCGCCCTTCCATTCTTTTTTCACCAGGGCCCGGCGGATAAAGTCGGCCATGGCCTGCGAGCGGCTGGGGTAGCCGCGCTCGGCGGAGATCTCGTCCAGGCGGGCGAGCAGGCCTTGCTCCAGGCAGACGGTGAAGCGGTCGAGGGGGGCGTTTTTCATATTCATACTATTTTACATAATAATATGAATAAGACAATTAAAAAGGGGCGGCCGGAGCCGCCCCTCTTATTCCCACCGGGTTCTTTAGAACTTGAAGGTGAGGCCCATGTCGTAGGCGGTTTCGGAAAGCTCGGACTTGATGGTGCCGTCCGAAGAGGTTTCCTTTATCGTCTTGGCAAAGGCCTTCTTGTAGCCCAGGTTCAGGGCGAACTTGGACGAGAACTCGTAGCCAGCCCCGAGCGTCAGGTGATGCTCGGATACGCCCGGGAAGCCGATAACACGGAAATACTCGTAGCCCATGTTGTTCATGGAGGTGCCCTGTATGTCAGTATTCCCCATCGGGTTGAAGTTGTTGTGGATTTTCACCGGGTTCTTGCCGTAATTCCAGCCGGCGCGCAGCGTCAGATTGTCGGTGGTCTTGTTCTGTACACCCAGGCCGAAGACGGTCTGGCCCTCCCAGTCGAAATCACTGTAGCCGTCGGCATTGGCCCAATCCAGGTATTTCACATCGGCAGACAGAACCCAGCCGTCCAAACCCTTGTAAGCCGCGCCCGCGCCATACTGGGCCGGGTTTTCCAGCTTAAGGGTATCGAACACGCCGTTGCCGTCAAAGTCGTAGACGCGCTTGTGTTCTACGTTCTGAGGGGTCACGTAAGTGAGGCCGAAAGCCCATTTTTCATACTCATAAGCCGCGCCGAGGCGGAGGCCGACGGCGTAGTTATGGGACAGGCCGGAACCGAAGTCGGCGGCCTGGTAGTCTATGTCCAGACCGGCGCCGTAGGAGAATGCGCCGTTCTTGTACGCGAAAGCCGGGACGAACTTCATGACGGACACCTTGGTGTTCATGTCATTGTTAATATCCATGTCGCGGTAATCCACACCCATGCCGGACACGCCGTAGGCGGCGATGCCGAAGGTCATGTTGTCGCCGGCCGGGGTGGCCAGGCCGATAGCGGGGATAGCGTAACCTTCATCCTGGCTCTTGCCGGACCAGTTGCCCATCATGCCGGAAACGACGTTCGCCTTAACTTCGGGGGCAAAGAAGGTGCCGGCAAAGTTGAACTGCGAACCCTGTATCTGCGAGAGCGTCGCAGGGTTGGAGAAGATGGCGCTGATGGCGTCCTGGGGGGCCGCCATGCCCGTGCCGCCCATGGCGCGGGACGCGGGACCTACGCCGATAAGGTTGTCGCCATTGGTGGCGAAAACATTCAGCGAAAGCCCGGTTATTACGAAAGCCGCTGCTAACAAGTTAACCGATTTTTTCATTTTTCCTCCGTTTAATTTTCCGAAATTAGATAAACAGCGAAGACTTGCTGGTGCCGGCCTCGGCCAGGAACTTGCCCACACCGGCGCTCTTGAGATTCGGGTAATCTATCATCTCTTCCATCTTGTAGCCCATCAGGTCCATGCTCATCTGGCAGACATAGATCTGCACGCCGGAGTCGGCCGCGGTCTTCATCAGCTGCGCGAGCGTCATCACGTTGTGCTTCTTCATGATGGACTTTATCATGGCCTTGCCCATGCCGCCCATGTTCATCTGGGACAGCTTGGTGCCGTCGGCGCCGTTCGGGAGCATGATCTCGAACATCTTCGAGACCGTGTCCTTGGAGACGGTCTTCTTCGGGTCCTTCAGGGCCGGGATGGACCAGAAGGTGAAGAACATCACTACCTTCTCGAACATCGCCGCGGCGCCGGTGGCTATGATGAAAGAGGCCAGCAGCTTGTCCATGTCGCCGCTCATCACCACCATGGACAGCTTGTCCTCGGGCGCGTTAGCCTTCAGTGTCTCCACGTCGGCCTTCAGTGCCGCCACCTGCGCTTCCAGTTCTTTTATATCAGCCATATTTCTCCTTAGTGAGTGTAATCCAGAAATTTAACTTTATCACCGACTTTCCTTAAGATCGCGCCCTTCATGACCTCGGCGTACGGGCAGGGAAAACCGATAGGGTTGCCGTTCCGGATGCAGGAAGCGAGCGCTATTACTTCCACGCCGCGCGCGACCATTTCCTCCGCCCGCGCCACGGCCCGCTTGCCGGGGCAGCCGCCGCAGGAAACAAAGGCCGTTATTTCTACCGGGCCGGTCTCGGCGAAAGCGCCCTTGCCCAGCTGGGCGAACTTGAAGTCCGTGGTTCCGGGACACAAGTCTTCAGTCTGCTGGCAGCGTATTATGCCGGCCTTCTTCATTTCGCGGCCCCGATATTAAGGGTGAAAGCCGTGCCGGCCTCAGCCTCCTTTTTAACGTGCTGAAAATAGACCGCGAGCGGCCTGAAGAAGATGTGTATCCACTTGGTGAACGGCACTATCAGCAGTATCCACACCGTCTCTATGGCGATGTTCAGGCGGTACACCTTGGCGAGCAGCGGGTCCTGCGGGCCGTAGGCCACGTTGAGGTAATGGGTGAACAGCAGGCTCGCGCCTATCAGGAACATGGTCACTACGAACAGCCAGTCGCTCGGGTGCGAGAACTTGGAAGACTCCGCGCTCTTGAACATTCGCCGCAGCGACATGATGCCGCCGCCGACGAGGATGGCGAGACCGGCGTACCAAACCAGCAGGCTGACCGGGCCGAAGGCGCCGTAATGTTTATCCAGCGGCGACAGCAGATGCAGGTTGGAGATCAGCAGCGTCAGCACATAGCCGCTCATGACGAGCAGGTGAGCTATCCAGCGGGTCCAGTCCGTTTCCTCGCAGCCGTTGAAGTTCTTCTGCGTGAAGCCGTGCACGAGGGTCTCGTAAATGTGCGCTGGTTTGAGCGAGGCCTTTATGCCGCCCAGCGGCTTTACTATCGCGTAGCGGTACATGTTCAGCACATAGCCGCCCAGCGCTATGGTGACATAGACGGGGAAGGCCAGCTCTATTTTCCCGGCAAGCGCGCCGAAGTCTCCGGTGTAAGAACTGTAGAGCCAATAGAAAGCCGCCAGCATACCCAGGGCCAGCCAGGTCTGCAGCCAGCCGTTCTTGTAGAAGATCTTGGACAGGCCGGTGATATCGTACTTGGCGATGAGGTAGCGGCGCAGGGCCATCATGTACTCGCCGGGCTGGGCCTCGCGCGGACAGGTGGCCGAGCACTCGCCGCAATAGTAGCAGTGCCACGGCTCAATGGCGGAAGATATCTTATCTTCCATCCCGACGTGCCCGGCGCGTATCAGTTTGCGCGGAAAAGAGGAGTCTTCCTTGGAAAGCGGGCAGACGGCGGTGCAGTTGCCGCAGTTAAAGCAGGCGGAGATATCGAAGGCGCCATACTTCTTTATCTCGTCTATGAGTTCCGGGTTGACCTTCATTATTTCGCCTCCCCGGCCTTCAGTTCGTATTTGGGGTAATCCCCGCGGCCGGCCACGTCGGCTATCTTGCCGTACTTGCGCAGACCCACCAGGTACCAGAGCGCCCTGTCCTCCGGCAGGCCGGCGGCGGCGGCCAGCTCCGGCGCCGTCTTGGGGCCCTCTTTCAGCGCGTCGAGGATAGCTTTCTGCGCCTTGTTCTGCGCGGCCACCCGGTCGCGCAATTCCTGCGGCACCGGGCCGCGGAGCTCGTTAAGTTTCTTCAGTTGTTCGGCGAGTTTTTTAGCGTCGGCCATATTATTCCTTGGCGATGGCTTCCACCATCGCGTCGAACTGGTCCAGCGTCCAGCCGGCCACGTTGATGGCGCGGACCGGGCAGACCGCCACGCAGGCGCCGCAGCCCTTGCAGAGCGCGGGGTTAACCACGGCCACCTTCTTGCCGTTCTTTTCGGCCATCATCAGCGCGCCGTCATAGGAGCACTCGGCGGGACACAGGCCGCAGCCGGTGCACTTATGCTCGTCCACCACGGCCACGAAAGGTTCCAGCGGTATATCCGGCTCCGCCAGCAGTATGGCGGCCTTGGCGGCGGCGGTGCCTGCGGCGGCCATGACCTCGGGCACGTCCATCGGGTACTGGGCCGTGCCGGCTATGAAAATACCGGAGTTAGCCATTTCCACGGGGCGCAGCTTCAAATGCACTTCCTGCAGGAAGCGGTCAGCGCCGATCGGCATTTTCATCTGGGACCTGATGAGGGAGATGTCGGCCGGCATCATGCCGGTCACCAGCACTACCAGGTCGGCTTTCACTTCCAGCTCTTCACCCCAGGTCAGCACGTCCTTTACCTTCACCGTGTGACCGGTGCGGTCGGAAGTGACCACGGGCTGGTCGGTCTCGTTGTGGCGCAGGAACAGCACGCCGTCCTTGGAGGCCTTATCGTAATATTCCTCGTGCTGCATGCCGTAGGTGCGGATGTCGCGGTACACGTCGTAGATCCGCACGCCGGGATATTTGTCCTTCACCTGGTTGGCGGCGTAGAGCGCGGAAGAGCAGCAGGTCCGGGAGCAGTAATCGTTGATCTTGCCGTCGGCCTGGGGCTTGTGCACGCCCTCAACCTGGCGCGAGCCCACACAGTGGATCAGCGCCAGGCTCTTTATTTCCTTGCCGGAATATTCCAGCCGGCCGGCCGGGGAATTCTTCATAAGGGAGATAAATTCCGGCAGCGTGACCACGTTGGCGTCCTCGCCGTAGCCGAACTCGCCCTGGGCCGGCTTATAATGCTGGTAGCCGGTGGCCATTATGATGGCGCCCGCTTTCACCTGGGCGGAGGTGCCGTCGGCGTTCTTGAAATTTATCTTAAAGTTTCCCACGAAGCCGCCTACGAAGTCTATGTCGGCACCGGTGTGCACGGTTATCTTCTTGTCCGCGCGCACCAGGGCTTCGAGTTTACCGGCGATAGCCGGGCCCTCTTCGCCGGACGGGTACATCTTGCCGAGCCCCAGCAGTTTGCCGCCCAGCCCCGGGCCCTTTTCTATAATAACGGCCTCGAGCCCTTTGCCTGCGGCCGAGAGCGCGGCGCGCATACCGGCCACGCCGCCACCGATAACGGCCACCCTCGGTTCGGCCGCCACACGTATGGCGTTAAGGGGGTCCTTGCGCTTCACCTTCTCCACGCCGGCCTGCGCCAGCCTTATGGCTTTGGCCGTGGCGCCGGCATGGTCGAGTTTGTGCACCCAGCTGGCCTGCTCGCGGATATTGATATGCTCGTGCAGGTAGGGGTTCACGCCGGCGCGCTGCAGCACGTTGCGGAAGGTGAGCTCGTGCAGGCTCGGGGAACAGGCGGCCACCACCGTGCGGTTGATACCCAGGTTCTTTATGTCCTCGGCTATCAGGTCCTGCCCGTTGGACGAGCACATAAAGGCGTACTCGCGGGCCACGGTCACGCCGGGATACTTGGCCAGCGCCGCGGCCACCGCTTTAACGTCGATGATGTCGGAGATGTTGCCGCCGCAGTGGCAGACGTAAACCCCGACCTTCGGCTCCTGCCGGTAATTATCTTTAGACGAAGCTTCTGTTATTTTCTCGTCCATCACAGTTTCCTTATATAGTTGGCGGCTTCCATGGCGGCCGAGCCGGCGTCCACCACCGAGTCCGGGATGTCGCGCGGGCCCTTTACCACGCCGGCGGCGAACACGCCCGCCCCGGTCGTGACGGCGGAAGAAACGGTCTCGTCGGAAAGCTTCACAAAGCCGAATTCATTATTCTCCGTATCGAGGCGAAGCCTCGATACGTCGTAGCCGGGGACCAGGCCCTGGGACAGCACCACCAGCTCATGCTTCAACTCGGCGGGCGCGGAATCCCCCTCCTGCCGCTCTATGCGCAGAATGGGGTTATGCTTCCCGTCCTCGGTGATTCGGGCGACCTTGGCTTTCACGAAGTTGATGCCCATGGCCCGGGCGTTATTGTAGAACTGCTCGTAACCCTTGCCGAAGGCGCGGATGTCCATATAATAGATGGTGATGTCGGCTATGGGCAGCGAGCCGGACAACAAAATGGCCTGCTTGATGGCGTACATACAGCAGACGCGGCTGCAGTACGGCACGCCGATGCTCTTGTCGCGAGAACCCGCGCACTGCACGTAAGCGATAGAGCCGGGCACCATGCCGTCGGAAGGGCGCAGCACGCGGCCGTAAGGGCCGTGCGGCGCCAGCAGGCGCTCGGCGGCCATGGGGGAAATGACGTTGGGGAGTTTGCCCAGGCCGTACTGCTTCTTGGCGGTCATCGGCGTGGTTTCGTAGCCGGTGGCGAGTATTACCGCCTTGGCTTTTATCTCCACCGGGGCAGGCTCCTGCAGGAACTCTATGCAGTCCTTGGGGCAGGCGCGGGCGCAGGCGCCGCAGCGTATACAATGCTCAGGGTGCATGACCGGCAGCTGCGGGATAGCGTTGGTAAAAGGTATGGAGATGGTCTTCTTGGCGCCCAGGCCCTGCTCGTACTCGTCGGGCAGGTAGACCGGGCAGACTTCCTCGCAGCGCTTGCACGAGATGCATTCCTTCTCGTCGATATAGCGCGGCTTGCGGGTGACGGAGGCGGTGAAGGTTTTGCCCTCGCGCTTGATGGCGTCCACGGTGCTGTAGGTGAGGGTCTTTATGCGCGGGTGATGGGAAACGGAAGCCATGCGGGGAGTGGTAATGCAACTGGCGCAGTCCAGGGTAGGGAACACTTTACTCAGCGAGATCATCTTGCCGCCGATGCTCGGCGCTTTCTCGACTATCGCCACGGAAAAGCCCTGGTCGGCCAGGTCCAGGGCGCTCTGCAGGCCGGCTATGCCGGAGCCGACTACCAGCGTGTCTACCTCTATTTTTTCCAGTTCTCTCATACGGCGGCCACCGCCTTTTCCATTTCGGAGATTTCTTTAAGGAAGGCGGCGCGGCAGACGGTGCAGATGGTGGTGAGTTTGAGCCGGTTGGCGGCTATGTTTTTGGCCCGCATCTGCTCATAGACGCGGGCGACGCGCTTGGAAAGCCGCTCATAGGCGCCTTCGTAGGGGCAGTCGGAGCCGGAGGACATGATGATGATGCCCCCTATCCCCTTGTCAAAAGCCCTGAGGTAAAAATCCTCGGGGAACATGACCGGGTCCGGCACGCGTATTATATAGGTATTGGCGCTGTACCCCATCCGGGCCTGCCCCACCGCGTCCGCCCCCGGATAAGAACTGTGATTAGTCGTTATAATTAATATTTTTCGATGAGTCATACGTTAAAAGTATTCCTGCGCTAGCCGCAGCCCTGGCGGGGGGTATGGGTTCGGCGGGCCCTCGCGCAGGCCGAGGCTTGCGTAGCGCCGAGGCCGAGCGGGAGCGCGGCCACGGTGTGGCCGATAGCGTGCCCGACGGGCCCATACCCTCGGCAAACCTGACCGGACGGAAAAGACGCAACTTTTAGGAACCATAACCATGACAAACAACAACACTTCAAAAGCCACCGCGCTGCGCACCCACACCTGCGGCGACCTCAACGCCTCCCACGCCGGGCAGACCGTAACGCTCTGCGGCTGGAACGACAGCAAGCGCAACCACGGCGGCGTCGTCTTCATCAACCTGCGCGACCTCTACGGGGTCACCCAGGTAGTGGCCCGCCCCGACAGCCCCGTCTTCAAGGCCGCCGAAGAGGCCAAGAGCGAATACGTCCTGCGCGTCACCGGCACGGTCATACAGCGCCCCGGCGCCAACGCCAACAAGAACATGCCCACCGGAGAGATAGAGTTGGAAGCCTCGGAGATCACCCTGCTCAACCCCTCTCTGCCGCTGCCCTTCGACCTCGGTGAACACGCCGGCGTTTCCGAAGAGACCCGCCTCAGGTACCGCTTCCTCGACCTGCGCCGGCCCGCCATGGCCAAAAACCTCGTCCTGCGCAGCCGCCTCTCCCAGGTCATACGCAATTACCTCTACGCCCTCGACTTCAACGAGGTCGAGACCCCGATGCTCACCCGCTCCACGCCGGAAGGCGCGCGCGATTTCGTGGTGCCGTCGCGCGCAAACCCCGGCGAGTTCTACGCCCTGCCGCAGTCCCCGCAGCAGTTCAAGCAGGTGCTGATGATGTCCGGCATGGACCGTTACTTCCAGCTGGCCCGCAACTTCCGGGACGAAGAGCTGCGCTCCGACCGTCAGCCCGAGCACACCCAGGTAGACCTGGAAATGTCCTTCGTGGACGAACAGGACGTGGCCAGAGTCGTAGAGGGCATGATGAAGGACATCTTCGCCAGCATCGGCGAGCGGGCCGAAGGCCCGTTCCCGGAGATGGAATTCTCCGACGTCATGCTGAAATACGGCTCAGACAAGCCCGACCTGCGCTATGCCCTGGAGATCAAAGACTGTTCGGATATTTTCAAGGCTTCCGGCTTCAAGGTTTTCTCAGGCGCGCTCGCCGAAGGCGGAGTGGTCCGCGCCCTCAAGGGCGAGGGGGGGGCCGCCTTCAGCCGCGGCGACATGGACAAGCTGACCGAGCTGGTCAAAAAGCTCGGCGCCAAAGGCCTGGTCTGGCTGCGCTTCAAGGACGGCAAATGGGATTCCCCGACGCTCAAGTTCTTCAGCGAGGCGGAACAGGCCGCGCTTCGTGACCGTCTGGAAGTAAAGGACGGCGACGCCGTCTTCATAGCCGCCGACAAAGCCGCCGTAGCCGCGCCCTGCCTGGGCGGCCTGCGCAACGAACTGATCGCCCGGCTTAAGCCCGCCCCGTCCAAGAAATGGGCCTTCCTCTGGGTGCGCCACTTCCCGCTGCTGGAGAAAGACGCCGAGAGCGGCGCCTGGACCTTCTCCCACAATCCCTTCACGGCCCCGCTGCCCGAGGAAGTGCACAAGCTCGACACCGACCCCGGCAACGTGCGCTCCTGCCAGTACGACCTCGTCCTCAACGGGGTGGAACTCGGCTCCGGCTCGGTGCGCAATCACAGCCGCGCCATGCAGGAAAAGATCTTCGGCCTGATGGGCTACGACAAAGAGGCTGTGCAGCGCCGCTTCGGCATGATAGTCAACGCCATGGATTTCGGCGCCCCGCCGCACGGCGGCATAGGCATAGGCTACGACCGCCTGGTCGGTCTCATCTGCGGCTGCGACTCCATCCGCGACGTCATCGCCTTCCCCAAGACCACCAGCGGCGCCTGCCTGATGAGCGAAGCGCCGTCGGTGATAGACGAGCGTCAGCTCAAGGAACTGCACCTCAAGATAACCGAATAATGCCGTCCTTTCCAGACTGGATAGTAAAGGAAGTCCGCAGGAACAAGGCGGACCTGCGCGGCTCCGCCGCGGCCGGCACGGCCGCCGAGCTTTCCGCGCTGGCCCTGCACACTGTCTGCGACGAAGCCCGCTGCCCGAACAAGGGGAAATGTTTTTCGGAGGGCGAGGCCACTTTCCTCATACTGGGAGACATCTGCACCCGGCGCTGCGGTTTCTGCGCGGTAAAAAAGAACGAGGCCCCGCTCCCGCCCGACGCCGGAGAGCCGCGCCGCATAGCGGGCCTCTGCGCCAAGTGGGCCCTGAAATACGTGGTCTTCACCTCGCCCACCCGCGACGACCTCCCCGACGGCGGGGCCGCCCATTTCGCGGAGACCAACCGCCTGATAAAAGAGCTCTCTCCCGGCATCAGGACGGAGCCGCTGATCCCGGACCTCAACGGCGACGTCAAAGCCCTGGAGACGGTCCTGGCCTCCAACCCCGACGTGATCGGCCATAACCTGGAGATGGTCGCCGGCCTCTACGCCGGGGCCCGGGCCGGGGCCGACTACGGCCGCTCGCTGGGAGTGATAGCCAGCGCCAAAAAGCTCCGCCCTGATATCCTCACCAAATCCGGGATAATGCTGGGCCTCGGCGAAACCCCGGCCGAACTGGAAAAGGCCCTGGGGGACCTGGTCGCCAGCGGCTGCGACCTGCTGACGCTGGGGCAGTACCTGGCTCCTTCCAAAGACCACCGCCCGGTGGCTAAGTATTACACCGAGGAAGAATTCGCGAGCTGGGGGGAGAAAGCCCGCTCCGCCGGCTTCAAGGCCGTGCTCTCCGGTCCACTGGTGCGCAGCTCCTACCGGGCGAAGAGCCTTTACGAGGAGGCACGTGGAAGAAACTGAAAAGGATAAACTGGCCCTCTCCTGGTTCACCAGGGCCTGGGACGACTACGCCGCCAACCTTCCGCTGCTGCTGCCCGTCGTGCTGGCGCAGGCCGCCATCTCGGCCGGCTCCTTCTATATCGTAGCGCGGCAGCACTCTTTCCTGCCCGCCCTTCCCTACATGTTCTTTATAGTTACGCCGGTCACCGTAGGCGTCAACCTGTTCTATATCAGGCTGGTCCGCGGCAGCGGGGCCAGGTTCACCGACCTCTTCAGCGCCTTCCCGGTCTATCACCGGGCCCTGGCCGTCAGCCTGCTGCTGGGCGCCGCTACGGCGGCCGGGCTGCTGCTGTTCATAATCCCGGGGATCATCATCCACCTGACTTACGCCTTCAGCGAGTACGCGGTAGTAGACAGGCGCACCGGGGTGCGGGAATCTTTCCGGCTGAGCTCGGCCATCACGCTGGACTGGAAGACCCGCCTGTTCCCGCTCTTCCTGGCCGCAGCCCTCATCGGCGCCCTGGTACCCGACATCTACGTCGTCACCGGTCCCTTCAAGAGCCCCTCGGCGACCCTCGACCTCAAGCCCTGGACCGTGATCGCGGCCGCTCTGAAGACGCTGGTCTTCCTGCCCTGGCTGAGCCTGGCCGTGGCCCGGGCCTACACCTGCCTGCTGGACCTGCGGGGGACCGCCCCGGTCGCCGAACCGGCTGATGATTAAACTCGTTTTCTACTGCCCCCGGGAGAACCGCTACGCGGGCACAGAAAGGCCCCGGACGGACCTGAGGGCAGCGGGCGGGGTTGACGATTGTCATAGGCCTTACGGCCTACCCGGGCCTTACCCTTAAGCCCTTTAATCTCCCGGCGTGAAAATGTAAAATTAAGACAGCAGTAAATGAGCCCCAGGAGGAAGATAGATGAAAAAATTAGCGATAGCGGCCGCCGCCATGCTGAGCGTTTCAGCCCTTAACGCGGCCGAGCTTACCGACATTACCGCTGCCGACATACAGGCGGTCAGAATAGAAGCCCCCGTCCTCGCCGCGCAGCAGGACGAAGCCGCCAAATGCGGCCACGTCTCGGGAGAGATCTCCAAGCTCCACTTCTTAGCCAACGCCTCCAGGAGCCAGCTCATCAGCCACGCCAAAACCGAAGCTGAATTCAAGGAATTCATCGCGATGTGGACCCCCATACTCGAGAAGTTCGGGATGCGGGTGGTCTCCACCGAGTACAAAACCGAGCTCGGCATACTCAAGTACGAGTCCCCGGACGGCAAAGTGGTGCGCAGGTTCCTGGCCGACGGCATGAACTATGACGCCCTGAGCGAAGAGGCCATGCAGAAAGAGCAGCACATGCTCGTCGAGGCCCTCGAGAAGCAGCACATGACCCCGGTAGCCGCCTTCCGCATAAAGCATGAGGCCTTCCGCCCCACCTTCTGCGTGTACTACCTGACCCAGGCCGACGAGAACGCCGACCACGAAGTGCAGCTGCGCCAGATGAAGCACGGCGACGACATAGCCTTCGACCTGCTCGCCAATTCCGTGACGCTGGTCGAGAAGGACGCCTCCTTCTCCATGGTCTACATCGGCAAGCTGCTCGGCTACAAGGCCAAGCTGGCCGCCGACGAAGCCGCCATACAGGCCAAGCTCGAGGAATACAAGAAGTACCTGGCCGAGAACAAGAAAGAGTTCATAGGCGCCCGCGTGGAAAAGCTCGACGAGCCTTTCACCGTCGGCGACCACACCTACACCTACGCGGTGGGGATGTATTTCTTCCAGTAAGGAAGGGACAGCTTATTAAAAGAGCCGCCGGCCTGCCGGCGGCTCTTTTTTTATGTATAAAAGGTCACAGGGCCGGCATTTGACCTGCCGCCGATTATTTAATAATCTAGGGGTAAGGGGTACGGGTTCTTCTACAATACAAACTTCAGCGCGGCAGAGCCGCAGCGTTTTTTTGCGCCCTAAACGACATGGCCGAACGCGACACGCCTATAAAGATCCTCCTGGTGGAGGACAATGACTACGACGCCAAGATCGTAGACAATCTTTTAACCGGCATGAAGGCCGGCGTCTTCTCGCTGCGCACCGCGGACACACTGGAGAAGGCGCGGCTGGCCGACGCGGCGGAAAGCGCCGACGTAGTGCTGCTGGACCTCAACCTGCCGGACTCCTACGGCCCCGACACGCTGGTAAGGTCAAAAGGGATCTTCACGGACAGGCCCATAATCGTAATGACCGGCTTTTACGAAGAACATCTCGGCGTCCAGCTCATACAGAAAGGCGCGCAGGACTATGTGGTAAAGGGCAAGATAACAGGCGACTGGCTGTCTTACTCCATAAAGTATGCCATCGAGCGCGCCAAAATAGAACTAAAAATGCGGGAGCGCGAAGCCAGCCTCCGGGACATGCTGGAAAAAATACCGGAAGGCTTTTTGGCTGTGCGCGAGGACAACAAGGTTCTTTTCGCCAACCGGGGCGCGGAGCGCATATTCGGCCAGGAAAGGACGGAGCTTATCTCCAGGCCGTTCATGCTGGAAAACGAAATCGGCGCCGCTTTAGAAACAGATTTGCGCAGCAAGGACGGGAGGAAGGTCCCGGTTGAAGTCCGGGCAGCGGAAATACAATGGGGCACGGAGAAATGCAGGCTGGTCATGGTCCGCGACCTGACCCAGGCGAAGCAGCTGGAACGCGCCAGGAACGATTTCATATCAATGGTTTCCCATGAGCTGCGCTCCCCGCTTACCGTGGTGAAAGAGGCCCTGGACCTGGTCTATGACGGCACGGCCGGCGAGGCTAGCGATAAGCAGAAGGAAATACTGAAGATGGGCCTGGACAACACACGAAGGCTCAACCGCCTCATAGACGGGCTGCTGGATATCACCAAGATAGAAGCCGGCGTCATGCCCATGAATATGGCGGAGACCGACTTCGGCGCTTTGCTCTCAGCGACGGCCGGAGATTACTCTTTTCTGGCCTCCGAACGGGGGATAACTCTTAAAACGGAGCTCCCGGAGCAGCGCATATCCGGTTTCTGCGACAGGGACAAACTGCGCGAAGTCCTGGTAAACCTGGCCTCCAACGCTATAAAGTTCACCCCCCGGGGAGGCAGCATAGTCTTTTCACTGCGCCCCTGGGAAGACCAGGCCCTTTTCTGCGTAGAGAATACCGGGCACGGGATAGAGCCGGAAGACCTGCCTAAACTTTTCAGCAAATTCTCCAAGGTGGGCAGCACCGCTGAACCGGGCGTCGAGGGTACAGGGCTGGGGCTCGCGATAAGCCGCGGGATAGTGGAGATGCACAGCGGCCACATCTGGGCTGAAAGCGACCCCGGGAAGAACTGCAGATTTTTCGTCCTGCTGCCGCTGCCCGTTTTCAGGGACGCCGTCAGGAAACTGCTGCGCCGCGAGATAGATTCGTCGGCGGGAGGAAAGCGGCCGCTGGCCGCGCTGCTGCTGGCACTGCCGGGCGGAGAAGACAGCGACATGGCGGAAAGGGCCGCGGAATTGATAAAAAGCACGATCCGGAGCGCCAATGTCCTGGTCCGGGACAAGGACGGCTATCTCCTGGCGCTGCTTTCCAATTCCGGGATAAAGGAATGCGCCAAAGCCATGGCTTCAATACAGAAAAGCCTCGCGGAGCTAACCGGGGGGAAGTCCGAAAACATACTGATCTCATCCATGATATACCCGGAAGATTTCTCTGACGAGGAAACCTTCTTTATAAAGATGTCGGCGGCACGGGGGGGATAATGCCGAAGATACTGTTGATAGAGGACGAAACTCAGCACACCGCGCTGGTAAAAATGCGCCTGGCGGCCCAGGGGATGCAGGTTTCAACCGCGCCGACCGCGGGCGACGGGGTCATTGCCGCGACCAAAGAAGAACCGGACCTGATACTGCTCGACCTTCTACTGCCGGACATGACGCCTGAGAAGGCCATCAGGGCGCTGAGGGCCATCCCCTGCGCGGCTAAAACGCCTATCGTGGCGTTTACCGCACTGGACCCGGCCGAGATACGGCGAAGGCGGCTGGATTCCGAGCTTGCAGGCGTGGTCCAGAAGCCCTACGAGTCGGAAGAGTTGCTGGGAGCGATAAAAAAGATCTTGAAATAGGCTACAGCCCCAGGTCCCCGGAAATCTCCCGCATAGCGTTCAGCGAGAGCTCCACGAACTCGTCGAGCTTAAGGCCCACGGCCTCGCATTCCATTATTATCCCGCGGTCCACCGAGGCGGCGAAGCGCTTGTCTTTCATGCGCTTGACGACGGAAGAGGCCTTCACGCTGGCCAGTTTGCGGTCTGGGTAGACCAGGGCGGTGGCGGTTATCAGGCCGGTAACCGTCTCGGCGGCCGCCAGTGCTTTGTGAAAGAGTTCCGAGCGCTTCTGCCCGGCGTGGGCCGCCTCGTTGTGCAGCTTGACGGCCTCTATCAGGTCCCCGGGCAGGCCGTGCTCCCTGAGGATGCGCTCGGTTTCGTGCGTATGGCGGGAAAGGTCGCCCGCCGTAAGTTCCACATCCAGGTCATGCAGCAGGCCCGCCAGGCCCCACAGGGCGGGATCCCCGCCCAGCCGGAGGGCCAGCGCCTTCATCACGGCCTCCGAGGCGAGGCAATGCTTTATCATGTTCTCGTTCTTAACGTGGGCCTTCAAGAGCTGCAGCGCTTGTTCGCGTTCCATAGATCCTCCCGTCCTGATACAAAATTATAGAATATACGGATGGTCAACCCTAACACGGTGCTGCTTATAGCGGTGCTGGCCTCTTTCTCGACGCCGTTCATGCTGTCGGCCATAAATATCGCGCTGCCCGCGATGGCGCCGGAGCTCGGGCTGGACGCGATCACGCTGGGCTGGGTTTCCCTTTCCTTCCTGCTGGCCTCGGCCGCGCTGCTGGTGCCGATGGGGCGGGCCGCCGACCTGTTCGGCAGGAAAAAGATCTTCACCGCCGGGTTCGTCATCTTCACCGCCGCCTCGCTGCTCTGCGGCCTGGCCGCCAGCGCGCCGCAGCTGCTGGCGGCGCGGGTGCTGCAGGGGGTGGGCTCGTCGATGATCTTCGGCACTTCGGTGGCCATCCTCACTTCCGTCTTCCCTCCTGAAAAGAGGGGCAAGGCCATTGGCTGGGTCTCGGCGGCCGTCTACACCGGGCTTTCTCTCGGGCCGCCGCTGGGCGGGCTGCTGGTGCAGCACCTTTCGTGGCGCGCCATCTTCCTGGTAAACGTCCCGCTGGGCCTGCTGGTGCTGGCCCTGGTAAGAAAAGGCATGGCCGGGGCTGAATGGAGGGGCGCCGAGGGAGAGGAGTTCGACCTGCCGGGAGCGCTGCTTTACGCCTCCGCCCTGGGGGCGCTGATGTACGGCCTCTCGTCCATAACCTCGGCTTACGGCCCCGCCTTCGCGGCGGTCGGGGCCGTGCTGCTGGCCCTCTTCCTGGCCCGCGAGACCCGCGTGGCGCACCCGGTGCTCAACGCGCGCCTCTTCCTGGAAAACAGGGTGTTCGCTTTCTCCAACCTGGCGGCCTTCCTGAACTACAGCGCCAGCTTCGCCGCCGGCTTCCTGCTCAGCCTGCACCTGCAGTACGCGGAAGGCATGACGCCGCGGCAGGCAGGCTTCGTGCTGGTGTTCCAGCCCCTGTTCATGGTAGCCTTCTCGCCCTGGGCCGGCCGCCTTTCGGACCGGCGGGACCCCGGCGTCATCGCCTCGGCCGGCATGGCTCTCACCGCCGCGGGCATACTCTTCTTTTCTGCGCCCGCGGCCGGGCTGCCCCTCTGGCGCATCATAACCGGGCTTTCGGTGCTGGGCTTCGGGCTGGCCCTGTTCGCCGCCCCCAACACCAACGCGGTGATGGGCTCGGTGGACAAGCGGCAATACAGCGTGGCCTCGGCCGCGCTGGCCACCATGCGCGTAACCGGCCAGATGTTCAGCATGGCCGTAGTGATGCTGCTCTTCTCGGTTTTCATCGGCAGGGTAAAGCTGGGGCCGGAGAACCTCGCCGGTCTGGAGCGCGCCTTCGGGGCCGGGGTCTGGATCTTCTCCGGGCTGGCCGCCCTCGGTGTGCTCGCCTCGCTGAAGCGCCGCAGGGCCGCTTAATTTTATAGAATGATTCCGGCGCAGGAGGGAAAATGATCAGAACTTACGCAAGAATATTTTTCATAACCGGGCCGCTCTTTTTCCTGGGCATGCTCTTCTCCAACCTGGCGATAATGGAGGCCCGCCCGGCGCTGGAGAACGCGCTGACCCTGGGCCTGCTTTTCGGGACGGCGGTATCGGCGATAATGGGCACGCTGCACATCGTAAGGGCCAGGCACGCCGCCGCCGGGGAGACCGGCCGCGACATTTACGCCCTCAGGCAGGTCCGGGAATTCGAAAGCGCCCTGGACTACGAGCGCCTTTTCACTACCGTAACCCATTACCTTGAAAAAACCGCGGGCTTCACCCTGACCGAAAAGGACCAGGAGGCCGGCAGGATAGCCGCGCGCTCCCCGTTCAACTTCAACACTTTCGGCAGCGGCATAACGGTACGCCTGGAAAAAAAGCCGGGCGCCCCGACGCTGGTCAGGATAATTTCGAAGCCGCTGGTCTTTACCGTGATGGCGGATTACGGCGAGAATCTGAAGAACGCCAAGGACCTCGAGGCACACCTGCGCGGCAGCGAGCACCGCTGATACGCCCTGTAAAAGAAAAAAGGCCGGAGATCTCTCCGGCCTTTTTCATGCTGGTGGGGCTGCGCGTCAGAATTCGGCGTAGCCCGGCACCCGCGGGAAGGCGGTCACGTCGCGGATGTTGGCGATGCCCGTCACCAGCATCATCATGCGCTCGAAGCCCAGGCCGAAGCCGGAGTGGGGCACCGAGCCGAAGCGGCGCAGGTCGAGATACCACCAGTAGGGCAGCGGATCGATCCCGGCGTCGGCCATCTTCTTTTCAAGCACCTCGAGGCGGTTCTCGCGCTCGCTGCCGCCGATGACCTCGCCAATGCGGGGCACCAGCACGTCCATGCCGCGCACGGTCTTGCCGTCGTCGTTGAGCTTCATGTAGAAAGCGGCGGCTTCCTTGGGCTTGTTGTAAAGGATGACCGGCTTCTTGAAATACTGTTCCACCAGGAAGCGCTCATGCTCGCTCGCCAGGTCCACGCCCCAGCTCACCTTGACGTCGAAGCGCTCGTTCACGGGCTCGAGCAGCTTGACGGCGTCGGTATAGGACAGGCGCTCGAACTTATTTTCGGTGATGTTTTTCAGGTTATCCATCAGCGCCGGCTCCACGAACTTGGCGAACAGCTCGAGGTCGGAGGGGCATTTCTCGATGACGCTCTTCGTGATGGACTTGATAAAATCCTCGGCCAGCTCCATGTCGTCCTCGAGCTCGTAGAAGGCCATCTCCGGCTCTATCATCCAGAATTCCGAGGCGTGGCGGTAGGTATTGGAATTCTCGGCGCGGAAAGTGGGACCGAAGGTGTAGATCTTGCCCAGCGCCGTAGCCAGGCTTTCGCCTTCCAGCTGGCCGGTAACGGTCAGGTAAGTCTTCTTGCCCAAAAGCTCCTTGGAAAAATCCACCTCGCCCTTGTCGGTCCTGGGCAGCGCTTCGGGCTTTGACAGGTCCAGCGTCGTCGCCGTGAACATCTCGCCGGCGCCTTCGCCGTCGGAAGAGGTGATGATAGGCGTGTGGACGTAGAAAAAGCCGTTGTCGTGGAAGTACTTGTGGACGGAGTACGCCAGCTCCGCGCGGATGCGCAGCATGGCCGCGTACTTGTTGGTGCGGGGCCGCAGGTGCGCCACGGTGCGCAGGAACTCGTCGGAGGTCTTCTTCTTCTGGATCGGGAATTTCTCCGGATCGCAGCCGCCGTAGATCTTTACTTCTTTGGCCTGCAGCTCGTATTTCTGGCCGGCGGCGGGAGAGGCCACCAGGTCGCCTTTGATCTCTACCGCGGCGCCGGTAACCAGCTGGGGCAGCACGGCGGAGAAATCGCCCGTATCAGGGGCAAAGATTATCTGCAGGCTCTCGCGGCAGGAGCCGTCGTTGAGCTCCGCGAAAGACATTACTTTGGAATCGCGCCGGGTCTTTATCCAGCCGCGCGCCACCGCCCCGTTTACCGGGGCGGCACTGGCGAGGAGTTGTTTGATCGTGATGAGAGCCATTGTAAACCTCTTGCAGCTTCGGCGGGGGCGGCTTATTTCTTGGACTTCTTCTTCTTTTCCTCGGGGACTTTAGACACGGCGAGCAGTTCCAGTTCGCAGGTCTTGTCCTCGCCGTTGTATTCCTCGAGGATATAGCCCACCCCGGGCGCGTAATAGCGCACGGACTTGCCGGAGTCGCCGCCGGCGAGCATATTGACGATCTTCATGCACTTCGCGAACTTGCCGGCCTTTATGGAAACCTTGTCGGAGAGGGAAACTATCTCGTTAGAGTCGGGGGACTCGTCCCACTTGGCGCCTTCCTTGACGGGCAGGGGGAACTCCCGGCGGCCGCCTATAATGACGCCATCGGCGGTGGTGAGCCACTTGGCGTCGCGGGTTATGGTGTACTGGGTGGTATGGGAGTCGCGCAGTTCGAAGATCATCCGGGCCTGGGCCACCAGCTTGCCGGCCTTTTTCTTGACCTCAAGGATATCGATGAAGATCTTGGCCGTGCCTTCGAATTCGGTGCTGGTAAACTTGTACTCGTAGCGCGTTTTTTCTTTAAGGGGGAAATAGTCTGACATAAATTCTCCTGCGCTCCTGGCCGTCGTAATGGGTAACCTTATTACATTATAGATTTTTACAAATTATATAGGGGAATACAAGCAATGAAAAGGCGCTGGGATGACCAAATCAAAAAACCCCTTGCGGGGTTTTTGATTTGGTGGACGTGACAGGGATCGAACCTGCGACCTCCTCGTTGCGAACGAGGCGCTCTCCCAACTGAGCTACACGCCCAAATTTTTAACGGTTGGCTTCCTTCGCCGCCTGCTCAACCCTGCGCTTGGCCTTCTTGTGCTCTTCGAAATTGGCGTTGAAAATATGTTTCCCTTTCCTGTCCGCCACGAAATAGAGCGCGTCCAGGTTGGCCGGGGACATTGTCGCCGCTATGGAACTCTGGCCCGGGTTGCAGATGGGGCCCGGAGGCAGGCCGCCCACGGCATACGTGTTATACGGCGACTTGAACTTGAGGTCCTTGTACGTCAGGGCCTTCTTCCACCAGCCGTATGACTGGTTATAGCCCAGCGCGTACTGAGTGGTCGGGTCCGCTTCCAGCGGCATCCTGATCCGGTAGCGGTTGATGTAGACGGCCGCTATCAGGGGGCGCTCGCTGTCGTCCATGGCCTCGCGCTCTACTATCGAGGCGATTATCATCACCTTGTGCGCGTCCAGCTTCTCGGGGAAACCTTTAGAGAACAAAGGCAGCACCTGCCTGTCAAATTCTAATTTTAGCAAATTAATTACTTCCTGCGGAGGCATATTTTTCTTCAGCAGGTAGGTGGAGGGGAACAGGTAGCCCTCCAGTTTCTGCGCGCGCGCCAGTTCCAGGAACCTGGCCGCCGGAGTGATGCCGTTAGCTTCCAGGCGCTCGGCTATCTGCTCCATGCGCCAGCCTTCAGGGAGCACCACCCTGACGCTGCTCACATAGGTGCTGTGCGTCAGCTTCCAGAGGGCCTCCTCGGCGGACATGTGCTCGCGCAGCGAGTATTCGCCGGGCATCAAGCGCTTGCCGGTGCCGGTAAGCTTGACCAGGACCCTGAACCAGGCGGAACTTATTATTACGCCCTCACGCTTAAGCTCGGCGGCAACCTTGCCTGCGCCCGCCCCTTCGGGGATAGAGACCTTCTTCGGCCTGCCCGGCCAGAAGAAGTAAAGCGACAGGACCAGCAGCGCCAGGGCAAAAAGTATCGCGATGGTCTTAGGTTTTTTCATAAGAGGCGCTTGGAATAAACCTGCTTGTAGACCGGTCCGTCGGGAGTCAGCACGCTTTCCATCAGTTCCACCGAAGCCAGCAGGCTGGAGGCCTTGCGGGCCGGGGCGAAATCAGCCACCCTCCTCATAAAATTCTCAGGCAGGGAGTCCTGCACGCGGCCCAGGGTAACATGCGGCTCGAAGCGGTTCTCGAAGGTCAGCCCGGCCCCGGTCAAACCCTCGGCCAGCCTGCCGGCCAGCTCCCGCAGCGGGGCGGCGCCTTCCCCTATGCCTATCCACAGCACGCGCGCCCTGCGCGCCGACGGGAACACGCCGAAGCCGCCCATCCCGAGGGTAAAAGCTTTCAGTTCAGCCAGGCCGTCAGCAATGCCTTTCTTCGCGGCTTCGGCCGCGGCGGGGCCGAGGTCTCCCAGGAAGGCGTAGGTCAGGTGGAAGTTTTCCGGTTCCACCCACTTCACGGCGCCTTTCGGGGCCGCGGAGCGCGCGTAGTCCGCGGCCGCCTTAAGGCTGGCCACGAAAGACGGCTCAAAAGAAGACGCTACAAAAAGCCTCATTCTTCGTCGTAGGCGGGGCGCGCCTGCCGCTTGGCCTTGGTCCGCGCGCCGGCCTTCCTCTTGGCAGCGGCCCGGGCTTTGGCCCCGGCCTTGGTTCCGGCTTTGGCGCCGCCGAGCTGCTTCCTGATGACCTTGCGCTTCAGCGCGCGGTCGCGCAGCTCGGCCCGCTTCGCGGCCGAGCGGGGCCGCCAGCCTTTCAGGGCCAGCAGGCGCTTGCGCGCGCCGGTCAGCGCGCCGCGGTGCCTGCTCATGCGCGAAAGGGGCACCGTCCGGATGCGCTTCTGCGTCGGGTTTAAAACGATCTCGGTGTTCTTCTCCAGCAGGTATTCCTGGCCGCCGCCGGCGTCGTCAGCCTGCGTAACCGCCACGCGGCCCTCGTCGAAGACCCCCACGGCGGCCTCTTTGCTCATCACCGAATATTCCACCGCGAATTCCGTGCCGCGGACGGCGCAGACGGCGGCCGGGGTCCGCACCTTCATCTTGTGCTTTTCGTTGAGGAAATGCTTTACCTTGGCCACCAGCGAGCCGAAATTCAGGGAGAAGACCGCGTCCTCCTGTTCCAGGGAGGCGATTTCCACTTCGGTATTGCGGCTCAGCGAGATCACGCCCTTGTCGTCGAGGTAGAGCTCGGCGAGCCCGTCCGAGGAACTTTTGACCACGTCGTTGGGGTCCAGCGGTATTTCGCCTTCTATCTTGGACCACTCGTCCTTCTCCGCGGTCTTCACCATGACGGTGCCGGAAATAACTTTCAGCCGCGCGTCCCAGGACTGGGTTTCGGGCTGGGCGTAATTGCCGGACTTCATGGCCTGCTCCACCATCTTGCGGTACTCGGCCTGGTCGGCCGACGGGAAGTCCTGCGCCGCGGCCGGGGCCGCGGCCAGCAGGAGGCAGATAAAGAAACCGCTAAACCTGGATATCGGCATCGTCCGCCTCACTTTTCTATTTTGCGGAACTGCCTGCGCCCCACCTGGAGCACGCAGTTCCTGGGCTCGAAATTAATATCCTCGGCGACCTTCTCGCCGTCGAGCCGCACCGCGCCCTGCGCGATGAGGCGCCTGGCCTCGTTCATGCCCTTCACCAGGCCCGCGGCTACCAGCAGGTAGGAGAGTTTGCCCGCCTTCTCGGCGCGGAAAGTCTCCATCTCGGCCGGCAGCTCCTTGCGGGAAAAGACCTGCTCGAAATGAGTGCGCGCGGCCTGCGCCTGCTCGGCGCCGTGGTAGCGGGCGGTGATCAGCCCGGCCAGCTTCTTCTTGGCTTCCATCGGGTGCCCGGCCTTAACCGCGGCCAGGTCTTCCGAAGTGAGCAGCTCGTAGTAGGAATGCATCAGCGCGTCGGAAACCGACATCACCTTGCCGAACATGTCGTTAGGCAGGTCGTTCAGGCCCACATAGTTGCCGTAGGATTTGGACATCTTCTTCTCGCCGTCCGTGCCCACCAGCAGCGGCATGGTCATGACCACCTGCGGCTCCTGGGCGTAGAGCTTCTGCAGGTCGCGGCCCATCAGCAGGTTGAAGATCTGGTCCTGGCCGCCCAGCTCGATATCGGCCTTCACGGCCACGGAGTCGTAACCCTGCAGCAGCGGGTAGAAGATCTCCAGCAGGCTGATCGGAGTCTCCGCCTTCATCCTGCTGCGGAAATCCTCGCGCTCGAGCAGGCGGGAAATAGTGACGTTCTTGGCGACGTTCATGAAGTCGGAGATGCCGACGGCGGGGCTCGCGAACATAGGCTTGAGCCACTCGCTGTTGAACCGCACCTCCGTCCTTTCCGGGTCCAGGATCTTGAAGGCCTGCTCCGTATAGGTTTTGGCGTTCCTGGCCACGGTCTCATGGTCCAGGACCGGCCGGGTGGAGTCTTTGCCCGAGGGGTCGCCTATCTGGGCGGTAAAGTCGCCGATGATGAGCACGGCGGTATGGCCCAGGTCCTGGAAAGCGCGCAGTTTGGTCATCGTCACGCTGTGCCCGATATGCAGGTCCGGGCTGCTCGGGTCGGCGCCGAACTTGACGCGGAGCTTCTTGCCGGAGGCGAACTTCTTGGCCAGGTCTTCGCGGCTGACCACGTCCACGGAACCGCGCGTGATGTCCTTCAGGATTTCATCAGTGTTCATGACTGTTAATTGTATTATTTTTGGCGAAGGCCCGCGAGGGCGCTACTGGAAGCCGTGCGGATCCGCCTCTATGAAGTATTTGACACCGGGCCGCTGCGGCAGGGCCTGGGCCCTGGCCAGGCAGAGGGCGGCCGTTTTTTCCTCCGCCGCCTTGACCAGGAAATATTCGCTGTAAAACTTCTTTTTCTCCTGGCCCTGCGGGATCACCGGGCCCAGGATCTCCCCGGCACAGTTCGGACGCCCCAGGAAGGAGAGGGCCTTCAGGAAATCCGCCCCGGCGGCCTGCACCGCGCGGGCGTCGTAAGAGGCGAAGCGCGCCTTTACGATGTGGGAGAAGGGGGGGTAGAAGAAGTCTTTCCTGGCGGCCAGCTCACCGTCGGCGAAAGAGGGGTAGTCCATCTCCGTCAGGCGGGAGAAGACATAATGGCCGGCCTCCCGGGTCTGTATGAAGAGCTCGCCCCTGGCCCCCAACAGGCGCCAGGCGCCGTAAAAGGCCCGGTAGGCCTTTTCCGAGGCGCGAAAATCCGCGCTGGAGAGGTCGGAATCGGCGTCGATAAAGGCGGCCAGCGTCAGGCGGGGCGCGCCCAGTTCCCGCAGGGCTATCCGCGTGCCCACCAGGACGTCCGCCTCGCCTTTGGAAAAGCTTTCCAGCTCTTCCCTCATGGCCTTCAACGAGCCGCGCAGCACGTCCCCGTCGAAGCGGGCGATCCTGGTGCCCGGCAGCAGTTTTGAAAGGGCCTCCTGCGTCTTCTGCGTGCCGGCTCCGTAGTCGCGGAAGACCCGCCCGCCGCAGGCCGGGCAGATCGCGGGCTTGGGCTCTTTCTTGCCGCAGCGGCGGCAGAGCAGCACCGGGTCCGCGGCGGCCGTCTTGAGAAGCGTGAGTCCCGGGCCGCACTCCGCGCAGCGCGGCATCCAGCCGCAGTTGGCGCATAGCAGACGGGAGGCGTAGCCCTTGCGCCCGGCTATCACCAGCGCCTGGCCGCCGGCGCCGACGGCGCGCCGGATGCTGTCCGCCAGGGGGCGGGCCAGTATGTCCCCGGGATATTGAGTCATGTCCAGCACCCTCACGTCGGGGCCCGGGCCGGCCAGGCGGGCCGGGGGCACGGCGTCGAAGCGCTTCAAATCTCCTGCGGCGGCCGCGCCCCACGCCTCTATCGACGGGCAGGGACTGGCCAGCACCGCGCGGCCCGGGAGGGCCGCCATGCGGCGCAGCAGCACCTCGCGGACCTGGTAATAAGGCTCGCCCTCTTCCTGGCGGTAGACTTCCTCGTGCTCGCCGTCGAGCAGAGCGAGGGAGAGGTCTTTGAACGGCAAAAAGATCCCGGTGCGCGTGGCGATAGTTACCTTGAAGCGGCCGCAGCGGGCCCCGGCCCAGGCCTCGGCCCGTTTCTTGGGCGTCAGGCGGGCGTGCCAGGCGCCCACGCGGCCGGGGAACAGCGGCTCCAGCGCCGCCTGCAGCGCCGGGATAAAACTCAGGTCGGGGACCAGCAGCAGGCCCTGCGCGCCGGGCTCTTTGAGGGCGGCGTGAAAGACCGCCGGGTAAACGGCCTCGCGCCGCTCGAGCGGGGCCAGGCGCAGCAGGTAAGCGCCGCCGCGCTGCGCGGCCAGGGTCTCCAGGAATTTTTTCAGTTCGGGCAGTTCCCCGGGGGGCGAAGCCAGCCCCGGCTGGGGGAGGGCCGCGGGGGCGGGGAGGTCTTCGGGCGCGTGCGCGTAAAAAGCGCCGAGGCAGAGGCCCTGCGGCGAGCCCCAGCGGGCCGACATCCAGGCGGAGAGCGCCAGCGCGTCCTCGGGGAACAGCGGCTCGTCGTCGAGCAGACGCGTCACCGACTTGAGCTCCTTGAATTTGCTGAGGTCCGCGTCCTTCTCCGGGAGCACGCGCAGGATCACGCCCGTGGCCGCGGGGCGCTTGCCCAGCGGCGCCACGGCGCGGAGCCCCGGGGCGGCGCTGAGCTCCAGCTCGTCGGGCAGCAGGTAATAGAATGTCCGCCGCAGCGGTATGGGGAAAGAAATTTCAGCCAGCATAAGAAGCGGCCGCTAACCGCGCCGCTTCAGGGTATTTTACCAGTTTCCAGAAACGCTTTGACCATCTTCATGTCTTCCCAGGTGTCGCGCTTCAGGTTGGGATTGCGCAGCAGGGCTGCGGGGTGGTAGGTGGGGATGACTTTTATGGGGCGGCCGGGAACTATCTCCACGGGGTAATCGTAGGCGCTGCCGCGCACCAGCGAGATGCCCTTGTCGGTCTTGAGCAGAACCTTGGTCGGCACTGAGCCGAGCGTGACGATGCAGGCCGGCTTTATGAAGCGCAGCTGTTCGTCGAGGTAGGGGCGGCAGGCTGAAATTTCGTCGGGCGTGGGGGGGCGGTCGTTGCCGTGCGATTCGGGGTCGGCCGGGTTCTTCATCGGGTGGCATTTCACGATGTTGGCGATGTAGACGTCGGAGCGCTTCAGGCCCAGCACGGTCTCGAGGATCTTGTCGAGCAGCTGGCCGGAGCGGCCGACGAAAGGCTCGCCCTTGTGGTCTTCCTGGAAGCCGGGGCCTTCTCCGACGAAAACGACTTTAGCCTTGTAGGTGCCCACGCCGAAGACGGCGTTAAGCCGGGTGCCGCCGAGGCCGCAGCTGCGGCAGTTCTTTACCTGTTCGGCGAGGGCGTCCATATCGGCGGGGCGTTTTGGGGTCATAGCGGGGGCGGGGGGATTTTCCTTTTCGGCGGCCGGCTGCGGCGCGGCGGCCTTTTTCGTGGTTTTCACGGCCGGGGACAAAACGGGCGCCGCTTTCGCGGCGCCCATGCACGGGGGTTCGGCCAGGTTCTCGTCCTGGTTCCTGAGATAGGCGGCCAGGTCTTTCGCGGCCTCGGCGAGCTCCCGCTTCATCCGGTAAGGTTAAGCGGCTTCTTTAGCCGGCTTGTCTTCCCTGGCGCGGAGCTTCTTGGGGTCGTCGGAGCGCTTGGAGGACAGCTTTTCCTCTATCTCCTGGTCCTTCTTCACGGCCTCTTCGATCTCGGCGACTTTGATCTTGCCGCTGACCACGTCGAGCAGCGCGCGGTCGATCAGTTCGGCCATGGGGATGCTGCGGAAATCGTCCTGGCGGCGCAGGTGGCGGGCCCACTGCATGGCGCGCACGATGTCCCGGTACTTATGTTCGTCCTTGTCTTTGCCTTTTACGTCGAAGCCGCCGTAGTTGGAGATCAGCTGCTCCAGGCCGACTTCGTTCTCGGGTTTTGCGTGCGTTGTCATAGTTATCCTCCGTTGGTTACAAAACTTTTCCGTACAGCTGGCTGCCGAAGCGTTTGACCTTGTCCAGGTTCCGCTCCGTCTTGAGCGTTTCCAGCTCGGCTATCGCCGCCACCTCGCGTATCGCTTCCGGCAGCCTGTCGTTGATGACCAGGTAGTCGAAAGAGGACGCGGCTTTGATCTCGGAGCGGGCCGTCTCGAGCCGGACCGCCACGTTCTCCGGGGCTTCACCGCGGCCGCGCAGGCGCTGCACCAGCGTCTTCAGGTCCGGGGGCAGCAGGAACACCGTGACCGCCTCCGGGAACAGTTTCTTGACGGAGCGGGCGCCTTTCACGTCTATGGTCATCACCGGGATGCGGCCTTGTTCCAGCACCGCCATCACCGACTTGACCGGGGTGCCGTAGTAGTTGCCGTGCACCTTCGCCCACTCCAGCAGCTTGCCGTCCGCCCTGAGCTTAAGGAACCGCTCTTCGGTAACGAAATAGTAATCCTTGCCGTCCTTCTCTCCGGGGCGCCTGGGCCTCGTGGTGCAGGTCACGCTGAAAGCGAACTTCTTATTGAGCTTCAGCAGGCCCGAACGCACGACGGTCTTTCCGCCCCCTGAGGGGGCGGAAAGTACCATCGGGAAGTATTTGTAGCCGGCTTTCCGCACTTACTTGTTCTTTCTCGGAGCCCTTATCTGGGACTGAGCCGCGGACAGGATGGCTATCGGCACGCGGAACGGGGAGCAGGACACGTAGGTCAGGCCCACCTTATGGCAGAACGCGACCGAGGCCGGTTCGCCGCCCTGCTCGCCGCAGATGCCGATCTTCAGGTCTTTGCGGGTCTTGCGGCCGCGCTCGACGGTGATCTTTATCAGTTCACCCACGCCGTCCTGGTCTATGGTCTGGAAGGGGTCGACCGGGATGATCTTCATCTTGTCGTTGCCGTCCCTGTCCTTATCCTTTATGTACTCGGCCAGGAAAACGCCGGAGTCGTCGCGGGAATAGCCGAAGGTCATCTGCGTGAGGTCGTTGGTGCCGAAGGAGAAGAACTCCATGGTCTCGGCGAGCTTGCCGGCCATCAGGCAGGCGCGGGGGATCTCGATCATGGTGCCGACCATGTACTTGACCTTCACGCCCTTCTGCTTCATCACCTCAGCGTACACGCGGTGGATGATCTCGGACTGGTGCTTCACCTCGTTTTCGAGGGAGACCACGGGGATCATGATGTCGGGGAAGACCTTGATGCCTTCTTTCTGCAGCTCGGCCGCCGCTTCGAAGATGGCGCGGGCCTGCATCTCGGTGATCTCGGGATAGGTGACGCCGAGGCGCACGCCGCGGTGCCCCATCATGGGGTTGGACTCGTGCAGGCCGTTGGCGCGGGCCTCGAGCTCCTCGAAGGAGATGCCCAGGGCCTTGCCCAGCTCTTCGAGCTTGGCCTTCTGCTGCGGCACGAACTCGTGCAGGGGCGGGTCCATGAGGCGCACGGTCACGTGCATGCCCTCCATCACCTTGAAGGTGTTCTTCAGGTCGTTCTTCATGAAGGGGAACAGCTCGTTGAGCGCGGCCTTGCGCTCCTCGAGGGTCTTGGACATGATCATCTTGCGCAGGCAGAACAGCGCCGCGTCGGAGCCCTTGCCGTAGAACATGTGCTCTATGCGGAAAAGGCCGATACCTTCGGCGCCGTAGGCGCGGGCCTGGGCGGAGTCGGCGGGGGTGTCGGCGTTGGTCCACACCTTTAGGGCGCGGATGGAATTGCAGAACTTCAGGAAATCGCCGAGCATGGCCATCGTGGTCTCGCCGGGCTCTACCAGCGGCATCTTGCCGGTGTAGATGAAGCCGCGGGAACCGTTCAGGGAGATCCAGTCGCCTTCCTTGAGCTGCGCGCTGCCGAGGCTGAGGGTCTTTGCCTTCAGGTCGATCTTCACGTCGGCGCAGCCGACGACGCAGCACTTGCCCCAGCCGCGGGCCACGAGGGCCGCGTGCGAGGTCATGCCGCCGCGGGCGGTGAGGATGGCTTCCGCCGCCCTCATGCCTTCGACGTCCTCGGGGTTGGTCTCTTCGCGGACGAGGATGACGTTCTTGCCTTCCTTCTTCCACTTAACGGCCTCTTCGGCCGTGAAAACTATCATGCCGACGGCGCCGCCGGGGCCGGCCGGGAGGCCTTTGCCTATCGGCTTGGTCGCCAGCTCGGTCTTCGGGTCGAGGATGGGGTGCAGCAGCTCGTCGAGCTGCTCCGGGGTCACGCGCATCACGGCCTCTTCTTTGGTGGCGAGCTTTTCCTTCTGCATGTCGAGGGCCATGCGCACGGCGGCCAGGCCGTTGCGCTTGCCGACGCGGCACTGGAGCATCCACAGGCGGCCGTTCTCGATGGTGAACTCGATGTCGAGCATGTCGTGGTAGTGCTTCTCGAGCTTGGCGCGGATGGCGGCGAGCTCTTTGTAGGCCGCGGGCATCAGCTGCTCGAGGGACTTGAGGTTCTTGGACTGTTCATTGCGGCTGGATTCGTTGATGGGGTGGGGGGTGCGGATGCCGGCCACCACGTCCTCGCCCTGGGCGTTCTCGAGGAACTCGCCGAAGAAGGCGTTCTCG
>Ga0209000_1000128_pt1 | contig 99110 bp, 97 predicted proteins | sample RifGroD2_FD_183998 | JGI IMG/M metagenome (GOLD analysis project Ga0209000, IMG submission 183998) | Groundwater microbial communities from Rifle, Colorado, USA - Groundwater D2 (SPAdes) (version 2) | ecosystem: Environmental > Aquatic > Deep subsurface > Groundwater | place: Rifle, Colorado...
AATGGTATACCGTATGTGTTAACTTCTTATATTTTACCATGCTACTAATTTAAAAAAATTTAGTTAGCAAAGCTAAAACATACATTACCACCGTCAAAGACGGTGGTTTTTTAGATTCTAATAAAAATGGCACTCGTTTGGAAACGAGCGCCAGTAATATTGATGTAATCCTTTTCTATAAATTCTTTTTATTCAACAAATAAGTCGAAATACCTAAAAACACAAGAATATAAATAACTGCCAATCCTACGTTTAATCCAACACTTAACGGTTCTATTGTTAGCCCCATTTCCTGGAAATCGAGAGCACTGGTTCCCGACGATGTTGTAAATGTTTTTTCCGATGTCATGGTTAAAAACTCAGGCATTGGTGTCAGGTTCGAAATTATTTTTATAGGGAAATATCTTCGGGCATGTGCTTCAAAAATCCACCGGATGATCGGTTCAATAGGGAAGAAATACAAAATAAACATGATTATCGATAAGGCATTGTTCCTGAACATAATGGTAATAAGCAAACCTAAGCTCATATATCCAAGTGCCTGGATAAAGTAGATTAAAAGTAAATACGATTTACCAAATATAGCTCCCATGCTGTAATCATCGCTGTTTATTAAACCAAAAATCAGGATAGCAATTAAAACCATAAGAAAAGTATAAACGGCTATCGAGAAAATCAGGATTATTTTCCCCCTGATTAAGTCGTTTCGGCTCAATCCATCAATTACATTTTGTCTGAAAGTACGGAACGAAAATTCATTGCCAACAAGTAATATAACTACAATAGCCAAAAACAGGTTAAACCAGCTTGCCACCCAGGGAAAGAATTCCCAGATATTTGGAAATTGATACAGTTTTGTAACTGAAAATCCCGGGAAACTAAAATTTACCTGCGAAACAATAAGTACCACTAAAAAGAATAATAAGAAATGAATAATCATTAAGGTTTTAAATGCCGGGTATGACAAGGCTTTTATCTTTTCAATCTGAAATAATTTGCGTATCATTTTTTCGAATTTTTTAATCTTGTAATTATTTAACCAATTCAAGGAATTGTGCTTCAAGGCTTTGTTTCCTGAGCATTATTTTAGATAATACAAATCCCTTTTCGCTACAGAATTTATTTAATTCAACAGGAGTAAACGGTTTTTTTAAAACAACGGTAATATCATCTTCTATCCTGGAAACACGGGAAACCATTTCGGCAAACTGAAGAAGCGCAAATAACTCATCCTGATTTTCTGATTGAACATAAACAATATCTTCTGATGTAAGAAGTTCGCCTACACGTCCATTTGCTATAAGTTCCCCTGATTTTAAAATTGCCACATGCGAGCAAACTTTTTCTACCTCATCTAAAATATGACTTGCCAGTATTATCGTTTTCCCCTTGCTTGCCTGCGATTGAATAATATTACGAACTTCGGCAAAGCCTTCAGGGTCAAGCCCGTTTGTTGGCTCATCCAACACCAGCACATCGGGATCGCCAATAAGTACAGATGCTATAGCCATACGTTGTTTCATTCCTAATGATAAATTGCCATAATTGGTGTGTTTTCGTTTTAACAGGTTTGCTGTTCCAAGCGCATTGTTAATACTTTCTTCGGAAGCATTTTTTATTTTTGCAGCAATCTGTAAATTTTCGAACAAGGTAAGGTAAGGATAAAAATTGGGGGTTTCTATCAGTGCTCCTATTCTTTGCCTGGTTTCCTTTTGCAATGGTTTCCCAAACCATTTAAAATCGCCACCGTTTGCATTAAGAACGCCAAGAATTACAGCAAGAGTCGTGGTTTTTCCGCTACCATTCGGGCCAAGTATTCCATAAACTTCACCTTTGTTTACTGTAAATGAAATATCCCTGACAGCTTGTAAGCTACCATAGTTCTTGCTTAAATTATTAATTTCCAGTATCTTTTCCACGCTCATTTAGTATTTAATTATACAAAAACAGGATGCATCAATGCATCCCATCGAAATTATACAAATTTTGTTATAAATCGATTATTTTTAATTAATTTCCCAGTTCTGAGAAAAACTTAATACGAACCAGCCTTATTTCTTCTTCTGAATATTGATCTTCGCCAAGCTCTTCAAGTGCTGCATCTATCGATTCTGTCTCGGCTTCTTCCCTGAAATACTCGAATATATCTTCCTGTTTATCTTCATCAATCACATTGTTTATATAATAATCGATATTCAACTTGGTTCCTGAATGTACTATTGATTCTATTTCATCGAGAAGTTCGGACATTTCAATTCCCTTTGCACTGGCAATATCTTCCAGAGACATTTGCCTGTCGATGCTTTGAATGATATATACTTTTAAGCCAGATTTATTAACAACCGATTTCACAATCATATCCTGAGGACGAATAATTTCTTTTTCGTCAACATACTTTTTAATCAGTTCGATAAATTCCTTTCCGTATTTCTGTGCTTTACCAGTACCAACACCAACAATACGTGTCATTTCTTCCTGTGTTATCGGATACTGAATTGCCATATCCTCGAGCGAAGGATCCTGGAATATTACAAATGGTGGCAAGTTCAGGTTTTTTGCAACTTTTTTTCTAAGATCCTTGAGTATATTGAACAACTCGGAATCAACAGCCCCGGTTTTCCCGGCTCCAGTTTTTCCTTCGAAATCGTCATCAGCAGCTTCATAATCATGATCTTTGCTTATCATAAATGTTTCAGGATTATCCATAAAGGCTTTTCCTTTCTGATTTACTTTAAGCAAACCGTAATTTTCGATGTCTTTATCTACAAAACCTGCAACTAAAGCCTGACGAATAATTGCATTCCAGTATTTGGTATCATGTTCAGAACCTTGTCCGAAAACTTCAAGTTCGTGATGTTTGTATGATTTTATCGCAGAATTTTTTACTCCGGACAAAACATTCGCTACATGTTCCGATTTGAATTTGTCTTTAACATCAATTATTGCCTGCAATGCAAGAACAATATCTTCCATCCCGTCGAACTGTTCTTTTGGATGATTGCAGTTATCGCAATTTTCGCAATTATCTTCTTTATACTCTTCGCCAAAATAATGTAAAAGCATCTTGCGCCGACATAGCGAGGACTCGGCATATGCAACAGTTTCCAGCAACAATTGTTTACCTATTTCCTGCTCAGCCAGTGGTTTGCCTTGCATAAACTTTTCGAGTTTTTGAATATCCTTATAACTATAAAAAGACAAGCAAACACCTTCGCCACCATCTCTTCCGGCACGCCCGGTTTCCTGGTAATATCCCTCGAGGCTTTTGGGAACATCGTAGTGAATAACAAATCGTACATCTGGTTTATCAATGCCCATACCAAAGGCAATAGTAGCAACAATAACATCAATATCTTCCATAAGGAATTTATCCTGGTTAAGGCTTCGGGTAGCTGCATCCATTCCTGCATGGTAAGCAAGTGCCTTAATACCATTTACCTGTAATGCTTCTGCAACTTCTTCAACCTTCTTGCGACTTAAACAATAGATTATTCCTGATTTACCCGGGTTATTTTTAATGAATTTTATTATCTCTTTTGTGGCATCAACTTTGGGCCTTACTTCGTAGTACAGATTTTCACGATTGAATGACGACTTAAACACGTTGGCATCCATCATTTCCAGGTTCTTCTGGATATCACTTTGTACTTTAGGTGTTGCTGTTGCTGTAAGAGCCAAAATTGGAGCTTTGCCAATTTTATTAACAATAGGCCTTATTCTGCGGTACTCCGGCCTGAAATCGTGACCCCATTCCGAAATACAGTGTGCTTCATCAACAGCATAGAATGAGATTTTTATGTTTTTTAAAAAATCAATATTTTCTTCTTTTGTTAATGATTCAGGTGCTACATATAACAATTTGGTTTTGCCTTTAATAACATCCTGCTTAACCATCTGCATTTGTGTTTTAGTTAACGATGAGTTTAAAAAATGTGCTACTCCATCTTCGGTACTGAATCCACGCATAGCATCAACCTGGTTTTTCATTAAAGCAATTAGAGGAGAAATAACTATTGCCGTGCCTTCCATAATTAACGATGGTAACTGGTAACATAACGATTTCCCGCCCCCGGTAGGCATTAATACAAACGAATCGTTACCATCAAGCACATTGCGGATAACCACCTCCTGATTACCTTTAAAAGAATCAAATCCAAAATATTTTTTTAAATATTCTTTTAAAGAAATATCTGCTCCTACACTCATATCAATCAATAAAATAAAAAATAACTGTTAACAAAAATAATATCTTAAAAAAAGTAAAGTTTTTTGATTTGTACAAATAATTTAATGCCTATTTCTAAAATTATGTATTACTGTACACGATATTCCAAAATTAAATACATTTGTACATAAATTTACGACAATTTTTTAAAAATGATTTAAATAATCTGTCTAAATTACTGAAAATTGAAAAAACACATTCAAATACAGATATAAATATATGGATATTAAGAAATTAGCCAAAGACACTATATTACAGGAAGCCGAATCAATTAAAAAGCTTGCAAATTATATTGATGATGATTTTGAAAATGTTGTAAAGCTCATATATAAAAGTAAAGGAAGGGTTATAGTAACCGGTATCGGTAAAAGTGCAAATATTGCAAATAAAATTGTTGCAACACTAAACTCTACAGGTACTCCTGCAATTTTTATGCATGCAGCTGATGCTATACATGGTGATTTGGGAATTATTCAGGACGATGATGTCGTTATTTGTATTTCAAAAAGCGGGAATACTCCTGAAATAAAGGTACTTGTACCTCTTATAAAAAACAAGGGAAATAAACTTGTTGGAATGGTTTCGAGTACCGATTCATTCTTAGGTAAAAATTCGGATTATGTACTAAAATCTACTGTCGATAAGGAAGCTTGCCCGAATAATCTTGCACCAACATCGAGTACTACAGCCCAATTGGTTATTGGTGATGCTTTAGCTGTATGCTTGTTAGAATACAGAGGATTTTCGAGCGAAGACTTTGCCAAATTCCACCCGGGTGGTGCATTAGGTAAAAAATTATATATGAGAGTAAGCGACCTTTACAAAAACAACGAATCTCCAAAAGTTACAATCTCTGAAAATGTAAAAAAAGTTATTATTGAAATCAGTTCGAAAAGACTTGGTGCTACAGCTGTATTAGACGATTCAGAAACTCTTCTTGGAATAATTACCGATGGAGATATTCGCAGAATGCTTCAGAAAAACGATTCCTTCGAACATCTGACAGCGAAAGATATTATGTCGAAAAATCCAAAAACTATTGATAAGGATGAGCTTGCCATAAATGCATTTCAGCTTATGGAAAACAACAATATTACTCAACTGATCGTTACCAGTAAAAATAAATATCTTGGAATGGTTCATATTCATGATATTTTAAAAGAAGGCATAGTTTAATTACTCCTAATGACAGACAAAAAACAAGATATGACCTTCCTGGAACACCTGGAAGAATTGAGATGGCATTTAATTCGTGCTTTTATATCAATTGTCCTGTTTGCAACCCTGGCATTTGTTTATAAAGATATTATTTTCGATAAAATTATTTTAGCTCCCAAGAACAGTAACTTCATTACTTATCACTGGTTTTGCAATTTAAGCAACTGGTTAAATGTCCCTGCTTTGTGTTTAAACATTGAACCTTTGCAGATAATAAATATAAAACTTACCGGACAATTTACTTCGCATATTAATATTTCCATAGTGGCCGGATTAATCCTTGCCTTTCCTTATGTTTTTTGGGAAATCTGGCGATTTATAAAACCCGCTTTTTACGAAAATGAGATGAAACATGCTCGTGGTGCTGTTCTTGTAAGTTCTTTACTCTTCTTAACCGGAACACTTTTTGGTTATTTTATAATTGTTCCTTTATCTGTTCAGTTTTTAGGTTCATATAATATCAGCGATCAGGTTTTAAACCAGATTAATTTAAACTCGTATATCGGAACTCTGACTTCAATTGTAATGGCAAGTGCAATTACTTTTGAACTACCTGTGGTAATCTTTTTTTTAAGCAAAGCCGGACTGGTAAGTTCTTCTTTCCTGAAAAGATATCGGAAACATGCTATTGTACTTATTCTTATTGTTGCTGCAATTATTACTCCTCCCGATGTTTTTAGCCAGATTTTAGTCTCCCTTCCGTTATATGCGCTATATGAAGTAGGAATAATTATTTCGAAAAAAATTGAAAAATCTGCTCGTTGATTACAAAATTCAAACTAATTTTAATAACCTAAATAAGAAGAAATAATGAACCCCAATTTTTTATATAAAATCATAATTTTCTTCTTGTTGATTATCAATTCATTTGTTTCGCACGCACAAGTAACTAAAATCAGGGGAAAAGTAATTGATTCGGGAACCAAAGAAAATCTTCCATTTGTAAATATTTCATTTAAAAACAGCTCCATTGGAACAATTACAAATACCGATGGCGAATTTTTTATTGAAACCCGTACCCCTACCGATTCAATTTTTATTTCATACGTTGGGTATTACTCACAAACTTTTGCTATTCAAAAGAATAAGTACCAGGAGTTTCAGATTTCCCTTTCACAAAAAATAACGGAGCTTGATGAAATAGTTATACTCCCCACAGAAAATCCTGCTCATATAATATTGAGAAAAATTATTGCAAATAAACATATTCATAATCCTAAAAAATTAGATTCCTACTCCTACGAGCTTTATAATAAAGTTGAAATTGATATCAATAACGTTGATGATGAATTTAAAAGAAGTCGGTTATTCCGTGAATTTCAGTTTATTTTTGAGTATGTAGATACGAATGCCATTACAGGTAAATCATATCTTCCTGTTTTTATTACAGAATCATTTTCAAATTATTATTTCAATCGCCTGCCTCGCGTTGAGCGTGAAATTATTACAGCAACAAAAATTTCGGGTGTGGAAAACGAAAGTTTATCACAATTCACGGGTAAAATGTACCAGAAAATAAATATTTACGAAAACTTCGAAACGGTTTTTGAACCCGGCTTTGTTAGTCCTATTGCCGACTTTGGTTTGCTTTATTACAAATATTACCTTATTGATAGTGCTTATATCGATAACCAGTGGTGTTATCAAATATCATTTATTCCTAAACGAATGCAGGAAAGAACTTTCAGGGGTGATTTCTGGGTTCATGATACCACATTTGCTATTAAGAAAATCCAGATGAGAATGGCTAAAGATGTAAATATCAATTACATTAACGATTTTGTTGCCGAATACGAGTACGAACAACTGGATGACAGTATTTGGTTTTTAAAACAGGAAAAACTATTCTTTGATTTTAATATCACGAATAAAACTACGGGATTTTTTGGCACCAAAACAACAAATTACATGAATATCGTTTACAACAGAGAACTTCCGCCCGAGATTCTTAAAATAAACGATAATGTTATTGTGAATGAAAACGCATTAATAAAAGACAACTCTTTTTGGGAAAAAACAAGACCAGTACCTTTAACTCCCAAAGAAACAGATATTTATGCCATGGTCGATTCTATTCAACAGGTTCCAATCTACAAAACCTACGAAAAGATCGTGGGAATGCTTGCAATGTATCATTACGAAATTGGATTATTTGAACTTGGCCCATACTATAAAACATTCAGCTTTAACGAGATTGAAGGTAACCGCTTTCGGTTAAGCGCGCGTACAAGCAATAATTTCAGCACTGACCTTATGATTAGTGGATTTGTAGCTTATGGGGAGAAAGATAACCGGGTTAAGTACGGAGGAGGTATTTTATACATATTCAATAAAAATCCACGTGTAGCTTTTGGTATTGACTATAAAAATGATATGCAACAATTGGGGCAAAGCCCTTTTGCACTTACCGAAGATAACTTTTTCACTTCCATACTTCGCCGAAATCCAAACTATAAAATATCTCTAGTAAACGATCTGAATACTTATTTCGAAAAAGAATGGTTCCAGGGATTTTCCAATACAATTACTTTTAACCATAAACGTATTGAAGCTTCTGATTACATCTCTTTTCAGAAAAAAGCCGGAAATGATACTCTCTTTTTCGATAATATAAATACTTCTGAACTCACCTTAAATATTCGTCTGGCAAAAAATGAAAAATACCTGAGAGGCGAATTTGAAAGATTTAACCTGGGAACAGATAAACCTGTTTTGAATATTTTTTTTACTGCCGGGTTAAAAAATGTTTTCCAAAGCCAGTATGAGTATTATAAAATAAGTGCCAACTTATCACATAAAGTACCATTGGCTCCATTGGGTTATTTCAAATATATTGTTGATGCCGGGCAGGTTTTTGGGAGTGTTCCGTATCCATTATTAAAACTACACGAGGGGAACGAAACTTATGCATTCGACAGGTATGCCTTTAACATGATGAATTATTACGAGTTTGCCAGCGACAGGTACATCAGCATTTATGCCGAACATCATTTCCAGGGATTCTTCTTAAATAAAATTCCATTATTACGAAAACTCGAACTCCGGGAAGTAATATCAGGAAAATGGCTGTATGGCGAATTAAGCGATAAACATCAAAATGTAATGTTGTATCCCGAAGGATTATACGAACTTAATAAACCTTATTACGAGGCCAGTGTTGGTATTGAAAATATTTTAAAAATATTTCGAATTGATGCCATGTGGCGTTTAAGTTATCTCGACCATGAAAATGTTCAGAAGTTTGGGCTAAGAGCTGCAATTCAAATAGTTTTCTAGCTGTTTCGAATTAACGTTCCGCCCTGAATATCATATATCAGAAGGAATAAAATTGATTTTACCCATTGTTATTGATGTTTTAAGTTGGTATAACTTTTGATTTGGAATTTATGCCCGAAAAATAATTACATTTGCAAAAATTGAGCAAAAATGAATCAGGAACATAAAATAAAACTTCGTGCTGAAGATTTATACAAAAAATATAGATCGAGAACAGTTGTAAAAGGAGTTTCTGTTGAAGTAAAACAAGGCGAAATAGTTGGTTTACTTGGCCCCAATGGAGCAGGTAAAACAACTACTTTCTATATGATTGTTGGATTAGTTACTCCTCTTTCCGGAAAAATATTTCTTGATGATAATGAAATTACTAAAGATCCCGTTTATAAACGAGCGCAAAAAGGAATTGGATATCTTGCTCAAGAGTCTTCTGTTTTTCGAAAACTAAGTGTTGAAGATAATATTAAAGCCGTTTTAGAAATGTCTGATATTTCGAAAGAAGAACAACACGACAGGCTGGAAACACTTCTGAATGAATTTGGATTAGTAAAAATCAGGAAAAGTTTAGGCATTCAACTATCTGGCGGTGAACGACGCAGAACTGAAATTGCCCGTGCTTTAGCTATAAAACCAAAATTTATTTTACTCGACGAACCATTTGCCGGAGTTGACCCAATTGCTGTTGAAGATATTCAGGAAATAGTTTCCCATTTAAAAGATAAAAATATAGGCATTCTAATCACCGACCATAATGTTCACGAAACATTATCGATAACCGACAGAGCCTATTTACTCTTTGAAGGAAGCATTCTTAAAGCAGGTACATCAAAAGAACTTACCGACGATGAACAAGTTCGGAGAGTTTACCTGGGAAAAAATTTCGAGCTCAGGTAACAAGTTCCTTTTAAATTTTTTGGGAACATTATTCGCCTGTATGCCACTATTCTTCGTCAAAAAATGTGGAAACAAGAATGATCTATTTCTTGCAAATCCAATATCTCCTGCATTCATATTTTGTGAAGTATCCTGAATTTTTCCTAAACCTGCAAAATAAATATGCTCTTTCGCTATAAATTACATGATTCAAACCAGAACAAATTAATCCTGTCAAATTTAATTTAAAATCAATATGCATATTATCTCGCTGATTTATAAAAACTTTCACATTTGGAGTATTTTTTTTATAAATAATATGTATAGTATTATTTTTTTACCTATTTTTGCACCACCTTTTTGCGGATGTGGCGTAATTGGTAGCCGCGCTAGACTTAGGATCTAGTGTCGTAAGACGTGGGGGTTCGAGTCCCTTCATCCGCACTAAAAAATAAACCGCTGGAGCATTCGAACATTATCGATGGTTTAGCGGTTTTTAAAATTAAAAATCATTCAAAAAAAATACTGATGAACATTACAAAAGAAAACATTAACAATGTAAATGCACTCTTGAAAGTTAATGTAACAAAAGACGACTATACTGAAAAAGTAGAAACTCAAATAAAAGAATATAAAAAGAAAGCCCGGATTGACGGGTTCCGACCGGGGAAAATACCCGAAGGTTTAGTTCGTAAAATGTACGGGAAAGCCATCCTGGTTGACGAAGTCAATAAAATCATGTCCGATTCGCTTACAAAATATTTAATCGATGAAAAATTAAATATTCTTGGAGAACCTCTGCCAAGCAGAGAACATCAGAAAACGATTAACTTCGATACCGATACTGAATTCGAATTTGTTTTCGATATTGCTTTGGCTCCTCAAATTGAAATCAACCTGTCGAAAAAAGATAAAATACCATTTTATGATATTAAGGTAGATGATAAAATCCTGGATTCTCAAATCGATAATTACTCCCGTCGATTTGGCGAATTTAAAGATGTTGAAGAAGCTACAACCATGGAAATGCTTACAGGTAATTTTATTCAACTCGACGAAAACAATGCTCCTGTTGAAGCAGGAATCAGTACCGAGCAGGTGAAGATTACCATTGAATATATTAAAGACACTGAAATAAAGAATCTTTTTGCCGGTAAAAAAGTTGGCGATAAAGTAATTTTTGATTTGCGTAAAGCTTATCCAAGTGATACCGAAATATCATCAATGCTTCGTATCGATAAAGAAAAAGCTAAAGAATTAACAGGAAATTTTGAATTTGCAATTAACCAGATTCAACGTTTCGAAAAAGCAGAAATAAACCAGGAATTATTCGATAAAGCTTTTGGTGAAGGAACAATCAAATCAGAAAAAGAATTTAAAGAAAAACTTATAGCTGAAGTAAAAGAGAATTTTATTAAAGAAAGCGATTATCGCTTTATGTTCGACGCCAAAGATAAACTCGTTAGTAAAATAAACCCTGAGCTTCCTTCAGAATTTCTAAAACGATGGTTGTTAGAAATTAACAAAGGTAAATTTACAGCTGAGCAAATCGAATTAGAATATCCTGTTTTTGAAGAAGATTTAAAATGGCAATTAATTAAAGACCAAATCATAAGAAACCAGGATATTAAAGTAGATGAGCAGGAAGTATTAAGTCTTGCAAAAGAAGTTACTGCAGCTCAGTTTATGCAATATGGCTTAAATAATTTACCCGATGAACATCTCGAAAATTATGCCAAAGAAATTCTGAAAAAAGATAGTGAGCGTAAAAAACTATACGAGAAAAAACTTGAAGATAAAGTTGTTGCTTTTGTTAAAGATTCTGTTAAACTCGATACAAAAGAAATTACAACCGACGAGTTTCAGAAACTCTGGTCTGAACAAAAAAGCAAATAATTTCGTCTTTAATCAAAAATAATTACCTTTATAAGCAACTAATTTAAACTGGTAAAATTATGTATCCAAAAGACGAATTTAAAAAATACGCAACCAAGCATATCGGGCTAAACAGCTTATCATTGGAGAAATATACTTCTGTTTACAACAATTATATATCTCCGACAATTATTGAAGAACGTCAGTTAAACATTGCCCAAATGGATGTGTTTTCCCGGTTAATGATGGATAGAATCATTTTCATGGGAGTTCCTATTGACGATGATGTGGCTAATATTATACAGGCACAGTTGTTATTTTTAGAATCTGTTGATCCATCAAAAGATATTCAGATTTACATGAATACACCGGGTGGTGGTGTTCATGCAGGACTAGGTATTTACGACACCATGCAATACATAAGCCCTGATATTGCAACAATTTGTACCGGAATGGCTGCTTCAATGGGAGCTGTTCTTTTAACTGCCGGCACAAAAGGAAAACGTTCAGCACTAACTCATTCACGTGTTATGATACATCAACCAATGGGTGGTGCGCAAGGCCAGGCTATCGATATCGAAATTACAACCCGGGAAATTGTAAAACTTAAAAAAGAACTTTACGAAATCATTGCCTCACACACGGGAAATCCTTTTAAGAAAATTGAAAAAGATTCCGATCGTGATTACTGGATGACTGCCGAAGAAGCTAAAGCTTATGGAATGATTGACGAAGTTCTGGTACGAAACGGAAATAAAAAGAAATAAAAAGAAATAGTATTTTCTTTATCATATCAAAGAATTAACTGCATTTACCCAAATGCAGTTTTTTTTTATTGATTTATACAGTAAATTTGCAAAATATATATAATAAGGTTTTTAAATTTTACTTCAATGGATAAATGTTCGTTTTGCGGGAGAGATAAGAAAGAAACAAACCTTTTAATTGCAGGATTATCAGGTCATATCTGTGATCGTTGCATTGATCAGGCACATGAAATTGTTCAGGAAGAACTCCGTAAAAAAGGGAATTTTGATGTAAATCAAATCAAACTATTAAAACCTGTTGAAATAAAGACCTTTTTAGATCAATATGTTATTGGTCAGGAAGAAGCTAAACGATTTCTTTCTGTTGCTGTTTACAATCACTACAAACGATTAATGCAAACCAATCACAAAGATGAGGAAGACGTAGAAATTGAAAAATCAAATATTATTCTTGTTGGCGAAACAGGTACAGGTAAAACATTATTAGCCAGAACAATTGCAAAAATGTTGCATGTTCCCTTTACCATTGTTGATGCTACTGTTTTAACCGAAGCGGGTTACGTTGGTGAAGATATTGAAAGTATTTTAACCAGATTGTTACAAGTTGCAGACTATAACACCGAGGCTGCCGAAAAAGGCATCGTGTTTATTGATGAAATCGATAAAATTGCCCGCAAAGGAGATAATCCATCAATAACTCGTGATGTTTCAGGAGAAGGTGTTCAGCAGGGATTATTGAAATTGCTCGAAGGATCTGTTGTAAATGTTCCACCACAAGGCGGACGTAAGCATCCCGACCAGAAAATGATTCCTGTAAATACTAAAAACATATTATTTATCTGTGGTGGTGCATTTGATGGTATTGAACGCAAAATTGGCCAGCGATTAAATACCCAGGTTGTTGGATATTCTGCAAGCCGGGAAAAAGATAAAATTGATCGTGAAAATTTATTGCAATACATAGCCCCGCAGGATTTAAAGGCATTTGGTTTAATTCCTGAAATCATTGGCCGTTTACCGGTACTAACCTATCTGAATCCATTAGACAGAGAAGCACTACGCAGAATTCTTACCGACCCCAAAAATGCAATTATAAAGCAATATGAAAAATTGTTTAAAATGGATGGCGTAAAACTAAGCTTCGAAAAAGAAGTTTTAGATTATATTGTAGATAAGGCTATTGAATTTAAATTAGGAGCCCGGGGATTACGTTCCATCTGCGAAGCCATCATGATTGATGTTATGTTTGACATCCCGTCATCTGAAGAAAAAACAGTTAAAATTACCCTTGATTACGCTAAAGAAAAACTAGCTAAAGTAAATATCCAGCGATTAAAAGCTGCTTAGTTTTTTAATTTTAATAACAAATCCTGAATCACGGTTTACAAAGAGAAACAGTCACTTTATGTGGCTGTTTTTATTTCATTTTATCGAGAATTAGTATTGAAAAAGGGTATTTATTTTTTTCATCCGGTTCAAAATCATGCCGGCTCTTTTCAATCCATTCATTCATATTAATTTCCGGGAAAAAAGTGTCGCCATCAAAAACATGATGAACTTTTGTAAGGTATATTCTATCAGCTATTGGTAAGGCCTGTTTATATATATTCCCTCCGCCAATAATAAAAATTTCCGATTCGTTTTTCGCGAAATCCAAAGCTTCCTGCAATGAATGTACAACGATACATCCTTCAGCTTTATAGTTCTTATCCCTTGTAATAATAACATTTGTCCTGTTTGGTAAAGGCTTACCGCACGACTCAAATGTTTTTCGCCCCTGAATTACATAATGCCCCGTTGTTGTTTCTTTAAAATGTTTTAAATCCTTGGGTAAATGCCAAATCAGATTATTATCTTTTCCAATTACATTATTCTCGGCAACAGCTACAATAATTGAAATCATTAAACTAATATTAATTTGTAATTCTAAATTCGTAATTAAACAGAAATTGCACCTTTAATATGTGGATGCGGATCGTAATTTTCTAAAGAAAAATCTTCAAATGAAAATGAAAAAATATCTTTTTTATCAGGATTTAATTTTAAATCAGGTAATTCTCTTGGTTCTCGTGATAATTGTAATTTAACCTGTTCAATGTGGTTCAAATAAATATGAGCATCACCTAAGGTATGAATAAACTCATAGGCTTCCAGCCCGGTAGCCTGGGCAACCATTTTTAAGAGTATTGCATACGAAGCAATATTAAATGGTACACCTATAAAAATATCGGCACTACGTTGGTACAGTTGGCAAGATAGTTTTCCATTTGCAACGTAAAACTGGAATAAAATATGGCAAGGTGGCAGAGCCATGTTTTTTAAATCAGCTACATTCCAGGCACTTACTAAATGCCGGCGCGAATCAGGATTATTCTTGATTGAATCAATAATCTGCGAAATCTGATCAATCGATTTTCCATCAGGTGATGGCCACGAACGCCACTGATATCCATAAATATTGCCCAAATTTCCATTCTTGTCTGCCCATTCATCCCAAATTTTTACACCACGATCATTTAAATATTTAATATTCGTATCCCCGTTTAAGAACCAGAGTAACTCGTATATAATCGATTTCAAATGAAGTTTTTTTGTTGTCAGTAAAGGAAACCCTTCCTGTAAATTAAACCTCATCTGGTATCCAAAAGTACTCAGGGTACCTGTTCCTGTACGATCTTCTTTTTTTACACCTGTTTTTATAACATGATCAAGTAATTCTAGATATTGTCTCATTATCTGTCTTTTTCAATTATCTGTTTTTATGTAAAATTAAGAAAATACCTTAGCGGAACTATCATTATCATCAGTCTGCAAATTAATTTGAAATGAATTTAATATCAAATCCTTATCAAACAATATATTCAGACAAAAACAATTTTTCAACAATTTGTTTGTTAATAAAAAACAAATAGTACATTTACGCATTTAATTACGATAATTACTTAAATTAATTATGTCAAAAATTGTTTCATTATCAGAAGCTGCATCTATTGCCCTTCATGGATTAATTCTAATTGCCAGGGAAAAAGAAGGATTAAACGTTATAAAAATAGCTGAACGTACAAATACATCAAAACATCATGTTGCAAAGGTAATGCAACGATTGGTAAAGGCCGGCTACTTATATTCACAGCGTGGCCCAAGCGGGGGGTTTGTTCTTAAAAAGAAAGCTGAAGATATTAACTTTCTTGATATTTACGAAACCATAGAAGGAAATATTGAAATCAATACCTGTCCTATGGATAAGCCTATTTGCCCGTTTGATAAATGTATAATGAATAATGTCACCAATAAAATGACTACTGAATTCAGAAATTATTTGAAAGAACAAACGATCGACCAGTACCTGTAATCAATAAATCATAAAAATTCATTCTCCCGATATTTTTATCGGGATTTTTTATTTCTTCATTTTTTTCATAAAAATTCTTGCAGATTATCAGCAACATAAGCCTTTTTATGATATAAATCATAAAAAATAATTAGGTTAAGAATAAAACTATTTGTTATTTTGGTATTTGAATACTTTAATTCCTTTTTACGATAAATAAATATCAATACAATATGAAAAGACAGATTATTCAAATTGACGAAGAAAAATGTACGGGATGTGGTTTATGCATTCCTAACTGTCATGAGGGTGCATTACAAATGATCGATGGGAAAGCTCGGCTTATAAGCGATTTAATGTGCGATGGTTTAGGATCATGTATTGGGCATTGCCCTGAAGGAGCAATTGAAATTATTGAACGTGAAGCTCAACCCTACGATGAAATTGCCGTGATTAAAGACATGGTTTTAAAAGGTAAAAATGTAGTCATTGCTCATCTTGCACATTTAAAAGACCATCAGGAATTTGGCTATTTAAAACAAGGAGTTAAATGGATGCAGGAAAACAGAGCAAGTATTGCCTTTGATATTGATGAAGTCATATCCAGAGTCCATAATGGAACTAAAGTTCAAGAGGAAATAACTTCAGGTTCTTGTGGTTGTGGCGGGCACGATGAGCAACCTAACCAAAATCATGTTCATGAACAACATCATCATGGCGGGGGATGCCCCGGTTCCATATCAAAATCATTTAGTCAAACAAAAACAATGCATACGATGAGTGATACTCCATCGCAACTAACACATTGGCCTGTTCAAATGCATTTAATAAACCCGGCTGCAGCACATTTCCAAAACTCGGATCTGATATTGGCTGCCGATTGTGTTGCTTTTTCATTGGGGAATTTTCACTCAAACTTTTTAAAAGGTAAAACTCTGGCTATTGCATGTCCGAAATTAGATTCTAACAAAGAAGCATATATCGATAAACTCGTTGCCTTAATTGACAAATCTAAAGTAAATACAATAACCGTTATGAAAATGGAAGTGCCATGCTGTGGAGGTATTCTTCAAATGGTACAAATTGCTTTACAACATGCTTCACGTAAAGTACCTGTAAAATCAATAACAGTAAGTGTAACCGGGGAAATAATTTCGGAAGACTGGATTTAATACTAAAAAATTCGTAAATTGCTATTATTCATACATATAGTGATTCTAAGAACAAATTACTAATTCAAATTTTTATTAAATAATAACTTAAAAATTAAATACAATGAGTATGTTTTGTTATCAGTGTCAGGAAACTGCAAAAGGAACAGGCTGCACCATTCAGGGTGTTTGTGGTAAAAAAGACGATGTTGCCAATATGCAGGATCTTTTGATGTTTGTATTAAAGGGTATTTCCTTTTATACTAAAACTGCAAGAGATAAAGGAATTGAGTATGATGAAAAAATCAACAAATTCGTTTTTGATGGTTTATTTGCAACCATAACCAATGCAAATTTCAGTAAGCAAGTATTTATCGACAGAGTTACTAAAGGTTTAGAAATCCGAAACAATTTACGCAAAAAGCTTGAAGATGCCGGGGTAAACATTGAAATTTTAAAACCTCATTCGTCGGCAATCTGGAATGGTAATCCAGAAACTTATGAAGAAAAAGCAAAATTAGTAGGAGTTTTAGCAACTGAAAATGAAGATGTACGTTCGTTGCGTGAATTGATTACTTATGGATTGAAAGGTTTGGCAGCTTATACCGAGCATGCATTCAACTTAGGCTACGAAAACAAAGATTTGTACAAATTTATGCAGGATGCTTTAGTTGCTACAACCGATAATTCGTTAACAGCCGATCAATTAGTCGCTTTAACTTTGCAAACAGGTAAGTATGGAGTTGAAGCAATGGCCCTGCTTGATAAAGCTAACACTTCGTCTTATGGAAACCCTGAAATCACTAAAGTAAATATTGGGGTTCGTAACAATCCCGGCATTCTTATCAGCGGGCACGACCTGAAAGACATGGAAGAGTTGTTAAAGCAAACCGAGGGAACGGGTGTTGATGTATATACTCATAGCGAAATGTTACCTGCAAACTACTATCCTGCTTTTAAAAAATATAAGCATTTCGTGGGCAACTATGGAAACTCCTGGTGGAAACAAAAAGAAGAATTCGAAACGTTTAACGGGCCAATACTTTTTACAACCAATTGTTTGGTACCACCTAAAAAAGATGCCGGATATTATAACAAAGTTTATACAACAGGTGCAGCAGGATTCGATGGGTTCCCGCATATTGCTGACAGGGTAAATGGAAAACCTAAAGATTTTTCAAAAATTATTGAACATGCAAAAAAATGCTCTGCTCCTGTTGAAATTGAAAAAGGAGAAATCATTGGTGGATTTGCCCACAACCAGGTAATTCAATTAGCCGATAAAGTTGTAGCTGCTGTTAAATCAGGTGCAATTAAAAAATTCTTTGTAATGGCAGGTTGCGATGGACGAATGAAAGACAGAGATTACTATACCGAATTTGCAGATAAATTACCAAAAGATACTGTAATTCTTACTGCAGGTTGTGCTAAATACAGATATAACAAATTACAACTAGGTGATATCGGGGGCATTCCACGAGTTTTAGATGCCGGACAATGCAACGACAGTTACTCATTGGCCGTTATTGCACTTAAATTAAAAGAAGTATTCCAAAAAAACGATATCAACGAGTTGCCTATCGCGTATAATATTGCATGGTACGAACAAAAAGCAGTAATCGTATTGTTAGCATTATTATATCTTGGAGTAAAAAATATCCATTTAGGCCCCACATTACCAGGCTTCTTATCACCTAATGTTGCTAAAGTTTTGATCGAAACATTTGGTATTGCAGGAATTGGAACTGTTGATGATGATATAAAACTTTTTATGAATTAATTTTAAACAATAAATACTTGGTGAGCCTTTGTGAAGTACTTCGTGCAACTTCGTGGTTTATTTTATTTACCACAATGGACTCAAAGGCTGCCACGAAGATTCACCAAGAATCTATTTAATTATTTATGAACGATACAATATGAAAACAATAAAATACACCGATGCCGAAGCGCGTCAGAATCCACATGGTATTGATGCCAGAAATCTTTACGATGGGGAACATGCCATCGTAACACATATTCTGTTAAACCCCGGGGAACAATTAAAAAAACATGTTACTCCTGTAGATGCCATTTTTTATGTTTTGGAAGGTACTGGAATTGTTGAAATTGGTGATGAACAGCTTGAAGTTACAAAAGATACTTTAATTGATAGTCCTGCAAAAATCCCACATTGCTGGTACAATAAAAGCAACAACATATTGAGAGTATTAGTAACAAAAGTTCCAAGACCTCAGGGCCAAACAAAATTGCTGTAAGTTTGTTTTTTAAAAAACACTTTAAATGGGAAAAAGAATTGAAAGGGAAAAACGGGTAGTAAAATTAATGATTCAAAAATATTGCTCTAATTTTCATAATTCTGAAATATTGTGTGCAGAATGTGCTGATTTATTGAATTATTCAGTAAAGCATTTGCTTGCATGTCCTTTTGCCGAAAATAAACCAGCATGTTCAGCATGTACAATTCATTGCTACAGTAAAAGTTACAAAAACAGAATCAGGCAGGTAATGCGTTTCTCCGGGCCTAAAATGATTTTTGAGCATCCTAAAGATACTATTTACTATTTTTTTGATAAACTGAGATATCGTGTTAATTCTGTTCCAAAAAACGAAATAATTTAAAATGAAAATTCAAAACCTGAAGAATTCACCAAGAGTACCTTTTAACCTGGAAGGATATATTTTACATTCTGAGAAACCTGTAGAACTTGTACATTTGCTTTTGAAACCCGGAGATGCACTGGAAAAACATAAAAACCCATTTGATGTTATCTTTTTTGTAATTGAGGGAAGTGGAATACTGGCCATCAATGGAGATAATCTCAACATTCATTCTAACGATGTAATAAAAGTAACTTCAGATAAATTGCGTGCCTGGGAAAATAATTCCACCCAGGATTTAAAGCTATTAGTTATTAAACTTATCTGATTCGATTTTGACAAGAAAGAACAAACTGCTATCTTTCTAAAAAAATTAAACGTTCAAATCATGTTCAAAACAATATCTGGAATATTAGTATTATTAATACTTACAGGATTATTCGCCTGCAAACCGAACAAGAAAGAATTTAATCAGGATGATTATATTAAATCTGTTCAGGAGTGGAAACAAAAAAGATTGGAAAATCTGAAATCTGAAAATGGCTGGTTAAACCTTGTGGGATTGTATTGGTTAAAAGATGGGCAAAACCCTTTTGGAAGTAACGATGCAAATAATATTATTTTCCCTGAAAAAGCACCTGGATTTATTGGTACAATAATTCTTTATAAAGGTTATCTTAGTGTTTCCATAAACGATGATGTTGAAGTTTTTATCAATGATTCTCTATTAAAAGAACACGATATTTATACAGATAACGACAATAACACAACCCGGTTTAAAATGGGTTCATTTAGATGGCATATTATAAAACGTGGCGACAGGTATGGTATTCGTTTACGCGATTTAGAAAGTCCCCTGATTAATCAAATTACCGAAATCCCATCGTTCCCGGTTGATTTAAACTGGAGAATTGAAGCATCTTTTGAACGATTCGAACAACCCAAAGATATTGCTATCCCAAATGTTTTAGGTGATACCAATTATGAAAAATGTTATGGAGTAATTAAATTTAAAGTGGGAGAAACCGGGTATTCCTTAATGCCAACAGGAGATGGAATAAACGAAGATTTCTTTGTGATTTTTGCTGATGAAACAAGCGCGGAAGAAACATATGGCGCCGGAAGGTTTTTATCGGTTGAAAAACCTGATGAAAATGGCAAAATGTATATTGATTTTAATAAAGCTACAAACCCTCCCTGTGCTTTTACCGAATTTGCAACCTGCCCTTTACCCCCGAAAGAAAATATATTAAAAGTGAAAATACTTGCAGGAGAGAAAGTGGGAGAACATATAGGCAAACATTAAACAGAAAAGGCAGATAAATGCTGCCTTTATTCTTTAATGAGTTTATACTCTACGCCTCTTTCTTTCAGGTAATCAAGTATAAATTTGAAATTCTTTTCGTCAACACCAATATATTCAGGTGGGCATATTCCTTTTTGTTTTATCATCCCTTTGGCGAATAAATTGGCTATTGCAGTGCATGTATAACCTGTAGTTCTTGCCATTGATGTTGTATCTGTTTCCTTATCGTATTTGTCAAATAAATCGTAAGTATATTTTATTTCTTCACCTTTTTCGTCTCCCTTAATAATAACGCGCATCATTGTAAAATCTTCTTCATCTTTTTTAAGTTCCCAAACAGGGAAAAGAAGTTTTGCTGTCACATCTATTGGCCGGATAAGATACCCGTCAACAAGAATTTCTTTATCAGAGAAGAACCCTGTTTCCTTTAATACTTTAATATACTCTATCGTTCCAGGATAACGGAGAGTTTTTTCTATCATGTTTGGAATCTTAATCGTTTTAAGCATTGTTCTTAATCCATCCGAGTTCCATGCTTCGAGCGACCCTATTGGTTCAAAATGCTTCAGCTCTGCTTCAGAAAGCGCTTCACGTTCAACCAATTCGCCATGTAAAATATATCGGGCATAACCAATATATTCTTCCAAAACATCTATTGGCGAAAAAACAGCCTTGTATTCATAGGGCCACTCCCGTTTAAATGGCAATCCCCCACCATAACATTTGTAGCTGTTAACCTTCATGTTTGCATTATGATAACCAAGAATAATATTACCCATTCCGGGAGATACGCCAGCATCAATAATAGCAGTCACATTTTGTTTTTTTGCTAACTCATCCAATTCAAAAGGATCTTGCCTGAAAAATGAAATATCAATAATATCTTTGCCTGCTAAAATTGCTTGTTTTACACATTCATAACCCATATAACCAGGGAGGGAACCAATAATAAGATCAACGTTTTTTACAACGTCCTGAAATTCTTCCTTGTCGGAAAGATCTGCAATTATTGTTTTTATTTGGGGATATTTTTGAAGTTTTTCGAGGTTAGAAGGATTTATATCGATTGATGTTACATCGAAAGATTTTGCAAGGTCTATGGCAATGGCTTTACCAACAAGTCCTGCTCCTAAAACTGCAATTTTTTTCATATAAAAATGATTTGTAATTTATAATTTCAATATCTCGTATTCCGCAGAATAAATACTTATTTATTTTTCTTCCTGCGATTTATTTCATCCCGGATACGTGATGCTCTTTCGTATTCTTCATTTCTTACCGCTTCTTCGAGCAGATGCTCAAGCACATCGGTTTCTGTATTTTTAAACTCATCACTTATTGGAGTAGCTTGGGTTTTTTCAGGTTTTGTTTTTTCGGATGTTTTAAAATAATCTTTATCATCACTTACAATATCAATAACGATTCCGGATTTACTCAAAATTTCTTCAGTAGTATAAATAGGGCACTTAAATCGTAAAGCCAAAGCTATTGCATCAGAAGTACGGGCATCAATTGAAATGTCTTTACCTCCATTGTTACAAATAAGTTGTGAATAAAAAACACCCTCTTCCAACCTGTAAATATTTACCTCTGTTAAAGCAATACCAAACGACATAGCAAAATTTAAGAATAAATCATGTGTCAATGGCCTGGGTGGTTTTAACCCCTCGAGTTGTATAGCTATTGCCTGGGCTTCAAATCCTCCAATGATGATTGGTATTCGTCGTTCCCCGTGTTCTTCAGTTAAAACAAGAGCATAAGCCCCGGTTTGGGTCTGACTATATGAAATTCCTAATACGTTTAATTTTATCTTGATCATATTTTTTTCGAAAACCAAATTTATACAAATGTAACCAAATCAATTATTAATTTTATGATTTATTAATCAAAAAAGTATCGTTCACACACATCCTTTTATAATGATAATTACAATATAATTTATGAAGATGTTTGCTTTGAATTAAACATAAAATCGGTCGCCTGGGTTTTATAAAATAAAAAGATTATATTTATCTTAGCATTATAAATATTTACAATGAGATGCAAAAAGTAAAAAACAACTTCATAGAATCCCTCGAAATTTTAAATCAATTTATTTCCGACGAAAATAATTTTATAACTATTGAGTCTGCCGGTAAACTAATGGTTGAATCAATCGAATCCGGGGGAAAGATCATTTCCTGTGGTAACGGGGGTTCAATGGCTGATGCAATGCATTTTGCCGAAGAATTAACCGGAAGGTTTCGGGACAACCGCAAAGCTATTGCAGCGATTTCAATTTCAGATCCAACGCATATTTCATGTACTGCAAACGACTTTGGTTATGATTTTGTTTTTTCGAGATACATAGAAGCTATTGGCTCCAAAGCTGATATTTTACTTGCAATTAGTACCAGTGGGAATTCAAAAAATGTAATTCTTGCTGCTGAAGCCGCTCATAAAAAAGGGATGAAAGTAATAGCCCTTACAGGAAAAGATGGTGGAAAACTGGCACCATTATGCGATATTGAAATCAGGGCACCTTTTTCAAAATACGCCGACAGGGTTCAGGAAATACATATTAAAATCATTCATTCTTTAATTGATTATATTGAAAATAATATTTAAAATTTCTTTTCAAAATGTTAGTAAAAACCTTTGGAAGTGCTGTTCATGGTATTAATGCAACAACAATTACCATTGAAGTTAGTGTTTCGCAGGGAGTAAATTTTTATCTTGTAGGGTTACCCGACAGTGCAGTAAAAGAAAGCCAACAAAGAATTGATTCTGCATTAAGAACCCATGGATATAAAATCCCGGGTAAAAAAATTGTTATCAACATGGCTCCGGCTGATATTCGAAAAGAAGGATCTGCTTATGATCTTCCACTGGCTATAGGTGTTTTAGCTGCATCGGAACTTATGAAATACGGCACGTTAGGCGATTATCTGATAATGGGAGAACTTTCACTTGACGGGAGTGTGCAAAAAATTAAAGGAATTTTACCTATTGCCATTCAGGCAAGAAAAGAAGGATTTAAAGGATTTATCCTGCCCAGGGCAAATGCCCGCGAAGCAGCTGTAGTTAATAACTTAGATATTTATGGTGTGGAAAATATTAAAGAAGTTATTGATTTTTTTAATGGTGAGCATGAATTAGAAAAAACTATAATCGATACCCGTGAAGAGTTTCTTGCAAATGTAAATAACTACGATATTGATTTTGCAGATGTTCGTGGCCAGGAAAATGTTAAACGGGCACTGGAAATTGCTGCTGCAGGAGGGCATAATATTATCATGATTGGCCCGCCGGGAGCAGGAAAAACAATGCTTTCAAAACGATTGCCTACTATTATTCCTCCTTTAACATTGCATGAAGCGTTAGAAACAACTAAAATACACTCTGTAGCAGGGAAAATTGATACCGAAACATCGCTGATGACAAAACGGCCTTTCAGGTCGCCCCATCACACAATTTCCGATGTGGCACTGGTTGGAGGAGGGGGATTCCCTCAACCCGGAGAAATTTCATTAGCCCATAATGGAGTATTGTTCTTAGATGAACTACCCGAATTTCAACGCTCCGTTTTGGAAGTTATGCGTCAACCTCTCGAAGACAGGGTTATCACTATTAGTCGTGCAAAATTTACTGTCGAATACCCCGCGAGTTTTATGCTGGTAGCTTCAATGAACCCATGCCCCTGTGGGTACTATAATCATCCCGAAAAAGAATGTGTATGCGCACCCGGGAGTATTCAACGCTATTTGAATAAAATTTCCGGGCCATTATTAGATAGAATCGATATACATGTTGAAGTTGTTCCTGTTTCGTACGATAAGCTTTCGGAAATAAAACCTGCCGAAAGTAGCTCTCATATTCGTGAAAGGGTAATTTTTGCCCGCGAAATACAATCGAAACGATTTGAAAATGCCGAAAATATATATTGTAACGCACAGATGTCGTCGAAACAAATAAGAGAATACTGTACCATCGACTCTGCCGGACAATTACTACTCAAAAAAGCAATGGAGAAACTGGGCCTGTCAGCTCGTGCTTACGATCGAATCTTAAAAGTTTCCAGAACAATTGCCGACCTGGAAAATAAAGAAAACATTCAGGCTTATCATTTGGCGGAAGCAATTCAATACCGAAGCCTTGACAGAAGCGGATGGGGAAATTAAAAGCATCAAAATTACTTTGCAACCTTCAGAATACATTTTAAAAACTTCTTCACCTGTAGCAAATGTAAATAACATTTCCGTTATTTTTTTAAAAAAGTTGATTCATAGAACAATTAATTAAAAAATGTGTTGTACAACAGAATTTATTAACCTAATTTTGATTTCAATATGTAAAAAGCAACATATATGCATAGGCGTTTTTGTAACATCTGAGCTTTTCTGGTTAGAAAGATTGTGATTAATAATAATAACTAATTAAATTTAAAAAAATGGAAGGTATTTTTTGGTTTATTCCTTTTGCATCAGTTTTAGCACTGGTTTTCGCATGGTTCTTCTTTAAGAACATGATGAAAAACTCCGAGGGAACAGATAAAATGAAACAAATTGCACAATACGTAAGAGAAGGTGCAATGGCTTATTTAAAGAGGCAATATAAAGTTGTAGGATTAGTATTTATTATACTTTTCTTTATACTTTTAGCACTTGCTTATTTCGGAGTACAAAATCCTTTTGTTCCTGTAGCCTTTTTAACAGGAGGTATTTTTTCTGGATTATGCGGTTATCTTGGAATGAAAACTGCAACCTATGCTTCTGCAAGAACGGCTCAAGGAGCGTCAATATCTTTAAATAAAGGTTTAAAAATTGCATTTAGAAGCGGTGCTGTTATGGGATTGGTGGTAGTTGGTTTTGGATTACTAGATATCAGCATATGGTGGTTGATTCTTAATAAACTGGTTTATACAGCCGAGCATATGCAAAGCGGATTACATTTTCTTGGCTTAACATTTGTACATCCCGGAACAACAGATCATACCAAACTCGTTGAAATTACTGCCACTATGCTTACCTTTGGTATGGGTGCATCAACTCAGGCTTTATTTGCACGTGTAGGCGGGGGAATATTCACGAAAGCTGCTGATGTAGGGGCCGATTTAGTTGGAAAAGTTGAAGCAGGTATTCCTGAAGACGACCCTCGAAACCCCGCTACTATTGCTGATAATGTAGGTGATAATGTAGGTGATGTTGCAGGTATGGGAGCCGACCTTTACGAATCTTATGCAGGTTCAATATTAGCTACCGCCGCACTTGGCGCCGCACTTCCTCTGGTTGCAGGGTTCGATCCTGTAAAAGCTGTTATTGCTCCTATGATTGTTGCTGCTATTGGTATTGTATTGTCAATTATTGGAATATTTATGGTTCGCACAAAAGAAACAGCAACCCAGAAAAATCTTCTGAATGCTTTACTTTTAGGTACAGGTGGCAGCTCTGCACTAATATTAATTGGAGTTGCCGTATTGGCTTATTTTGAATGGATAACATGGGGTATTTTCGGATCGGTTGTATCAGGATTGGTTGCCGGTGTAATTATTGGCCAGGGTACCGAATATTTTACATCAGATGAATACGAACCTACAAAAAGTATTGCAAGACAAACACAACAGGGCCCTGCTACTACTATTATTGAAGGTATAGCAGTTGGAATGTATTCAACATGGATTCCAGTGGTTACGATTGTTGCTGGTATTATTGCAGCATATGGTTTTGCCGGAGGATTCTCTAACTTTTCCATGGGTGTTTATGGCATTGGTTTTGCCGCAGTTGGCATGTTATCTACTTTAGGTATTACTTTAGCTACTGACGCATTTGGCCCAATCGCCGACAATGCCGGGGGAAATGCTGAAATGTCGGAATTACCAAAAGAAGTTCGCGAACGTACTGATGCACTTGATATGCTTGGAAATACAACTGCTGCAACAGGTAAGGGATTTGCCATAGGTTCCGCGGCTTTAACTGCAATGGCTTTGTTAGCCGCTTACATGGAAGAAATTAAATTATGGTTAGGTAAAATTGCAGGCGAAGGGTTTAAACAGGTTGGGGATGTTTTATTTTACAATGAGAATCTCCCAATTGTTGAAACAGGGCAAAGAGCAATAAAAATTGCATCAATAACTATTAAAGATCTTATTGATGTTTATGATTTATCAATATTTAACCCTATGCTTTTGGGTGGATTATTTCTTGGTTCAATGATGGCATTTGTTTTTAGTGCTATGACAATGAAGGCTGTAGGCCGTGCAGCTGGTGCTATGGTTGATGAAGTTCGTCGTCAATTCAAAGATATACCAGGAATTTTAGAAGGAAAAGCTACTCCCGAATATGCAAAATGTGTTGAAATATCAACCCGTGGAGCACAAAGAGAAATGCTTGTTCCTGCTTTAATGGCTATTGCAGTTCCAATTCTTGCAGGTATTTTCCTTGGAGTCGCCGGAGTTGTTGGATTATTAGCCGGAGGTTTAGTTTCAGGATTTACTTTAGCCAGCATGTTAAATAATGCTGGTGGTGCATGGGATAATGCAAAAAAATATATTGAAAAAGGGCATTATGGAGGTAAAAAAAGCGATGCTCATAAAGCAGGTGTCGTTGGGGATACCGTTGGGGATCCTTTTAAAGATACTTCCGGCCCGTCATTAAATATTTTAATTAAACTTATGGCTATGGTTTCTGTAGTTATGGCAGGTTTAACTGTTACCTTTGGTATTTTTGCTTAATAAAAATATTACTCAATTTAAAAAGAGTTGGTAAAAAACACCAACTCTTTTTTATTGAAATAAATTTCACAGTTACATCTATTCTTGTTAAATTTATAGATTGATTTACAAATTTTATACTTACAACTATGGGTAAAGGAGATAAAAAAACCAAGAGAGGTAAAATCGTAATTGGTTCATATGGCGTCCGACGCCCCAGGAAAAAGAAAACTATATCAGCTGCAAAGCCAAAAGCTAAAGTTGAAACAAAAGTCAAATCCGACACAAAGCCAAAAACAGAAGCTAAAGTAAAAACTGCAACAAAACCAAAAGCAGAAGTTAAAGAAACTCCTAAAGCAAAAAAAACTACCAAAAAGAAGGTTGACGAATAGTCAACCTTCTTTATTTTGCACTCTCAAAAAAAAGTTCCTCTGTTAAAATCTGTATTCTTTGTTTTGCAATTTCCTGGTATTGACTATTTATTGCATTATTCCCCGATACACCAAGTGAGTCTGTTCGTATTTCTTTGAGCATTGTTAAGTAACCATCGTAATAATTCATTGCAAGTTTTTTATTAGATAAATAATTATCATACAACTGAGCCATTTTAAATGATAACAAAGGTTCTGCCTGATACTTATAAGCAAGTTTAAGATATTCAAGAGATTTCTGATAGTTCTCGCGTAGCAATTCAATATTAGCTAATTCGGAAAAAACAGAAGCCATTTCCCCGGGAGGAGAGGAAAGTAAATTTTCTGTCAGCAGCAGAAACCGTATTCCCTCAGAGTGTTCACCTGACCTGCCAAGAGCGGATCCTAAATAAAAAGTTATTTCTGTATCCTTATCATCTTTATCAAAAGCAATCTTTAATGCATGAATTGCATTAGTAAAGTCTTTGTTTTCAAAATAGGCCAATCCCTGGTACTTAAAATTAAAAAGCAAAGAATCCCCATTTGAAATGAGTTCATTAAACCCATCAATGGAAAGGCCGAATTCACGATTTAAGTAATATGAATATGCCAGAACTCTTTTTAAGGAAACATCTTGTGAGTAAATTTCCAATCCTTTTTTACAAATAGAAATAGCATTTGTAAAAAGCCTTTCAGAATTTAAAATATTTGCCAATACTCCATACGTACTTTGATCGTATGGATTTAACTCCAAAGCCTTACCATAGTATAATATTGCTGGTGTTTTTATATTTATTTGATTAAAACAATAGGCTATAAGTTTATAATTATAAAAGTTCCCGGGATCAAGTATAATTGCTTTTTGGTAATAATGAATGGCTGATCCATACTCTCTCTTTTTCCTGAAAATATTAGCCAATTTTGTAATTGGAATAATATTTAACGTATCTAAAAGATATTGATCGTAATAAATATTTATTGCATCTTCATCCTTTCCAAGAATCTCATAAATATCAGCTAAAGCATTCTGATACGAGGGATTAAGTGTATCTAATTGATTGGCTTTTAAGTATGCTTTTTCGGCATTAAAAAAATTATATTTCGACTGATACGCCGTACCCAAATAATAATATAAATCACTCGATGTCGAATCTATCCCGATAAAGTGTTTAGCAGCGATAATTGCTGAATCATATTGAGCAGTTCGAATTTTATATTCAATATCTTCAACCGGATCGATGTTTTGTGAAAATATTCGACACGATAATGCTAACACGAGTATAACTACAATTGTTTTTTTCATCATTTCAAAAGCTAATAATCAATATTAATATGTGGTTTTTAAATATAAAAAAAATCTTAAAATTACAACAGGGTAGTTTTAATACAAAAACAAGTTTTTGTATTTTTATTTTTTTTGATACATATCTGATAAAATAATTCTAAATTTATTGCATACAAATTTATTTGCAAGCTATGAAAAAAAATCTTTTAATCCTTTTAATGCTGGTCGCATTTTTAAATGGATTTGCACAGGAATTGAATACTGTTGTATTTGATGAAAAATCCAATCAGGAAATTCTCATTGGATTTTGCAACATAGAAGGTTTTACCTCAGGTTCTTTTAATAATTGGTTTCAAACAGAATACGACAACTACATCATTGATTCAGAAACGCTGGGTCAAATAAATGCAGAGATGTTCGACTCTCTGGAAATAACAATTGTACTTGGAACATGGTGCAGCGATAGCCAAAGAGAGTTTCCCCGGTTTTATAAAATTCTGGAGTACCTGAACTTCTCTTTCGATTATTTAACAATTATTGCTGTTAACAGAGAAAAAAAGGCGGAAGATACTCATGCAGACAGATTAAATATTGAACTTGTGCCTACAATTATATTCTATAACCAAGAAAAAGAAATTGGACGAATTATTGAGTCCCCGGAAATTAGTTTGGAGAAAGATATGCAAAAAATCTTGTCAAAATTATAATTCTATGCAGCAATCTTAAAGTTCCCACGTCATTATTTAAAACCGGTATAATTAAAATATTCGAGTCATGGAAGAAGTAAAAACACCAAAAATAAACCAGGGGTTAGGTATTGCAGGTTTTGTTCTGGCAATAATTGCAATATTAACAGCCTTTATTCCTGTAGTTGGAATAGGAGCAATTGTTCCTGCTGTTCTGGCTATTGTATTTACATCTATAGCCATATCAAAATCTTTAAAAACAGATCATTTAAGAGGGTTAATAATTGCAGGTTTAATAATCTCAATTGTTGCTTTTTTTATCTCTGTATCACAAATCTACATTGGAGTTAAATTAAATTCTCTTGGTAAAAAAACAGATAAGATTGAAGCTTTTAGCAAAGAACTTCAAAAAGGGCTTGATGATGAGTTTTCGGATAAAGAAATGGAAGAACTTGAAAAAGTAATGGATGATTTAGAAGGGCAAATAGAAAAAATAAGTGATGAAAATGCCGAAGAAATTGGCCGTGCAGCCGGAAAAGCTTTAAAAGAGTTTACCAAAGAAATTAAAAAAGCTAAAGAAGAATTGAAGGACTCTACAAACAAGGAGTAGATTTTCTAATAACTACACTTAATCCACCTGCATGTAGCTGGCAATATCTTTCAATACTATTATTCCTGTCATTAGCTCATTGGCCAGCCCGTTTGGAGTTATAATTAATGCGTCGAAATACCAATTTACAGGAGGTTTTTGAAATGATTTCTTATACATTTCGGCGGCTTCATATATGGGGGTATTTTCTGAAATGAGACCAAAATTCTTATTCCGATCAGCATTTAAAAGTACGTCAGCTATTGATACCTGCGATAGTGAAACATTCTCTTTCCTGGCAAGCCATGCTGCTATATGATTACCATTTAAAACATCAACAATTTCTCCGTTTTGTATAACCGGAATTTGAGATATTTTAAAATCATGAATAAAATTCAATGCTTTCGACAATTTATCATCAGAAAAGCACTGATAAACCTGTTTTTTGAATTTAGCTACCTTTTCAGGATATTGAATCTCTTTCACAATAAAATCGAATCTTTCCAAAATATCATCTATGGGTTCGGCTATGATTTTGCCATTAATACGAGTATTATGAACCAATACATTACGTAAATCGCCAAACATATATAAATCTCTTTTAAACCGTTTAATTATACCATTATTATATGATGTGTTTCGAACCAAATCGCGATAGGACATATAATTGCTGTTATTATACTTATCCTGTAAATATTTTTCAAAGAGATTGAATTTATTTAAAAAAACTTCTGAGTTTATTAACATAACAGTCTTAATTAATTACCACCACATTTTTACCTTTGTTATGGCCTGTTTGCGCGTAATCATGAGCAGCTGAAATATTGCTTAAATTAAATATTTCATCAATTTCAACTTTTAGTTTTCCTTGTGCAATCCACATACTAATTTGTTCCAGATCGTTATTGTTGTGTTTCATTAACAACGTTTTTACTTTTTTACCCTTGGTAAATATCTGTAATAATTTATGAAACAATATTTTAGGGCGAGGTAAGGTATTGATATAAATTCCACCATTCTTAAGAAGATGCTTGCATTTTAAAAATGAGTAATTACCGGCAATGTCGAAAAAAACATCTACTTTTTCTTTTATTTTCAGAAGGTCGGTTTTAGTGTAATCAATAAACCGAACCGGTTCAAAACTTTCAACAAATGACTGATTCCTGTTGCTGGCTACAGCAATTACTTTTGCTTCAAATAGTTTTGCTATTTGTATTGCTATATGCCCCACTCCGCCTGATGCTCCATTAATCAGAATTGTTTGTCCCGGTTTAAGTTTTGCCTTATCACGAAGAGCTTGCAATACAGTGAGAGAAACCATGGGGAAAGCAGCGGCATGTTCAAACCTGATATTGCGTGGAGCTAAGGCAAAACATTTTTCTGTTCCTACTGCATATTCAGCCAATGCCCCGCCATATTTATTATCAAGAACTCCAAAAACAATATCGCCGGGTTTAAATTTTGAAGCATTTGAACCCGTTTGAACAACTTCGGCACACACATCGTATCCTAAAATAATCGGAAACGGAGAACCCAGTATAAAACGATGGTTTCCTTTTCTCTGTTTCCAATCAATCGGGTTTATACCAGATGCATATACTCTAACCAATACCTGATTATTCTTAGGCGTCGGGGTTTCAATATCATCAATTTCAAATACATCGGGAGTTCCAAATTTTCGAATTACTGCAGCTTTCATAGCGATTAAATTTTGTATGGTAAATATAAGTTAAATTTTACCACCTAAATATATTAATAGATCATTCCTCATTAACAAAATTTTATCAAAAAAAAATTAGCACTTTTAATATTTTTTGTGTTATTTTATATTTCATGTCTGGATAAGCCAAATTTATGGATATTAATACCACTTTCTGGTTTTATGATAGAATTAAAACCGATAATTTATGTTTACTCTATAATGGTATTATTAGCGATGACATTACCAATAAGTTAATCGAACTAAGCGAATTTAATATAAGCAATGTCGAAGGCTTATCAAAAATGAAAAAAAAGGCATCATTTCTTATGGCCGAATGCTTTCAGAATATTATCAGGCATGGCGAAATGATTACCGACCTTGAAAAACATCATAACAATAGTTTTTTTCTTACCCGAAACTGGAATGATATTTACTGTATTGCATCTGGGAACCTTGTTGTAAAAAAGAACATCCACAACATTGAGAACCAGATGAAAACAGTAAACAGTTTAAATAAAGATGAATTAAAAGAGCTTTATTTGCAGGTGCTTGAACACAATGAAATTTCAGGAAAAGGTGGTGCCGGGTTAGGATTAATAGAAATGGCCCGTAAGTCGGGTCATAAAATCCAGTTTGTATTTGAAAAATTTGACGAGTCAATGTCCTATTTTTATAATCAGATATTATTGCATCCTGATGATTCAAATAAAGAATTATCAATTAATCATGCGCCAATTTCTGATGCAATTTCTTTTCATAAAAAAATGCAGGAAGAAAGTATTCTGGTTGTTCAAAAAGGTGATTTTGCACAGGAATCAATTTTACCTGTATTAAAAATTGTTGACAACAACCTGAAAAGTGTTTTTAAAAACTCATCATCGAAGAAAAAAATATTTCATATTATTGTTGAGCTATTGCAAAATATAAGTAAACACGGGTGGAAAGATCAGAAAATAAGTGAAGGTATTATTCTGCTCGGGAAATCCGAATCAAACTATACAATTAATACGGGTAATTTTATAGAAAACGATAAGGTGGATGCCCTTAGAGAACGCCTTCAAAATTTAAATGATTTAAGTAAAGACCAACTTAAAGATTTATATTTTTCAAAATTAAAAGAACGATATATCCCCGAGATGAAAGGAGCCGGCATAGGTTTAATCGATATTGCCCGGAGAATTACTTCTCCGCTGGTTTACAATTTTACAAAAATAGATGCCCGGAAATCCTTTGTAACAATTCATATTGTAGCCTAATAAACCAGATATGCCCGATAAATTCTTTTTTGAAGGAACAGAAGATAAACCCCAAATTAATTTTGACCCGCGAAATAATCTTTTTGAAATAACGGGAAATTCATTTCCTGAAGAATCAACAAATTTTTATATTCCCGTGTTACACTGGCTCGATAATTATACTAAAAATCCAAATGAGTCCACTCATTTAATTTGCAAGATTGAATATCTAAATTCATTATCGGCGAAATTTATTTTTGAATTGTTCTTAATACTCCAAAAAATAACATCCACGGGAAAAACTGTTCGTGTTTCCTGGTATTATAACCCAAACGATGATTTTATAGAGGAAAAAGGTGCTGAATTTAAATCAGCCCTGGAAATTCCATTCAACCTAATACCATTGAATTAATTATCGTTTTTTTATTTGTAACTTACAAAAAAGCGTTTTCGAATAAAACATACCAGGCCTGCAGGGATTAAACAAATCACAGTACTAATTGGGGTAAACGTACAATGTGCTTTGTATCCTAACATACAGTTTTTGCTGGCTCCTTCAACAGGTATTATAGTGGTTACGGCCATAATTGCAAAAAATATTGTTATTGATAATAACCACCAATAACCGCGTTTTCGAATCTTCATATATTCGTTTTTAAATGTTTAGTTTTCTTCTTTAAAATATACCTGGTAATATTGTAACCCCGATTTATCATCATATCCTTTCACAATAAAATCACGATTTCCATGAACATAAATATGAAAATTTCTATCGAGTTTAATCACGCTTTTTAATATTCGCGATTGTTTTTTAACCGCGTTATCAGAAATTTCAAATTCTGATGGAAGTTGAAAATCATTCTCCGACTCGTAATTCACTTTAAATTTATTAAAAGAATCAATTATTTCAGGCTGTTCAAAAATTTTTTCTGCAAACTCTCCCATTTCAAAATTATCATTTTCTTTGAAGAATTTTTTCGACTTGTTTAACATGTCTGCCTGATCAGCTTTAGATATCTGATATTCGTCGGGGAGTTTATTCACAACAAATTCTTTATACATTTTAATTACCTGCCCGGTTTTGTAATAATCGTCTTCGCGCTGTTTTACTTTTAAAAAATCATCAATCCAGTATCGGGCATCTTCACCCTTGCTCAATTTGTCAACCGATGAAACTATAAATCCTTTTTCTTTTTCGGTATTTATAATTAAACAACCCTTGTCTAATTTTTTAATATCAATCCCCTGTTCGCTTTCAATAGTAAAATTTTCACCTTTCGGATAAACCTTTAGAAACGTGTCTCGTGTTTCCGATTTAAACAACCCTATTGCATCAACTACTTCATAGTTAAATTCTATCATTTTAAAATAAACGATATAAAATTCTCCCCCGTTTATATTTGGATGTGTTGAATTTTCGTACAGATGTTTTGCCAGATTTACAGACTGTTCATAAAAAGTATCGGGATTGGAAAATATTTTAGAAGCATAATGATATACCTCATTTAGGTTTAAATCTGTTTCATGATAGAAATTATAAAATTCTTCCGATTTAAATGGGGTAAGAAAATACCTGACCAATAAATCTTTAATTTCAGTATTCAGAGTCAATGTATTTTTCGAAAACCGGATATTTTCATCCTGATGTTTTTTACCTATTTTATGTAAAACCAGCTTATCGATAACACAATCTGTTAGTTTGAGCATAATATTCTTTCAATTACATTAATTATTTAACTTTCCATTTCCCCTTAATCCACCCAAAAGCCCATACGGCAAAATAGTATAACCACCACCATATAAAATTTGCTTTCTTCAGATTTTCTTTAAATAGCTTATCTGTTTCTTTTCGGGTAATATCTATTTCTTTTTTATACTGATAAAGAACATCGTGAAACATTGATGCGTAATAAGTTATTGGTTTGCATGTTTCGAAAACAAGCATTCCGTCTGGTGTTCCACAAGTAAACTGAAGAAAGTTAAATTTGGGAGAACACCCGTCCCAGGCATATCCTAATCCATTCGAACCTTTTACAGTAATTGTCCCATCGGCTTCAACCTTTAACCAATCGCTTTCAAAAACTCTCCCGTAAATACCTGTTTTTATCGATGTATCTTCGGTGTGTACAAATTTATAAACCTTTCTCATTGATTTTGAGCGTATCATAACAACTTTAAATTTGTTCTTAAAGATAAAACGATTTGACGTATTGATAAAATAAAAATCCGGTATTTAAACCGGATTTTATTACCAGGAGCCATTGTAATTATATTAATTTGAATGTTTCTTTTACTCTCACTCCTTTTCCTGTTTGCTGAACAGTACAACACTCATTATACAAATCGTGCTGAAAAAACAAAGTGTAATTATTTTTTACAGCTTCATTTAAAAAATCTTCTTTCTCCTGCAACATATCCATAGGGCGAACATCATAAGCCATATTCCAGACTAATGGGATATGTGCTGTAGAAGGAATAAGGTCGGCAACAAAGACAACTGTTTTTTTACCAGTATTAATAAATGGAATGATCTGCCCAACAGTATGTCCGTTGTATAACCGCAGGTTAATACCGGGATATAATTCCATATCTTTTTCAACAAATTTTAATTTACCGCTTTCCATCATTGGAATAATATTCTCTTTTAGAAAAGCTGCTCCTTCCTGTTTATTTGGGTTCATTGCCCACTCCCAATGAGGTTTGCTAACCCAATATGTGGCATTTTTAAAAGTAAGTTCATATCCTGAACGATCGGAATTGAATTTTACCCCGCCACCACAATGATCTGCATGCAGATGAGTTAAAATTACATCTGTTACATCGTTAAAAGTATATCCGTGTTTCTTAAATGCTCCTTCTAATCCGTCACCACCGTTTAAGTAAACATGGCTAAAGTATTTTTCATCTTGCTTATCGCCATAGCCATTATCGATTAAAACAACTCTTTCACCGGTATCGATAAGTAATGAACGTAAAGCCCAGTTACAAAGGTTATTTTCATCGGCAGGGTATTTTGTTTGCCACATTACTTTTGGTACAACGCCAAACATAGCACCACCATCAATTTTAAAATTTGTTATATGTATAGGAAAAAGTTTCATATATAAATGATTATAGGTAAATACTAAAAGATGAAGCGATATAATTATTTACTAAAATTAGTATCTTCACAGCAAAATTACTATTACAAATATAATATAATGAAAGTTCATTTTATAGCTATCGGTGGAAGCGCCATGCACAACCTGGCAATAGCCCTTCATAAAAAAGGATATATTGTAACTGGTTCCGATGATGAGATTTTTGAATCCTCGCGAAGCAACCTTGAAAAATATGGTATTCTGCCTGATAAAATCGGCTGGTTTCCTGAAAAAATTTCTTCAGATATTGATGCTATTATTCTGGGAATGCATGCCCGAAATGAAAATACCGAATTAATTCGGGCCAGGGAATTAAACCTGAAAATTTATTCATATCCGGAATATTTGTATGAACAAACAAAGAATAAAACCCGGGTTGTTATCGGTGGCAGCCATGGCAAAACTACCATTACTTCCATGATTATGCATGTTTTAAATTATCATGGAAAATCTTTTGATTACATGGTAGGTGCCCAGGTTGAAGGATTTGAAACCATGGTGAATTTATCAGAAGCAGCACCTGTAGCAATTTTCGAAGGCGATGAGTATCTTTCATCACCAATCGATCCCCGCCCCAAGTTTCATTTATATAAACCAAACATTGCATTACTAAGCGGAATAGCCTGGGACCACATGAATGTTTTTCCAACTTTCGAAAATTACCAAGAACAGTTTAGCCAGTTTATTGAAAAGATTGAAAAAGGCGGAGAGCTTTTTTATTATAAAAATGATTTTGTGTTAAACGAAATTGTTAATAAATCGAACAGCACGATTAAAAAAACTGCTTACGATGTTCATCCATTTATCAAAAAAAAGGATAAAACTTTTTTAGTTTATAATGAAACGGAGATTCCTTTAGAAATCTTTGGTGACCATAATCTTCAGAATATTAATGGTGCAAAGTTAGTTTGCAATAAAATATCAATTTCGGATGATGAATTCTATGAAGCAATATCTCATTTTAAAGGGGCATCGAAACGATTGGAATTACTAGCTGAAAATGCTACATCCAAAATCTTCAGAGATTTTGCCCATTCTCCTTCAAAACTTAAAGCAACCGTAAATGCTGTAAAAAATCAATTTGATGAAAAAGAACTTATTGCAATCATGGAATTACATACATTTAGTAGTTTAAATGCAAAATTCTTAAATGAATACAATGGCACAATGGATTTGGCAGATATTCCTGTTGTTTACTACAATCCCGAAGTAATAGAACATAAAAAACTACATCCAATTCATATCGATCAGGTTAAAAAATCATTCAACAACCCGAAATTGAATGTCTATACAAATCAAAAAGAACTAATCTCATATATTGAACAGGTTCAATTAAAAAATAAGATATTACTTTTTATGAGCAGTGGTAATTTTTCAGGAATAGATTTAATCGAATTTTCAAAGAAACTGATATCTCGGTAGAAGATGAATCCTGATATTAGAATAATTTACATATTAAGTAACAGAATAGCACTAATTCATACTAAATATTGAAGGTGAAATTTTTTAAAATAAATTTTCTAAAAATATTTGCAGAAAATAAAAAATCATTTACTTTTGCACCACCAAGTTTTTGACTTGAATTTGGTCCGTTCGTCTAGGGGTTAGGACGTCAGGTTTTCATCCTGGTAACAGGGGTTCGATTCCCCTACGGACTACAAAATTAAAAATGAATATAGGAGAAGAGAATTATGGCAAACCATAAGTCAGCAGAAAAAAGAGTAAGACACAGCGATGTTACAACCTTACATAATAAATATTATGCAAGAACAACTCGTAATATGATTAAAAAATTACGCGCTACTACCGAAAAAGCTGAAGCTACAGAAATGTTGCCAAAAGTTACCGCTATGCTTGATAAATTAGCAAAGAAAAATATTATTCATAAAAATAAAGCTTCTAATTTAAAGTCAAGCTTAACTTTATTGGTTAATAAATTATAATTTATACAATATAATCAAGAGGCCTTTCTTCAAATGAAGAAAGGCTTTTTTGTATTCAATATTTTATACCTTTACTTCTTCAATAAATTAGAACTAAATGATTTCAAAAGTTTGTGTTTTCTGTGCTTCAAGCCATAAGGTTGACCAAAAATATTTCGACATAGCTGAACGAACGGCAAATGTACTTGTTGAGAATAACATAACTACAGTATATGGTGGTGGTGCGGTAGGTTTAATGGGTAAACTTGCTGATTCAGTTATAGAAAAAAATGGAGAAATTATTGGGATAATCCCATCGTTTATGATGGATGTGGAATGGGGGCATAAAAATGTTTCAGAGCTTATTGTTGTGACGGATATGCACGAACGCAAAAAGCGCTTAATTGAAGGCGTAGATGCAATAGTAATTTTACCCGGAGGTTCTGGTACTCTTGAAGAAACAATGGAGGTAATTACTTTAAAACGACTCGGGAAATTTACCAAACCTATTGTGTTTGTGAATACAGATGATTTTTACAACAACTTATTCACACTTTTCGATAAAATGATTGAAGAAAAATTCATGCGCGAAGAACATCGTGATATGTGGGTTTCTGTTAAAGCCCCCGAAGACATCATTTCTGCAATAAGTTCATCACCCGTTTGGGACGAATCGGCAATAAATATTGCTGCTGTTTAAAGTTAATTTTCAGCAAAAAAATTAGCCTTCAATAATTTGATGCTGAAGGCTAATCTATATAAATAACAAAAAAATTAAAATCCTCTCCCGATAACTACAATATCGTCAACCTGTTCGTAATTACTCATCCATTGAACAATGTAATTTTCAAGTTCTTTACCCTGTTCTTTCATTGGAACATGTTGATAGCTTAATATCAGGTCTTTCATATTTTTCTTTCGCAACTTACGTCCATCATCCCCTCCAAACTGATCGGCATAACCATCAGAAAAGATATAAAAACTGTCCCCTTTTTCGATTTTTATTTCGTGATTTGTAAATTTTTTATTCTCAATCACATTTGTCATTCCAATTGGAAAACGATCAGCTTTAATCTCTTCAAGTTCACCATTTCTTATATGAAACAATGGATTATATGCCCCCGCGTATTCAAGAACTTGTGTATCCCTGTTGTAACACATTAAAGCTAAATCCATACCATCATTAACGACTCGTTCGCCTTTAACATCTTTCTGGTGAAGAGCATTAATGATTTCAATATCAAGGCGATCAAGTATTTCTGCCGGTTTTAATATGTCGTATTCACGAACAATTTTTGTAAGCATACTGTGCCCCAGAATTGCCAGAAATGCTCCAGGTACCCCGTGCCCGGTACAATCAACAGCTGCAATCATTTCTTTGTTGCCAACTGTTTCGAGCCAGTAAAAATCTCCACTTACAATATCTTTTGGCCTGTACAAAACAAATGTATTTTCATAAGGAATTTCCGGAGGTAAAACCGCTGTTTGTATTCGTTTGGCATACCTTATACTATCTGTAATATCCTTATTCTTTTTCTCAATTTCTATACTTTTCTGAACAACCTCGGCAGTCCTTTCAGCAACTTTCTCTTCAAGTATTCTTTTTTCTTTTACAAGATTTTGTTCACGAACTTTAATGTACGACATAATTCCAATAAAACCCAGAATTATTACAGCTGTAATAAACCACCATGTTTTATAAAACGGGGGCGATATTATAAATGTGTACGTTACAGGCTCTTCATTCCAGACTCCCGAACTATTCTTTGCTTTTACTTTAAAAGTATATTTATCTGGGGCTAATGATGAATAATTCACCATGGTTTGATCGGTAACCGGCCTCCATTCCCGATCTGCAGGATCGAGCATAATCTGGTATTTTACAGCTTCGGGATTAATTAAACAGATGCTATTGTAATCAAAAATTATTGAATTTTCGCGATAACTCAATTTCTGATCAGGTTTCATCAAACGATCTTTTAAGTTCACCCTTAGCCGTGCAATGTGAGTTAAAGGTTCTTTCGGGGAATCTATTTCCATTTTGGGCTGATATTTTACAACTCCTTTTACAGTACCAAACCATAGATTCCCATCACTATCCCTGTAGGTTGCATTTTTCTTTGCTTCAATTCCGGTAAACCCACTTTTTTCTGTATATGTATGAATATTCCCTTTTGAATCAATTTTATTCATTCCCTGGCTGGTTCCCACATATATATTGTTTTCATTGTCAATATTTAACTGAGTAATTAAATTTGACAGTAACCCATCGTTTTGAGTAATGGTTCTTAAAACTTTACTTCCATCAAAAACAAAGATTCCCTTATTGTTTGTTCCAATCCAAATATTACCATCTTTATCTTCCACCATACATTCAGGGGTAAGCAGCCCTTCAATGTCAACTTGTTTTATTAAAGTATCCTGAATAAAATTTAGTCCTTCGTTAACTACACCAACCCAAACTTTATCTTTTGAATCAACATAAACAGAAGAAATTTCGTTTCCACTTAATCCATTAATCTGTGTAAGAATGGTGCTTTTATCATTGTTAATATCATAATAAACCAGTCCGTCAATAGTTCCTACCCACAATTGATTTTGCCTGTCAATATCCAAGGCAGTAACTATTAAACTGTGTATATACCTGTTAACAACCATATTATAAACAAACCTGCCGGTTGAGAAATCGTACATATTTACACCGTTATCGTTTGTTCCGACCCATAGATTTCCATCTCTGTCATTTTTTAAAAACCGAATCTGATTTCCTACAGAGTTCTTTTCCTGATTATAATATGTAAATTTTTTACCTGTATCTTTTGCTGACGGATTATAAACACTAAGTCCTTTATTGGATCCAAACCAGAAGTTTTTTTGTTTGTCTTCAATAACGGCCCATATTTGTTGGTCGGCCAATCCATCAGAAGTGCTATATGTTATAAACTTTTCCCCTTTAAATACGGCAAGCCCATGTTCGTTTGTTCCAATAAGGATATTTCCTTCAACATCTTCACTTATGCAAAAAACCTTAGGATCGTTAAGTCCATTAATACTATTAAAGGTTTTATAGGTATCACCTGAAAATTTTGTTACACCTCCGCCCCAGGTTCCCGCCCATATATTTCCTTTACTATCTTCTGTAATTGTACTTATCCAATTATTGGCAAGGCCATCACGAGAATCGTAAATAATAAACCTGTTCTCTTTTAAAATATATCTGTATAAACCTCCATGGAATGTTCCAAACCAGATGTCTCCTTTTTTATCCTGAAGCATTACCGTTGTTGGAAAGTATGATGTTAATCCTTTTGGGAAATAATTTGTAAACGAATTGTCTGACTTGTTATATTTCTTAATACCTACATCTGTTACAAAGAAAAGAGTGTCTCCAAAAGCGATTGTGCTGGCTACTACTCTGTCACTTAACCGTTTGCCCTTATATTGTTCGTATGTAAGTTTTGCCAAATCCAATTCATACGGGTTATCTATTCTTATGAGCCCATCTCCATATGTTGTTACCCACAAATGATTCTCCGAGTCTTCAATAAAACCGGTTACTTCTCCTTTAATAATAGAACTTAAAGGATGTATGTTAATTTTATCATTTAAAACAAAAGAAATACCTCCCGACTTATGTCCCATCCAAATAGTACCTTTTGAATCTTTAAACAGAGATTTTACGCCTCCTTCGGCAAGGCCATCCTCAGTAGTATAGTTTATAAAAGTAACTCCATCAAATTTTGTAACACCACTTTCAGTTCCAATCCATAAATAACCTTGATTTTCCTGAATTACACTATAAACTTTAGATTGGGCTAATCCTTCTTTTACACTATAATAGTCGAAATAATATGTTTGACCTGTAACACTATTCGTGTAAAGAAAAAATACTGTATAAAAAAAAGTTATTCGCTTAATTAAGCGAATAACTTTTTTTATTCTCTGATTATGAACAATATCCATATTGCGAGTTTTTTATTTGTCTTTTGATATAAAGAAGAATGTACCTCCTTCATCAGCTAACCCGTCAATCTTACCAAATTGTGGTTTTTGAGTTCCACTTTTTGCAACTGCCACGGTTACTTTTGAAACAATATTTTCAATGGGTAAACAAGCATTTGGGTTATTCATCAATGAATTTGCAAATGTTCTTGTAAATTGTGAATTGTCAACAGCTAATTCATATCCTGCAGAAGAAAATACCTGAGATGATTTAAATTTTGTAGCTTCCCAATCGCCGCAATCTCTTTCATTTAAAGCCGATCGCATAGCCTGGTAAAAAGTAGGCCCTGATTCACAGGCATCAGTGATAACCAAAGTATGAGTTACAAATTGTGAATACGACTGTAATGCTGCTTTTAATGAGTTGATATTAAAATAGGTGAATTCATCATCACGTTTAGCATCAGTTGGAACCCAGTAGCCAGTTTCATTAATAAACTTCCCATGACCAGCATACCAAACTAAAAGCGAATTAACCTGGTTGCTTCTAACCAAATCACGTAATTCAATAGAGAAAAATTTCTCCATTTGTTCTTTAGTCATATTCTGTTTATGAACAATGTTATGTACTTTATAGTTTGCTAAAGCAGCTTTCATCATGCTAACATCTTTTACGGGACCATCAAGACTGGCAAATGTTTCATAATTTGAATTTTCAATAAATATAACCCAGGTTTTGCCCATTGGATTTTCCTGCGAAATTTCCAGTGCTTCGCGGTTGATTTTAAATTCCTGGGTCGTTATATTTCCATAAATATCTTCTGCGGTAACAACAAATTTATTTTTATTAGCTATATCAATAGTTGCAAAAAACTCGGGGTTTTTAGTATCAACTGAATAACTAGCATTCATATCTTCAACAGAAATCGCTTTAATTAAATTTTCATCAGCAATACGTCCTTCAACATAAAGTTTACGATTGTCAACCGACATGTAGATTTCCCCGGATGTTGAAGCAAACGGGGCAATTAATGTAATTTGAGGAGGATTGATTTCAGTTCTGTTTAACGTGTAAGTTGTTGCTAAAACATTATTGTAAACATCGGCAACAGCAACAGATATCATTTCTTTTCCTGTAACATCAACTATTATTTCAAATTCGTTTTCAGCGGCACCTTCAATAAATTTTACATCTGCACCTTCAACTTTTGCATACTGAATCTTGCTTGCGTCTTTAATTATTCCTTTTAATGTTGCAGTAGTTGCATTTTCAATTACATTGATTATGTTCCCATCGCGTTGCAATGGTTGTGTAAAAACCAGGTTTGGCTTATTGCTTTCCCTGTTAAGTTCATATAATCTATTATTTACAACTTCTAAGCGTTCTTTTGCTTCTGCGCTGTTATCATCTGTTAATGATGAATACATTTTATAATCAGCAATGGCTTTTTCATATTGGGTAATTTCTTCGAATGATTTCGCCCTGTTAAAATAGGCTACTGCATTTTTTGAATTTAGTGAAATAACTTTACTAAAATCATTAATTGCGTCCTGATGCTTATTAAACTCCTGTGAATATAAGCCCCGGGTAAAAAATACTTTTTCATCAGATGGCGAAAAGATTATAATTTTTGATAAATCGTCAATAGCTTTTGTATAATCAATTTTCTCACGGTAAACATTGCTTCGAATCCATAGTGCTTCTTTACTTTTCTGATCAATTGCCAGAGCTTTATTGCAGGTTGAAAGTGACTCGTCATACTTTTTGGCTTTTAATAAAACATCGGCCAGAGAGATATATGCTTCAAGAACGGTTGGTGATTTTTCAATAGATTTCTTGAAAAATGTTTCAGAAACATTGTAATTACCCAGTTTATCGTTAATATAACCGTGCCAGTAAAAATTCCTGGCATCTTGTTCTAATGCAAGTACAGCATCACTTTCTTTAAGCGCTTTATCATATTCTTTTAACTCGATATAAGAATCTCTCTTTAATTTAAATGCCTTGATGTGTTTTTTATCCAGGGTTGTTGCTTTTGAAAGCATTGATATGGCTTCGTTGTATTCTTTTAGTTCGAAATACAAACGACCCGAGTTGTAAAAGCATGAAGCGTTTTTTTCGTCAAATGATGTCGCTCTTTTGTAATCACTTGCAGCTTCTGACAAATTACCTGTTTTTTCGTAGGCCTCTGCTCTCGCAATATATGCATCAGTAAATTCAGGTTTCTCTTCAATTTGTTTCGTGTATTGAATAATTGCATCCTGATAATTACCTGAAGCTGCAAAATCTTTACCTGTAGTATAAAGTTTTGGACTACATTCTACAAATGAAATCAAAACAATTAACAATGGAGTAAAGATTAATGTTCGTTTAAATTTTAAAGTTCCCATATTCATTGATTTTTTAATATTATTCCTTAGGGTTTCTACTCTTTTTAAATAGATTTTACAAGTCAAATTTACAAAAGCTTTTAACTTTTAAAAAATTTATCTTATTCTGTTTCTTTCAATCGACTAAATATACTTTATTTTTTATTATAATTAACTTACTATTACCAATATATTCTTCATAAAATATATTTTTTTTAATTTGAGGAGCTTGAATTCCTGAGCCGAAAATTTTATCACCAATAAATACTCTGGCTTCATCCCATAAATTTCGATCAATAAAAAAATTCAAGACTTTTGCCCCGCCTTCAATTATTACTGATTGAATATTTCGTTTAATCAATAATAAAAATAACTGATTTGTAAAATCAGAAGAGTAATCTACAAATTCAATACCAACATTTTTTGACAGGTTGTTTCTTATTGAATTTCCTTGCAATTTATCTGCAACAACTAACGTTTCGGCTTCATTGTTAAATACAGTGTATTTTGCTGAAAGTTTCAATTCCCGATCCAGGATAATACGAACAGGGTTTTTCCCAGTCCAATTTCTTGATGTAAGCTTGGGATTATCATGTATAACCGTATTTGTGCCAACCAAAATTGCATCTTCTTCGGTTCTCCATTTGTGTACAACGGTTTTTGCCAGTTCGTTGGTTATCCAGGTTGGTTCAATCTCTTTTTTATTTTTTTTATCGATATCGATAAACCCATCCGGTGTTTCAGCCCATTTTAAAATAATATAAGGCCGTTTCTTTTCGTGAAAAGTAAAAAATCGTTTATTTAGCTTACGCGATTCGTTTTCTAAAATACCGGTTACTACATTGCATCCTGCGTTTTTTAGGATTTCAATCCCTTTACCTGAAACATGTGCAGCTGTATCTATTGAACCAATTACTACATTAGGAATACCTAAACCGGCAATCAGGTTCGCACAGGGAGGTGTTTTTCCATAATGTGCACAGGGCTCCAGATTCACATATAAAGTGGAATATTTTAATAAATCTTTATTTTTTACAGACTGTATTGCATTTACTTCAGCATGTGATTCACCCTGTTTTTTATGATATCCTTCTCCAATTATTTTATTGTTATATACTATAACCGATCCAACTATCGGGTTTGGCGATGTATTACCAAACCCGTTTTTTGCCAGTTCAAGACACCGTTGCATATATTTTTCGTGCTGCATACAATCGTTCATAATTTTTTTTACATTTGGGAAATGAGCCCGAATAATAGCATAAAGAAAATAATTTTGAATGTAAAATCCGAATTAAAAGGAATTTATCCGATAACCGAAATCGATAGTTTTATTTATATTATTTTCGAGAACCTGCTTAATTATTCACGAACACAGCTAATTATCGATCAGGAAAGAATTATCGAATCAAAAATTCTTGAAAAAATTAATTCTATAGTATCCGAATTAAAAACCTGCAAACCTATTCAATACATTATTGGCAAAACAGAATTTTACAATCTCCTTTTTTTTGCAAATGCCGGGGTTTTAATTCCACGCCCCGAAACTGAAGAACTTGTACAATGGGTTATTTCTGAAAATAAGAATAGCTTCTATAAAATTTTAGATATTGGTTCAGGCAGTGGTTGTATTTCTGTTTCTCTGGCAAAAAACATGCCTGGATCGGTTGTTTATGCAACAGATATCTCAAAAGATGCTTTGGAATTAACTCGCAAAAACAGTAAATTAAACCATGTTGAACTTCAAATTTTACAATTTGATATCCTGAAAAACACGAATTCATTAAACGAAAAGTTTGACATTATTATAAGTAATCCCCCTTACGTTACTGAAGCTGAAAAAGAAAAAATGCACCGGAATGTTCTGGAATTTGAACCTCACCTCGCATTATTTGTTCCAGATACTGACCCTTTACTTTTTTACAGGCATATTGCTGATTTTGCATTAACTCATTTAAATAAAAATGGAAAAATCTATCTGGAAATAAACGAACAATTTGGAAAAGATATTTCTAAATTGTTAGAAGAAAAAAAGTTTAGAGAAATATGTATTAAAAAGGATTTAAATGGAAAAGATCGAATGATAAAATGCCTGTTAACGTAATTCTTGAATGCCGTATAAACAAAAAAATATAACAAAAGAATCAGCTCTTGCCAGGGCACAATATTTATGTGCTCAACAGGAAAAATGCGAATACGATATAAGAACATCGCTTTTGAAGTGGGGTACAAGAGATTCTGAAATAAATACAATTATTCAGTCTTTGATTAAAGAAAAATTTATTGATGATTTACGATATGCCATAGCTTTTGTTAAAGATAAATCGGCAATAAACAAGTGGGGAAAACATAAAATTGAATTTGCACTAAAACAAAAAAGAATAAACGAAAAAAATATTCAGTTAGCTTTAAAAGAAGTTAATGAAATACAACAGGAACGTTCGCTTGAAAAAGAATTAATTAAAAAATTAAAATCACTTAAAGATCAAGATGAATACATTTTAAGGTCAAAACTTATCCGGTTTGGCCTTTCGAAAGGATTTGAAAATGGCAAGGTATTTGATATGGTAAAAAAAGTACTTGATACACATTCTTTAAAAAATTAAAAATCGTGGATTTGTACCAAAGAATTAATTATTTTTACAATTGTAGGCTTTATTCATTAAACAAATAATTAAAAATCAAAAAACATATTGATAATAAAAACAATAAGAATCTCAATTTATAAACATAGAACATTAATTATTCATTCAATTAAAATCAAAAATTATGAAAAACAGAGTTTACAAACCATTTGGTTTATTATTAGCAGGTGCTGTTGTAATGAGCAGCATGTTTACCAGTTGTAAGTCGAGCAAAGAAGTTTCTAATGTTAAAAACGAAACTGAAATCGAAGTATTTTGTTCAGGAGATCAATACAGAAGCGACAAAAGCAACTTCCGCGCTAACTCAATTGGAGAAAGTTCTGACCAGGTAACTGCACGCAAAAAAGCAATGAGTAATGCAAAAGCAGATTTAGCAGGTCTAATTCAAACTGTTATTAAAGGCACAACCGACAACTATGTAAATTCAAGAGAATTTAACAACGTTGAAGAAGTTGAAGAACGATTCGAATCATTAACCCGCGAAGTTTTAAATCAACAATTGAATAACATTAAAGTTCTTTGTGAAAAACAAACCGTTACAAAAGAAGGACGTTACAAAACTTACATTGCCATTGAAATGAGCGTTGATGCTTTGGAAGAAGCTTTAAACAACAAACTTTCGAAAGATGCCCGACTAAAAGTTGATTATGATTACGAGAAATACAAAGAAACTTTCGAAAAAGAAATGGAAAAACTTGAAAATAGTGGTGGATACTAATATTTAATTTACTATTCATTTGAGGGAACCTGCAGGTTCCCTTTTTTATTATTCTGTTTTATATCTTTGGCTATGATAGCATAATTGCTAATTTTGTTAAAAAAACAAACTATGATTTCTAACGAACAATATAAAGATTTAGAAAAGCGACGAGACGCGCTGAGGAGGCATCTTTGACATCGAAAATAAGCTTATCCGTATCGAAGAGGAAGAACAAAAAACCCAGGCTCCCGGTTTCTGGAATAACCCATCAGAAGCAGAAAAACAATTAAAACTTATTTCCGGAATAAAGGAATGGACAACATATTTTAAAGAAATTGAAACACAAGTAAATGAATTAAAATTGGCTATTGATTTTTATAAAGAAGGTGGTATTGATGAGTCAGAAGTTGAAAGCCAGTATAAATCGCTCATAAAACTAATTGAAAATTTAGAACTAAAAAACATGCTCCGAAACGAAGAAGATAAACTTGGAGCATATCTTCAAATAAATCCAGGGGCAGGAGGAACCGAGAGCCACGATTGGGCTGAAATGCTCATGAGAATGTATATCCGCTGGGGAGAACGTAACAACTATAAAGTTAAAGAAGTTTATTACCAGGCAGGTGATGAAGCCGGAATTAATACTGTTACCCTTGAGTTTACAGGTGATTATGCTTATGGATACTTAAAAAGCGAAAATGGTGTACACCGGTTAGTTCGGCTTTCTCCTTTCGATTCAAATAACCGGCGCCATACTTCTTTTGCATCGGTATATGTTTCGCCAGTTGTAGATGAAACCATTGAAATTATTATTAATCCTGCCGACATTGAATTTGAAACTTACCGTTCGAGTGGTGCAGGCGGACAAAATGTAAATAAAGTAGAAACAGCTGTTCGATTAAAACACCTGCCCACAGGAATTGTTATCGAGAACCAGGAAACCCGCTCCCAGTTAAATAATAAAGAAAATGCTTTGCGATTGCTAAAATCCCAGTTATATGAAATGGAGCTTCGCAAACAACAAGAAGAAAGAGCAAAAATTGAAGGGGCTAAGAAAAAAATTGAATGGGGATCGCAAATTCGTAATTACGTCCTTCATCCATATAAATTAGCAAAAGATGTTCGTACCGGATTTGAAACGGGAAATGTTCAGGACGTTCTTGATGGAAATCTTGATGGATTCATAAAGGCTTTTTTAATGGAGTTTGCCGGAAAATAATCATCGAATAGATACTTTCACAAAAATTAAATTTTTTAAATAATAACCCGTATGAAAAATATTTGCTGTTTAATCTTAGCTTCATTCTTCTCTTTTTTAATTCTTTCCTGCAATCCAAAGGCTGATTACAAAAATGCAGAAGAAACTATAAATGGTAACGATATTACCCGTATTGTAAAAGAATTCGGATCAGATGCTTTTCAAGGCAGAAAACCATTTACAGCAGGTGAAGACAGTGCAGTTAACTTTTTAATTCGCGAATACAAACGAATTGGCCTTGAGCCTGCAAATAACGGAAGTTATCTGCAGGAAGTTCCAATGGTTGAAATTACAGATTTGCCTGATGACAAAATGATTATCAATGTAAATAAACAGTCTTTGGAATTATTGTATAAAACTGATTTTGTAGCTTTTTCGAAGCAGTTGGTAAATGAAATCAATCTTGAAAATTCTGAAATAGTTTTTGCTGGATATGGAATTGTTGCTCCAGAATACAACTGGAATGATTATGAAGGTATCGATGTAAAAGGGAAAACAATTGTTGTTTTTGTAAACGACCCAAGTTTTGGAACAAATCAGGAAGATTTCTTTAAAGGCAATGCAATGACCTATTATGGACGCTGGACTTATAAATACGAAGAAGCTGCACGACAAGGTGCAAAAGGGATTTTAATTGTACACGAAACAGAGCCTGCTGGTTATCCCTGGAGTGTTGTATTAAATGGAGCAACTATTCCAAAGTTATATCTTCAGCCAGAAGATAATTACATGTCGATGTGTGCTGTTGAAGGATGGATAACATTAGATGCTGCAAAAAAATTATTTTCACTTGCCGGATACGATCTAAATGAACTTAAAGAACAAGCAAAGAAAAAAGGTTTTAAGCCTTTTCTTTTAAATGCCCAACTTAATTTTTCAATGCATTCCGATCATCGCTTTGCAACATCTAAAAACGTGCTTGGTATTTTACCCGGAACTGATCGTGCTGATGAAATTATTGTCTATTCATCGCATTGGGATCATTTAGGTATAGGTACTACATTGAATGGGGATTCAATATATAACGGGGCAGTCGATAACGGGACAACAACAGCATGGATGCTCGAAATAGCCGAAGCATTTACGAACTTAAAAAACAGGCCGTCGCGATCTATTCTAATTTTCTCCCCTACATCGGAAGAGCAGGGCTTATTAGGTTCGGAATATTATGCCGAACATCCGGTTTTCCCATTGAATAAAACAGTTGCAAATATTAACAACGACCTTATGCTTCCTTATGGGAGGCATAAAGATATAATGATAACCGGTTACGGGCAATCAGAACTTGATGACTATTTAAAAAAGATTGCACCTGAATATGATCGATATATTATGCCCGATCCTAACCCACATACAGGGATGTATTATCGTGCCGATCATTTTAGCTTTGCAAAGGTTGGTGTTCCTGCTTTATTTGCACGTGGGAACTGCGATAGCAGAGAACATGGGAAAGAATGTGCCCTGAAAATGGAGAAAGATTGGCTTACTCATTTCTACCATAAGCCGGCAGATCAATACGATTCTTCAACATGGGATTTAAGCGGAATTGTTGACGATGCTAAAATATTATTTCGCTTAGGATTCGAACTGGCAAATGATACTGTTTTTCCAAAATGGAAAGATGGTTCGGAATTTAAAGAATTAAGAAAACAGCAATAAGTATGTATTTTTATGCAAATAATATTGGCTAAAACAAAAACGAACGATATTAATCCGTTCGTTTTTGTTGATTATATTAAAGTCCCGTGGAGCATAACGGAATCGAACCGTCGACCTCTTGACTGCCAGTCAAACGCTCTAGCCAACTGAGCTAATGCCCCGAGTAAATCTTATTTTTAAAAACACCAGCCAAACACTATGGCCAAACGGATTCTACCAACAAGCAGGTAATACCCCGTTTAAATCTTTGCGAAAATACATTTTTTTTATTAAAATCAGAATTTATTTTTAACCCGGGTTTTAAAATAATACAATAAATATCACGTTTTATAAATTAAAGAGATTAATTACTGTCATACTAAAACATACCCGATTAAAAAACATAAAAATAAATTGAGTATAAATAATTCAAAAAAACTTTAAAAAAAGTTTTGAAAAACAGTTTAATATTGATTATTTTTAGGCACTCAAAAAACAAACTATATGGAAGTTAAAAAAACAGATAAGGCAAATTTGGAGAAATCAAGAGGTGTTTTTCTTCAAATAGGTTATGTAGTAGCCCTTGGTGCTGTATTACTTGCTTTTGAATGGACATCAAAACCTGCAGATTTAGGTGATCTGGGTAAGCTTGATAACATGGACCTTGAGGAAGAAATAATTCCTATTACACGACAATTAAATGAACCCCCTCCACCCCCTCCACCAGTTCAAAATACAGAGGTAATCAACATTGTTCAGGATAATGTCGAGATTAATGATGAATTAATACTTGACGATACCGAATCTGACGAGGCAACTCAAGTTGAAATCGTTGAGTTTGCAGAAGAAGAAGAAACTGTTGAAGAACAAGAAATATTCTTGGTGGTAGAGGATATGCCAACATTTCAGGGTCAAAACAAAGATGCTTTTCGTATTTACATTCAGCAGAACCTGAAATATCCGGTTATTGCACAAGAGAATGGTATCAGCGGAAGAGTTTTCGTATCTTTTGTTGTTGACAGAGATGGTTCTATTTCTAATGTTCAGGTTGTACGTGGTGTTGACCCTGCTCTTGATAAAGAAGCTGTTCGGGTTATTAAATCATCCCCAAAATGGGAACCTGGAAAACAAAGAGGACGCGCAGTTAGAGTATCATTTACATTCCCTATCGTATTCCAGCTACAATAAATTTACAGCAAAGAAAGAATAAAAAAATAACCGATTTTTCAATCGGTTATTTTTTTATTCTTCCAGGATTTTGATTCATAAAATCTTTCCAGCTTTTAAATTCATTTTTACCCACAGGAGAATTTGTTTGATAAAAATGACACAAGGCTGCGGCGAGGCCATCTGTAGCATCTAAATCGGATGGCAGCTCCTTAATTTTAAGCAAACTTTTAAGTAATAAAGCAACCTGTTCTTTTGAAGCATTCCCCCTTCCTGTTATCGACATTTTAATTTTACGCGGTGCATACTCGAATATCGGGAGCGAGCGTGAAAGAGCAGCTGATATTGCCACCCCCTGGGCCCTGCCTAACTTTAACATGGACTGAACATTCTTGCCGAAAAAAGGAGCTTCAATAGCCAGTTCATCAGGATGGTATTGATCAATCAGGCCTGTAACACGTTCGAAAATATGTTTCAACTTAATATAGTGATCGTCGAATTTACGAAGTTCAATAACACCAAGAACAATAAGTGAAACATTATTTCCCCGGGCATGAATCAACCCATATCCCATAATCGTTGTACCCGGGTCAATCCCTAAAATGATTCTTTCAACCGGTTTATCAGAATGCGTTAAGCTCATCTTTTAATGTTCTTATTTCCCTTACAGGCTGCCTTTTAATTGTTGATTTCGATTTTTTACTTGAAAAACTGCCATACCTGATATGGTATAAGGCTTCTGCTAAAGAACTCTCATCGGGATCACCAAAATCGCGGGTTAAATCATCATCGGCATAAGCATTGGCTTCCAGTCCGTCGTAATATTCACCGTATCCGGCACTATTAATTATTTTAAAGGTTATCGGAACATACACATAATCTGAAAGATTACTTTCAAAAGAATACATACCCACGGGTTTTCCATAAGTATCATCACCAACGATAAAAATATCAAGATATGGATCTAAGCCATTTATTATTGCCTCGCTTGCAGATGCTGACCCTTTTGTAGTTATGAAATATACTTTTTCGAATCGAAGTGAATTGCTGTTTAATTCAAAATTATAACTGTAATTCTCTGAAGTTAAATCGTTGTTGTGTATGTATGTTAAAAACAACTGGTTATTCAACCTGTCGGGAATTATCAGCGATGCCAGGTGTTCAACCACACTCATAAGTCCTCCTCCATTGTATCTTAAATCTATTACCAAGTCGGTTATATTTTGAGCCTGGAAATAACTAAAAGCACTTGTAAGCTCATCAATCGACGGATTAATAAAACTTTCAAATACAAGATAGCCGACTTTCTTTGTATCAACAGAAATAACACTTTTATGAAGAACGGTATTCATTGTAATCAGCTCTTTGCTAAAAGACTGGGTTACTATTTCACCTGCCAGTGACTCAAATTCAAAATTATTGGTTATGCCAATATCAGAAGAACCAAGCAAACTGCTTATGTTGGAATTTATATCAACAGGTGTACCATTTATTTTATTTACAATCCAGCCTCTTGTTATACCTGCATTGTAAAAACTTGATGTTTGAAACACATACGAAATTCTCATTTTATTATTCGAATCAAAGGCATAACTAAATCCATGTCCTACATACGTCCCTTCATCATAAAACTGGCTTTGTTCAGCTTTTGTACTAATATAACTCCACTTATCCCGGGGTGTATATCGAAGAGCTTCGAGCAGGTCCTGCGGATTTGAATAATCACCTGCATCAACATTTGGGAAAGAATCATTCCATAAATAATAGTGATCCATTATATTATGGAGTTCTCCTACAGGACTGTCGGCAACAGGGAAAATCTTTTGTTTTTCGCACGAATTGAATATTCCAATTGATGATACCAGGATCATCAAAATCAAAAAATTAATTTTATATGTTTTCATTCTTAATTATTTTTTCTGTTTTGAATAATTATTCCTATGATTATTAGAATCAGCCCAAATATAGTTGTAAAATATATTCTTTCGTGCAAAATTAAATGAATAAAAAGCAATGAAAAAAAGGGAGTAAGATAAACCAGGTTCCCTATTTTATCTGTTCTTCCTGCTAACTGCAATGCTTTTAGCCACAGAACAAAAGTTATGCCCATTTCGAAAAATCCTATATAAATTGAAGCAAAAATTCCACTTTTAGTAAAACTGTCAAAGGCATTCTTGTAGATAGACAGGAACGATATGAATATAAAAGCGAATACAAAGTTCAGAAAAAGTTTGATTACCTCGTCACGTTTATCTTTAATATTAAATAACCAGAAAAGCGACCAAACAATTGAACTTCCCAATGCAAGAAGAACGCCTAAAGGATTTGAAAGTTTAAAATTAAACAAATCTCCCTCAGATGATATTATGAAAACACCGGCAAAGCTAATGATAAGGGCTAAAAAGCTTTTAAATTTGAGCGTTTGTTTAAGTAGTGGTATTGATAACAGAACCAGTGTAATAGGCCAGATAAAATTTAAAGGTTGTGCTATTTGAGCCGGGAGTAATGAATATGCTTTAAATAAAACAGTATAATATAAAAAGGGATTTAAAAAACCTACAAACGCCGAATTTAAATAATCTTTAAGAGTTTGTTTTTTCAGGTACTGTAATTTATCCTGGTATGCAAGTATAACAAGCAAAATTAATACTGCAGTAAGAATAGAGAAAAAAAGTAATTGAATATAGTTCGTATATTTTAATCCGATTTTAAAAGCCGATGCAGAAGTTCCCCAGAAGAGAATTGTTAATCCTGCAAAAAAAATAGATTTCTTCTGGTCTTTCATCCGGTTTAATTTTTATGAGAAGCAAGAATAAAAGTATCACCTAAAAATTTATATATCTCATCAATGGATTCATTCATTAAAACAATACTTGAGTCTGTCCGTGTTTTTAAAAGTTTAAGAATTTCCTTTTCATTGTTTATTTCATCTTTCATCGACGGGGTTAACTCACCCGTTTCAATAATTTCTTCTTTTAGTGAAACAAGAATGTCACGGGTAAATAATATTTCTTTATGTGAGTACTGGTAAATATTTTTAATTCGTTTTGTGCTTTCATTTAATAAATTATAAAAGAATATTGAATCCTTAATATTTATACGGCCTTGTGAAATAGTATTTTTTAATTCTTTCCCGGAAATAGCGTAAATACTATCAAGAAACTGAATATTGTACTTAGTAACAGACTTCATTAAACTGTCTGTTTTTGAAATAAGCCTGTCAATTTCTTTGGTGTCAACCCTTTCAGGGGAACAAGATATACTCATTAAAAATAAAAAACTAAATAAAAACATCCCGAATAATCTCATAGCAATTTTTTATACCCGAATAATACGAATTAATTTCTGATTTTAAAAAACATGAAAACAAAAAAGAGTGTTTGCTTAACACTCTCCTTTCATATCAATTCAGTTTTTATTTAGTCTATTCTATCGAACCCTGTAAATTTCCTAAGTACTTCAGGTATAATTATTCCCTGGTTTGTTTGATTGTTCTCCAGAAGAGCAGCAACAATACGAGGTAAAGCCAGAGCACTTCCGTTTAACGTGTGAACCAAGGTTGTTTTCTTATCATTTTCATCTTTATACCTAAGCTTTAACCGATTTGCCTGGTATGATTCAAAATTAGAAACAGAGCTTACTTCAAGCCATTTATCCTGTGCTGCTGAATATACTTCGAAATCATATGTCAGGGCAGATGTAAAACTCATATCCCCGCCACATAATTGTAAAATACGGTACGGGAGGTTTAAGGATTTAACAAGGTTTTCAACATGGTTTACCATTTCTTCAAGAGCCTGGTATGATTTCTCGGGATGTTGAATCTGAACGATTTCTACTTTATCAAACTGATGCAAGCGGTTTAATCCGCGAACATCTTTTCCATACGATCCTGCTTCGCGTCTGAAACATGGTGTATAAGCGGTCATTTTAACCGGAAAATCGTTTACTGATAAAATAACATCCCTGTAAATATTGGTAACAGGAACTTCTGCTGTTGGAATAAGATACAAGTTATCAATTCCCACGTGATACATCTGGCCTTCCTTATCGGGTAATTGACCGGTTCCAAAACCGGAATCTTCGTTAACTAAAATTGGAGGTAAATATTCGGTATAACCTGCAAGTATGGCTTCTTCAAGAAAGAAATTGATTAATGCCCGTTGTAATTTCGCACCTTTTCCCTTATAAACAGGAAAACCGCTTCCGGTAAGTTTATTTCCAAGTTCAAAATCAATAATATCGTATTTTTTTGCCAAATCCCAGTGTGCTAAAGCATTTTCAGGTAATTGTGGAATACTTCCTCCCGAGCGGATTTCTTTATTATCATCGGCTCCTTTTCCTGCAGGAACAGATTTGTGAGGAAGGTTTGGTAATTGAACTAAGATGCTATTGAGTTGTTTTTCAATTGAAGCAAGCTCATCACCTTGAATTTTTACAGTATTCTTTATTTCAGCATTTTTATTTTTTAACTCATTTGCTTCTGTTTGCTTTCCATTCTTAAACAATTCACCAATTTCTTTAGCCAGCTTATTTAATTCAGCCTGATTTGAATCCATGCTGTTCTGGGTTGATCTTCTTTTCTGATCAAGCTCTAAAATTTGGTTAATCAGGTTTTCGGCTTTAAAATTTTTAACAGCCAACCGTTCAATTACATATTCTTTATTCTCCTGTAATACTTTAAGTGTAAGCATAATACCGCGATAGTTAAAAAGACGAAAAATAATAAAATAAAAAATCTCCTGTGATTTTACTTAGAACAAAGCAAAAACAGGAGATAAAAAAAACTTTTAAATTCGTTTAATTTTCAAAAGGAATAACAGAAACAAACGATTTATTATCCTGTTTTCTTTTGAATTCAATAGTTCCGTCAATCAAAGCAAAAAGGGTATGATCTTTACCAATACCAACATTTAAGCCTGGATGATGTTTAGTACCTCTCTGACGAACAATAATATTACCAGCTTTAGCAGCTTGTCCGCCAAATAGTTTAACGCCTAATCGTTTACTTTCTGATTCGCGACCGTTACGTGAACTACCAGCTCCTTTCTTATGTGCCATTTGATTTTAGTATTTTTAATTATGCAATAATTTCTTCAATCTGAATTCGGGTAAAGCTTTGACGGTGACCGTTTTTCTTTTGATACCCTTTTCTTCTTTTCTTTTTGAAAACAATGACTTTATCACCTTTATCGTGTGATAAAATTTTCGCGGAAACTTTTGCGCCTTTCACGGTAGGTGTTCCTACTTTTACCTTTCCGTCATTATCTAGCAACAGTACATTTTCGAACTCAACAGTTGTTCCTTCTTCACCTTCTAAACGGTGAACAAATACTTTACTGTCTTTTTCTACTTTAAACTGCTGGCCTGCTATATCTACAATTGCGTACATTGATAATAATTTTAACAGTTTCTTATACAATTTGGGATTGCAAAAATATAAAAGTTTATCTGATTAACAAAGATTTGCTATTAATAATTTTGTTTTAGATTGATTTCTCTTTAAAATCACTGCAAATATATGGTAAAAAAGATTTTACAAGAACAAAATAAAATTTTTACATCAAATAAATCGAAGAAGGATAAATACAAAATTTAATTTTAGGGAAAATATTAAATACATTTGCAGAATTAATACTGATAGATATGGCACTAAAATTTTTTCATACTCCAAAGAGCAAGCAATTCAACTATAAACCACGTTATTATGATGAACGAAAAGAAGAGCTTGAGAACAGAATAAATCAAATAAAAAAAGAAATGGGAAAAGAAGATTTATCTGACAGTGAAAAGCCTTATACTTCAAATATTAAAGGGCAAATACGAAGATCCGGAAAACGAACGAAAGTATCAAAAGATAAATCGAATTTGCGCCTGATTTTAATAATTGTAATCTTGTTTGCTTTAATTTATTTCTTTTTTCTCCGTTAATCGAATAATATCCAATGGCCGATATAATACAGCTTTTACCCGATTCAGTTGCAAACCAGATTGCAGCCGGTGAAGTAATTCAACGGCCGGCATCGGTAGTAAAAGAGTTGGTCGAAAACTCTATTGATGCAAAAGCTACATCAATTACAATAAATATTAAAGATTCCGGCAGAACACTTGTGCAAATAATCGACAATGGCACGGGTATGTCTGAAACAGATGCCCGCTTATCATTCGAAAGACATTCAACATCAAAAATAAAAAAAGCTGAAGATCTTTTTGCCATAACCACGATGGGTTTCCGGGGTGAAGCTCTGGCTTCGATTGCTGCCGTGGCAAGTGTCGAATTAAAAACAAAACTTGCAGATAGCGATATCGGAACACAAATTATTATTGAAGGATCGAGGGTGTTAAGCCAGGAACCTGTAATCTGCGCAACGGGAACAAACTTTGCCGTTAAAAATTTATTTTTCAATATTCCGGCACGCCGTAAATTTTTAAAATCAAATGCCACCGAATTTGGGCATATTATTTCCGAGTTCGAACGGATTGCACTGGCAAATTCATCTGTTGAATTTAAATTATACCATAACGATTCAGAAATTTTTATTTTATCCCGTTCGAATATTCGTCAACGGATTATTTCGGTATTTGGTAAAAGGATAAATCAAAACCTTGTACCCATAGAAGCAGAAACAAGCATTATTAAAGTTAAAGGATTTATTGGCAAACCTGAAAACGCACGAAAGCGTTCGGGCGAGCAGTTTTTTTTTATAAACAACCGGTTCATGCGTAATCCCTATTTACATAAAGCAATTACTGACGCGTATAAAAATATTTTACCGCCAGAAGTTGTTCCTTCGTACTTTTTATATTTAGAAGCTGCCCCGGATACCATTGATGTAAACATACATCCGACAAAAACAGAAATTAAATTTGAAGATCAGCAAGCAGTTTGGCAAATTTTACATGCAACTGTTAAACAATCGCTGGGAAAAAACAATATAGTCCCATCAATTGATTTTGATTTGGAACACAATTTTGAAATTCCTGTACTTACAAGAAATACTGAAATTGTGAATCCCAAAATCGATGTCAATCCCATGTTTAACCCATTTGATGAAAAGCAAACATCAGCAGGAAACAACCGAAAAAGCCCGGCAATATCCCTTGAAAAAGAAAACCTGGCAAACTGGGAAAAACTATACGACGGATTCGAAAATGAAAAGAATCTTCCTGATGATTTTTCTTTTCCCTCACAACCGGAAACTCAACAAACACTTACCGACAACTCGTTTAGCGACAGGTATTTCCAGTTCAAAGGTAAATATATACTTACTCCGGTAAAATCGGGCCTTATGGTTATTGACCAAAAACGTGCCCATGAACGGATTTTATTCGAGAAATTTATGCTCTCGCTTGAATCGAATTCTGTTATTTCACAACGCAACTTATTTCCAAAAACAATTGAACTCGATAAAAAGGCGCATGCACTTTTAATGGAAATTAAAGATGATATTAAAACACTTGGTTTTGATATAAAAGACATTGGAGAAAACTCAATAATAGTAAACGGGTTACCAGCAGATTCAATAAACCAGGAACCCGAACAAATCATAGATATTTTTTTAAACGAATTCCAGAATGGCGAAATTGATGCTAAAAGCAGGGTAAAAGAAAAAATTGCTCAATCGTTGGCAAAAGCTTCGGCTATAAGTAGCAACCAATCACTAACTACAGAAGAAATGCAGGAAATTGTTGATCTGCTTTTTGCATGCTCGATGCCTAATTTTTCACCTTTCGGGAAAAAAATTATATCCATAATTAAAACAGAAGAGATAGAAAAACGTTTTAGCTAATAATAAAAAATACAGACAATGAACTTTACGCGATCATCAGGATTAAGCAATATACCACCAGTAGTAAAGAACCTGATATTTCTAAATATAATCATGCTTCTTGCTACCTGGGTTTTGGGTAACACATTTGATATTGATTTAAATAATATTTTGGGGCTTCATTATTTTAAATCGGATTATTTTGAACCATACCAGATTGTAACACACATGTTTATGCATGGTGGATTAATGCACCTGTTTTTTAATATGTTTGCATTATGGATGTTTGGCCGTGTTTTAGAAACGGTATGGGGCAGTAAACGGTTTTTTATTTATTTTATAGTTACCGGATTAGGTGCTGCAGCCTTACATACATTTGTTATTCATTTGCAAATGCAAAGTATAATGCATGATGTTACCGCATACCTTAATTCTCCTTCGCCCGATGCTTATGCCATGTTAATTAAAGAACATTTCCCTGAATATTACTCACAAATTTATAAAGGAGTGCTCGATAACTGGTACACAAACCCTGACAATACACAATCATTAGCAATATCGCAGCAATATATTTCCGAGTTAATCAAGATGAAAATGGATATCCCGACAGTAGGAGCATCAGGAGCTGTGTTTGGAGTACTGCTTGCTTTTGGTATGTTGTTTCCCAATACTCAATTGATGTTGCTTTTTCCGCCAATACCCATTAAAGCAAAATATTTTGTTATCATGTATGGCGGATTAGAATTATGGCTGGGATTAACACAACCAGGAAGTAATATTGCACATTTTGCTCATCTCGGAGGTATGCTGTTTGGCTTTATTCTTGTTAAATACTGGAATACAAAACGGACTAATTTTTATTAGAATTTCATTGCCTAAAATGAGCTAAAAGGGACTAAATCTAGGAGCAATAATGAGTTTGAAGAGCATTAAAAAAAGATAAACTTTACGTATTTTAGGTATTTAAAGTCTCATTCAATTAATAAATAGAGAATATGAGCATTGCAGATGAAATAAAACAATCGTTTAAAAGCGGCAGTTCCCTTACAAAATTAATTTATATCAATCTTGCTGTTTTTTTAGTAGTTAAGTTGATTGCTGTTTTTTATTTTTTACTTTCAGTCGAAAATAGTTTTTCTCTTGTAAGCTGGCTTGCAGTTCCAGCCGATTTATCGAATCTTGCATATAAACCCTGGACTGTTTTCAGCTATATGTTCTTGCACCAGGATTTTCTGCATATTCTTTTTAACATGTTATGGTTGTATTGGTTTGGGCAGATATTTCTTCATTATTTCGACAATAAAAAATTATTGAGTGTCTATCTTGTTGGAGGCTTGGCTGGTGCATTTGTATATATTCTCACATTTAATATTTTCCCGGTATTTGCTGATATTTTACCTGTATCCTATGCCTTAGGAGCTTCGGCATCGGTTATTGCAATTGTCATTGCGGTATCGGTTTATGCTCCAAATCATACTATTTATCTATTGTTTTTTGGCCCTGTTAAACTGAAATATATCGCATTAGCTACAATTATTATTGATGTTATAAGCATTGCATCAACAAACGCGGGAGGACACCTGGCACACTTGGGGGGTGCGCTGTTCGGGTATTTTTATATTATGCAATTTAAAAAGGGAAGAAACATAACCAGGTTATTCGATAGATTCATGGATTTTATTTTTTCAATTTTCAAACCACGTCCAAAAATTAAAGTAACATACAAACGCCCTGTAGATGATTTTGAGTATAATAAATCAAAAGCTCAGAAACAAGCAGAAATTGATAAAATTCTCGACAAGATTGCCAAATCGGGTTACGAAAGTCTTTCAAAACAAGAAAAAGAAACCCTTTTTAAAAACAGTAAGTAATATTACCCTAATTAGCTAAACAATTACATTCAATTTTTTGTATTAAAAATGAATTTGGAGTTTATACATCAGAAATTTCTTGAAAAATTAAATCCTTTGATATAATTTAGATTAACCAAATAAATAAAGTTTTGAAAAATCTAATTTACAAAATCCTTAAATATCTGAATATAGTCTTTGCCACAGCCCTTTTACTGGCATACGTTTCTGTTCATATAAATCCTGATTTTTTTTGGTTTCTTGCATTCTTTGGTTTAGCCTACCCCGTTATTATTGTAATTAATTTTCTTTTTGTCATCTTCTGGATAACAAGAATAAACAAGCTTTTTCTTGTTTCGTTGATTTCAATTTTAATTGGATGGAACCACCTGAATTCGTTTATTCAAATTCCCTTAAAAAAAAATGCTCTAAATACAACGAGTTCATTTACAATACTTTCTTACAACGTTCGATTATTTAATCTTTACAACTGGAATAACGACACGAAAACATCGGATAAGATTTTTGATTTTATAAATGCCGACACTATTGATATTGTTTGTTTTCAGGAATTTTTTACAGATACAGACAAGCTAACCGAAAGTCAAATTAGAAACAAATTAAATAAGAGGTATCATTCTCATATTGCATACTCGTACAGTAACAGAAAATACAATTACGGAATAGCAACCTATAGCAAATACCCCATAGTAAATAAAGGATTAATAAAATTTAACAATACATCGAACATTAGTATTTATACCGATATTCTCATTGGGACAGATACTATAAGGGTTTTTAACAATCACCTTCAATCGATCCGTTTCAACAAAAAAAATTACTCGTTTATTACCAATACAGATGGCGAAGAACCAATAAAAGAAATCAAAGATATTTCATCAAGATTAAAAGATGCTTTTATAAAACGATCGCAGCAGGCAGAAATTCTTTCCATTCATATTAAAAATTCACCTTACCCTGTTTTTGTTTGTGGTGATTTTAACGATACCCCCGTTTCGTACACGTATCAAAAAATCAGCGATGGTTTAAATGATGCTTTTCGGGAATCCGGAAAAGGCATTGGAAACACGTATCTTGGTAAATTCCCTTCGTACCGGATTGATTATATTTTATTTAGCAAAAATATTGAATGTACCCGGTTTATTATTCCCGAGATTGTTTTGTCGGATCATTACCCTGTTTTAGGTAGTTTTTTACTACAAGACAAATAAAAATAATTTAAAACGGTAAGTGATTTAAGTCAACATTTCCCCCGGACAAAATGATTCCCACTTTTTTACCTTTAAATAAAGAGATATTTTCAATAACAGATGCTAATGGAACGGCTGATGATGGTTCAATAATAATTTTCATTCGTTCCCAAATCAATCGCATTGCCCGAACAATGGTTTCTTCTTTTGCTGTAATAATATCATCAACATGTTGTTGAATAATGGGGAACGTAATTGAGCCAAGCGATGTTAATAAACCGTCGGCTATTGTATTTGGTTTTACGGCCGGTGCTATTGTTCCCTGTTTAAATGACCGGTAAGCATCATCAGCATTAAGCGGCTCTGCTGCAAAAACTTTTATCCCGGGATTTACTGATTTTGTAGTAACAGCAGTACCACTTAACAATCCCCCTCCGCCAACAGGAGCAATAACTATATCGAGAAACGGATAATCTTCCAATAACTCCAATGCTGCTGTTCCCTGCCCGCAAATAACATTGAAATTATTGTACGGGTGAATAAATGCAGCCCCGGTTTCTTTTTGTACTTTCTCCAATGTCTCTTCACGTGCTTCGAGAGTAGGTTCACAAAAAGTGATTTTTGCTCCATATCCTTCAACCGCTATCTTTTTAATTTCAGGAGCATTTTTAGGCATTACAATATAAGCAGGGATTCCCCTTTTTTGCGCTGCAAGACTCAATGCCGCCGCATGATTTCCCGATGAATGGGTTGCAACACCTTTTTCAGCTTCAGAATCAGATAGTAATCGTACTGCATTTGTTGCTCCCCTGTATTTAAATGCCCCTATTTTCTGAAAATTTTCACATTTAAAATAAAAATCAATACCAAACATTTCATTCAGTGCAGATGAAGTTAAAACAGGGGTTCGGTTAATATATGATTTTATTCGGGTATGAGCTTCTTTAATATTTTCGAGAGTTGGATAAACCGGATTCATAGCAAATAGATTTCTGCTAATTTATGCAATCATTCTGTTTTAACCTTAACTTCTTTATTTTTTTTAAAGGCTTCGAAATTTCTTAGTATATGCGAATAAATAATATATTCACTCGTGTTCAAAATAAACGTGTCAGAAAAATTACAAGAATCCATAAACTCCCTGAGTTCTTCGCCATCAAGTCCGGTAATATTTTTTACTATTTCGCGATTAAATTTCGATTCAATTTCAAGTTGTGCAGGTTCCCGTTCCTTTAACTCATTATATTTTCTCCTGCTTTTACCTTCTTTGCTGAACATATCATATAAAAGTGAAATTGGTGAACCCAGGGTTGGTTCGTATGGAACAGGATTTTCTATACGTGGCAGTTCTTTTAATACAAGTTCGTTAATAATGTTTATGTCAGGTAAATCAAGATGAACTACTTTGTATTCAAAATCTTTGTAAGTTCCTAAATACGAAATTGAAACTTCTGGTATTTCATAAAACTTACGTTTCAAAGATATTCTTATAATTGTATCAGGAATTGTTCGTGGTATTTGGTATTCGGTATATTCAAACCCGATTGCCGAAAGGTTTAAGATATGATTTGGTTTTACATGTATCTTGAAAAATCCCAGGGTATCAGATACAATCCCTCTTTTGGAATCAATATTAATAATATGAGCTAAGGCAATTGGTTTACTGTCTTCGCCCACAATTTGCCCATAGAACATTACCATAGAATCAGGTTCCTGTGCTTTAAGCTGGCTTTCAATGGTAATAATTAAAATTGCCGGGATAATAAATTTTAAGGTAATTTTATGCAATTGCTTTTATTTAAAAAAGTAAATATAAAACAGAGTTTTTTAAATTTCTTTTTGTTTAACATACTTTAACTTTCAATAGGGATTTTTAAGTACAATCAATTTATGACAAAACCAATACCACTATCATTATCAATAAATGTAAAATTATTTTTATCTATCTTTACAAACTATTCGCATATTTTTACTTATAGTTTTAAACGAAAGAAAAAATGCATACAAGTTTAAAAGAGATTATAGAAAAAGCGTGGGAAAATAAAGAATTGCTCGAAAAAAAAGCTACCCGCGGGGCTATTGAAGAAGTTATTGAATTGCTCGATAAAGGGAAAATACGTGTTGCAGAACCAACAGAGCAGGGCTGGATTTTAAATGAGTGGGTAAAAAAAGCTGTCATCCTTTATTTTCCAATAAAAGAATCGAAAATAACCAAAGTCGGGCCGTTCGAGTTTCATGACAAAATTGATTTAAAAACCGGTTACGATGCTTTGGGTGTAAGGGTTGTACCTCATGCCATTGCACGCTATGGTTCGTATATTTCAAAAGGAGTAATCATGATGCCATCGTTTATAAATATTGGAGCATACGTTGGATCAGGAACGATGGTTGATACATGGGCTACTGTTGGCTCATGTGCACAAATCGGGAAAAATGTTCATTTAAGCGGGGGAGTTGGAATTGGGGGCGTTCTGGAACCCGTTCAGGCATCACCCGTAATAATTGAAGATAATTGCTTTATTGGTTCTAGGTGTGTCGTTGTAGAAGGCGTTCATGTTGAACAAGAAGCCGTTTTAGGAGCCAATGTAGTTTTAACTAAATCAACAAAAATCCTGGATGTTTCGGGCCCAACACCAATTGAATTCAAAGGAAGGATTCCTGCCCGATCGGTTGTTATTCCGGGAACATATACAAAAAAATTTAATGCCGGCGATTATCAGGTTCCGTGTGCTCTTATAATTGGAAAACGGAAAGAATCAACAAACCTGAAAACATCATTAAATGATGCCCTTAGAGATTATGATGTTGTAGTATAAAATTGAAACTAATTCATATCTTTGTAAACTTAATTAATTTTTTAAAATGAAAAAGGTTGCAATTATACCACTAAGAGCAGGTTCCAAGGGTATTGTTGGGAAAAATAAAAAACCTATTTTAGGCAGACCACTTTTTTGCTGGATTTTAGGTGAAGCTATTGAAAGTCTGCTGGATGAAATTTATATTTATACTGACGATCAATGGATTCTTGATTTTATTAAAAATGAATATTCCTGGACACAAAAAGTTAAAGGTTTAAAAAGATCTGATGAAAGTGCATCTGATACAGCAAGTACCGAATTTGCCATGCTCGAATTTGCAGAAAAAATAAACTGCAATTTTGAAGCAATATTCCTGCTTCAAGCCACATCTCCGCTTACTAGTTACAATGATATTAATGAAGCTTGCAATTTAATTGAAACAAAACAATATGACTCGATTGTTAGTGTGGTTAAAACTCATCGTTTTACATGGAGCAACAAAGGAGAAAGCTTGAATTACAATTACTTAAACAGGCCAAGACGTCAGGATTTCGATGGCCTTTTAATAGAAAATGGGGCAATTTATGCCTGCAATAAAGAAACATTTATTAAAAATCAAAATCGACTTGGCGGAAAAATTGGCATTTTAGCAATGAGTGAAGAAACTCTAACTGAGATTGATGAAGAATCTGATATGCTAATTATTGAAAAACTTTTGGAAAATAAATTAAAAAGAAATAAACAAAATAAAAAGATAAAGTATCTGGTTCTGGATGTAGATGGAGTATTTACCGATGGTACCGTTGGTTATACAAAAGACGGTGAATCTTTTAAATCATTTAGTGTAATTGATGGAATGGGTTTAGAAATTTTAAGAAACAATCATATTATACCCGTTGTTATTACATCTGAGAATTCAGATATTGTAAAATCCAGAATGAAAAAACTAAATATTGAACATTATTACCCTGGCATAAAAGATAAATACTCATTTTTGAATAATTTAATTCAAAAGTTAAATACCGACAGAAGTGAAATCGCATACATAGGTGATGATATAAATGATTTAGCCAATATTTGTGCTTCGGCTTGGGGATTTTGTCCTGGAAACTCAATTCCTTTGGTAAAGCAATATGCAGATTTAGTTCTTCAGAACAAAGGTTCTGAACAGGCAATCCGAGAAGCAGTAGAATTTATACTAAAACTTAATAACCGTTATAACTAACCATGAAAATACCAAAAATAATTGCTGAGATTGGATGTAACCATAAGGGAGATATGGAAATTGCAAAAGAAATGATTCGGATTGCAAAAATATTTTGTAATGCAGATATTGTTAAGTTTCAAAAAAGAAATAACAAAGAATTGCTAACAGAAGAACAGTACAATGCCCCACACCCAAATCCGGCAAATTCATATGGAAACACATACGGTGAGCATAGAGAATTTCTAGAATTTACAAAAGAGCAACATTCAGAACTAAAAAAATATTGCGAAGAAATTGGTATTGTATATTCAACCTCAGTATGGGATCTCCCATCTGCCAAAGAAATAGCAGCTTTAAAACCTGAATTAATTAAAATTCCATCAGCGTGCAATAATAATTATGCAATGTTAGGTTGGTTATGTGATCATTACAAGGGAGAAATACACGTTTCGGTTGGAATGACAACAAAAAAAGAAACTGAAGATTTAGTTCAATTTTTTATTTCAAAGGGAAGAAATAAAGATCTTGTTTTATATAGCTGTACTTCCGGCTATCCGGTACCTTTTAAAGATATATGCTTATTAGAAATTAAAACTTTGGTAGAAAAATACAGTGATAAGATAAAAGATATTGGGTTTTCAGGACATCACCTGGGAATAGCTATTGACAATGTTGCTTATTCACTTGGTGCAAATATAATTGAACGCCACTTTACCCTGGATCGAACATGGAAAGGAACCGATCATGCTGCATCTCTGGAACCTGATGGAATTAGAAAGCTAAAAAGAAATTTATTGGCAGTTCAAAAATCTTTATGTTATAAAGAAAAGGATATTCTTGATATTGAACAAATACAGCGTGATAAATTAAAATATAAAAAAGTTTAGTCACACTATATGAAAAACCAAACTTTTGTGTGTGGTACTTTATTCCATTTATATATTAGTACGCTTAAAAGTATAAATTATCATAAGTCCGGTGTTAAAACTTTACTTATTATAACCGATTTCACTCCAGGCATAAAAAATATTGCTAATTCCCTAATCCAGAAAGATATTTTTGATGATTTACTTATTGTTCCTACAATAAAGATTAAATCTGAGTTATATAAAAAAGAATCTCATCTTAAACGAATTAGATATAGAAATAATTTAACAATTAAAAATATAGAAGAGAACTCTAATATTATTAATTTTTATCCTTTTATTGAGAATTCGGAAATAAATTTATTTAGTAGTAAAGGATTTTCAAATACTTTTTTTATTCTTAAATTCAAAAAAAACTACATAAGAATGATTGAAGATGGATATCGAAATTATAATCCAAGAATTGGATGGGTTAAGGCATTTAAACGTAAGTATATATTGCGAACTGTAATAGGAGAAGGTCGTGATAAAGAAATAAAAGATATTCAAGTTCAATATCCAGATAAGTTGCCAAAATATGTAAAACACAAAGGAACTGAATTAAATCTTAAGTATTTACAGGAAAGATTAACTACTGAAGAAACCAATACTTTGCTCTCCATTTTCTTAAAGAATAACACAATTAATATAAGTTCTGAGAAGAACCTTATTTTAATCACACAACCATTATCTGAAGATAGACTCATATCGGAAAAGGCAAAAATTCAATTGTATCAAAATATCCTTGACAAATATTTAAAAGATTATAATTTATATATTAAAACCCATCCACGAGAATTAACTGATTATAAAGCCGTCTTAGATGTTGATTTTGTTGAAATACCCCGTGACTTTCCTTTAGAGTTACTTAATTTTTTTAAAGCAATTAATTTTAATCTTGGAATAACAATTTTCAGCAGTGCTCTTGATAATCTTAATTGTGTTGAGAATAAAATTTTTATTGGTGAAGAAATATTAAAGAAATATAAGTAACACTTAAATAAAGCTTATACTACTCCAGAAAAAAATAAATTTGAATAATGCATTATTACAGTAAAAAACTTAACATAGCCTACTTTTTACAAACAGACATTCAACACTTTCCCCCCATTTACAGGCTATTGCCATTATTAGGAGGAATAGTAATAACAACAAATGATGAAATTTATCATTACATAAAGTCAAAATATCCGAACCTTGAAAATCCTGTTTATTTAGTAAAACATAGAATAGAAGTTAAAAAAATCTTTATAAGAGAAAGGATCAGAATAGTTATTTACCCGGGATTTAATTCTTTATACTTTGGTAAATCAGTTCAAATTTTTCACGGTGGTTTATCAGATAAAAACTACGTTGAATCATTAAATATTTTGCTATATAACCTGGTACTGTTTCCTGGGGAAAAAACGAAGGATAAAGTCGAAAAAGCAGGGTATCTAAGGTTTATTAAAAATTGGGAAATAATAGGGTATCCTAAATTTGATCCATTAATCAATAATAAACTGAATGTAACTCCAATTTTTAATAATGGTAAAAAAACTATTCTTTATGCTCCAACCTGGATTGCAAAACAAAGAATTACAAAGATTATAAAATTTTCAGAATATGGTGAAACATCAATTAATCTTTGGGCAAAAGAAATTATTAAAGCACTGTATAAAGATTTTAATATAATTATAAAATATCATAGCAAACTAGAACGTAAACCAGGAGGTATATTTGAACAGATAGACCAATTGATAAAAGAGCTGGGAGCAGAAAGCAATGTGGTTACAAAAATTGATGACAATATTCTTCCCTATATGTATCAATCAGATTTAATGATTTCAGATATTTCGACTGCTTGTTATGAATGGTTTCATTTTAACAAACCCATTATTTTTGCAAATCCTTCGCCTGAGCACTATTCTCCTTCTGACGATATAAGCTCAAATACTTATGCGTGGCAAGCTGGAGATGTTATAAATAAGAATGAAGATATTTTAAGATATGTAAATGAAAACCTGCAACAAGATAAATATCAAGATAAAAGGAATGAATTGTTTCATTATACTGTTTTTCAACCCGATGGAAAAGCTACTGAAAGACAGGCTGAATCCATAATTAAATATTATTCTGCAATTGCAAACAAACCTTACATTTTATTTATTATTTACAACTGGTTTTGGGGACGGTTTAGAAGATTAATAATAAAATTTGTAAATCGTTATTATCATTTATTCCGCAAAGAAAAAGTAGGAAGGTAAAATAAAATTGCTATTTTTATCCTTTATTAATTACTTTGAAAAGATGTGTTATGAGGGCAGTACTTATTTCAGCCGGGAAAGGTGAACGGTTATATCCTTTAACAAAAAACACTCCTAAAAGTCTTTTGGAAGTTGGTAATGGATTAACATTGCTTGAAACACAGCTTCATAGTCTTTCAGAAAATAATATTAAAGATATCGTAATAATTGTTGGATATAAAGCAGAACAAATTGAAGCAAAAATTAAAGATTACCAGAGTAAATTAAATATTACTACTGTTTATAATCCTTTTTTTGATATTTCAAATAATTTACTTTCGGTATGGATGGCCAGGCATTACATGAATGAAGAATTTATCTCTATTAATGGGGATGATATTTTTTCTCCTGTTGTTGTTGAGAATTTGCTTAAAAGCAAATATGATATAACCATGGTAATTGATGAGAAAAAAGAATACGATGATGATGACATGAAAGTGATTCATAAGGATGGAAATATTCTTGAAGTAAGCAAAAAGATTGATTCGAAAAAAGCCAACGGTGAATCTATCGGGATGATAAAATTTTCGAATAAAGGGCCTAAAATTTATACCGATATTCTGGATGAAATGGTAAGAGACCCGGAAAACAGGAATGTATTTTACCTGAAAGCCATTCAACAAATTATCGATAAAGGTTTTAAGGTAAATTATTCGCTATGCAATGAAACCGATTGGTCGGAATTAGATTTTCATCCGGATTTAAAACTTATTAGGACATATCTGAAACGAAATAATATTTTAGAAAATTTATCGAAAGAAAAAAAACATAGAAGTTAAAATGTTTGCTCATAAAACAATTGTTTTAAAGCACCTTCCTCGAGTCAGTATTCAATTCCCTGCGAATCAAAGAAATCAACAACATCAAACATACTTTCCTTGCTCTTGTCAGGTTTTTTATCAGTAAGACAGGGTTGTTTATGCAGCTTCGGCATAAGTATATCCCTGTTTCAAATTTTAAATCGGCAGGTTTAACTATTATTTATGAATTTATTTATATTCAATTAATAATTATTATTCGAACATTTTTTTAAAAATCCTTCTTCTGAATAAAATATTTATCTTTGTCAATCTGTTTATTACTTGGTAAAACAAAACAATATTAACGAATGATAAAGCTTTCAGCTGTTATTATAACCTACAACGAAGAAAAAAAGATTGAACGTTGTTTACTTTCTCTCAAATCTGTAGCCGATGAAATTGTGGTTGTCGATTCATTTTCGACAGACAGAACCGAAGAAATCTGTTTAGCCCACGGGGCAAAATTCTCTAAACACCCGTTCGAAGGGTACATTGAACAAAAAAATTACGCATTAACCTGTGCATCAAATGATTATATCCTTTCGCTTGATGCCGACGAGGCCCTCTCTGAAGAACTCAAGCAATCCATTTTAAAAGTTAAATCCAAATGGAAATACGACGGGTACTATTTCAACCGATTTAATAATTACTGCGGGCAATGGATACATCATTCCAACTGGTACCCTGATCAAAAACTACGATTATTCGACCGCAGAAAAGGGAAATGGGGAGGAACAAACCCTCACGACAAAGTTGTTCAAACACACGGGGCTACAAAGAAATACTTAAAAGGTGATTTGTTGCACTGGGTTTTATCAACTTACGAAGACCATATTGATAAAGCCAATAAATTTTCCACGATAGCTGCCGAAGAAGCTTTTAAAAAAAGAAAACGGGCAAGTATTATAACCATTTTATTACATGCCATGTGGAGATTTGTAAAATCGTATTTCGTACGACTGGGAATTCTCGATGGGTATAACGGATTTGTTATCAGTTCTTTTTCATCATATACTGTTTTTCTAAAATATATAAAACTGCGTCAAATGAACTTACACGAAAAAGGCAGTTTTGATAAACGACTTAGTAAAAACAATCCAACAATTGCATCATGATAATCTTTACTTCGTTTAAATAATATAAACTTTAACATTATGAAAATTGTAATTCTTGCAGCGGGTATTGGTTCCAGGTTGGGGAATCCTTTTCCAAAGCCATTAACTCCTTTAAAATCGGGCAAAACAATTTTAGAACAACAAATTGAAAATCTTTCTTCGTATTTTAATTTCGACAATATTAATGTCGTGGTTGGATTTAAAAAAGACCTGATTATGGAAAGCCTGCCCGATGCAACTTTTATTTACAACCAGTTTTTTGATCAAACCAATACATCAAAAAGTTTATTAAAAGCACTTCGAAAATACCATACAGAATCATTGCTGTGGCTTAACGGCGATGTGGTATTCGATAAAAAAATTATGGAACTTTTAATCCCGTATATCAATAAAAACGAATCGTTTGTTTCGGTTAATAATTCAGAAGTTGGCGACGAAGAAGTAAAATATACGCTCGATACAAAGGGATTTATTAAAGAAATTTCAAAAACTGTTAAAAATGGCCTGGGCGAAGCTGTTGGTATTAACTTTATTTCATCGAAAGATGTTAATTTTTTCATTAAACGACTTGATGAATGTGCCAATAATGACTATTTCGAAAAAGGTATTGAAATGGCTATTCAACTCGACGGAATAAAAGTACAGGCTGTTGATATTTCAAAGTACATGTGTGTTGAAGTTGATTTTGCAGAAGATCTTGAAAAAGCAAATAAGTTCCTGAAATGAGAACCACTCTTTTTTGTAAAAACCCGTATGCTTTTGGCATTCTTAAACCATTAAACGACGAATTGGCTAATCGAGGAATGCCCGTTATATGGTATATCCCTGGAGAAATCATTAATTTGTTCCCATACAAAGAATCGTGTAATTACACATCGGAAATTCAAAGAATTGCAGATTTTAATAATGATGTGCTTATTGTCCCGGGTAACGAAGTGCCCCATTATTTACGAGGTTTAAAGGTTCAGGTTTTTCACGGGTTGGCCGGTGAAAAAAAAGGACATTTCAGAATACGTCATTATTTCGATTTATACTTAACCCAGGGGCCTTATTTTACCGAACGATTCAAACAACTGGCAAATAAATACAAAGATTTTGATGTAATTGAAACCGGTTGGCCTAAACTTGATAGTTTATTTAACCAGAAAAATGCTTACATTTCAGAAAAACAAAGCATACTAAAAGAATCGGGAACCGATAAAATAGTTTTATATGCTCCTACATTTTCTCCTTCTCTCACATCAGCAACAGCATTAAAAAACGAAATAATAAAAATTGCCGACAAAAAAACGGTATTACTTATTAAGTTTCACGATTTAATGAATAAGAAAGTTATTGATGAATACAGGGAAATTGAAAAGCAAAATTCACATATCAGGATAATTCACGATAACAACATTACAAAATATTTAATCCTTGCTGATTTATTAATAAGCGATACATCATCCGTTGTATATGAGTTTCTTTTACTTGATAAACCCGTAATTACATTCAGGTCACACTCAAAGCACATACACTGGCAAAACATTGTTAATCCTGTGGAACTAACAGATTCAGTACAAAATACTTTTTCCAAAGACAGATTTACAAATCAAAGAAAATGGATTATTAATAACTATCATCCATATTCCGACGGATGTTCATCGAAACGAATTGTTGAGACTTTAATTTCTTACCTTGAATCACACCCTGTACCTGAAGAAAGAAAGATATCATGGTTCAGGAAACGTAAGATGGTAACGATGTTTGGTAAAATAAATTAAGCCCATATGCAGGAAGATTTACTAAAAGCTCTTGAAGTATTAAAAAACGGAGGTGTTATTTTATACCCAACGGATACTGTCTGGGGCCTGGGATGCGATGCTACAAACGAAAAAGCTGTTGCCCGTATTTATGAAATAAAAAAGAGTATTGATAAAAAAAGTATGCTGATTTTACTCGACAACGAAGGCAAAATACTGTCATATGTTAAAGAAATGCCTGAAATTGCATGGGATTTAATTGATCTGGCAGAGAAACCATTAACTATTATTTATCCCGGGGCTAAGAATTTAGCACCAAACCTGATTGCACCCGATGGATCAATAGGCATAAGAATATCAAAAGAAACTTTTAATAAAAAACTGATTGAAAGATTCAGAAAACCCATTGTTTCCACGTCAGCCAATATAAGTGGAGAAGCCACCCCAAAAAAATTCGACGAAATTAGCAATAAAATCTTGCAAAGCGTTGATTATATTGTAAATTGGAGACAAGGTGATTATTCAGAATCACAAGTCTCGGGTATTATAAAGCTGGAAATAAACGGGGAAATTCAGATTATAAGACAGTAAAAAGGCGCTTAAAAGCGCCTTCCCTGTTTAATTATCATTCACGATTTTGCCACTGCCTGTAATATCCGCATTTATAATCGGTTTTCCCTTGTAATATATTTTACCACTGCCGGTTACTGATGCTTCTAATTTATTAATAACTTTTGCCATAATTGTACCAGAACCTGTTATTGTCAGTTCGGCTGATTCAAATTCAATCTGATAAAAATCAATGTCTCCTGACCCGGTAATCACTGCATCAATAGATTTAGCTTTTGAATTCCCTTTTATTTGAATATCTCCTGAACCGGAAATAATTGATTTCACATTTTGTGTATTTAAATTGTCAATAATAATTGACCCGCTTCCCGTAACCACCAAGCCCAAATCAGAAGCATTAACAGGTGTTTTTGTAATAATATCACCAGAACCGGAAATGGTTAGTTTTTCGATATTTTTTGTTGTTATATAAATATTGATTTCACTATTTCCCCTGTGATTATACCACTTTTCAAACTCAATATCTAATGTATTATCATTTACTTCTGTAATAATTTTTTCCAGAACATCTTTATCCGCTTCAATAATTAATTCATTTTTATCTCCCTGAGATAAAAAAACATCGGCAGAAATAGACAGGTTAATTGAAGAAAAAGTTCCAACATTCCGATTCTCTTTATTGCCTCCCTGTGAATACGCAGAGTTAGGAATTACGCTGATACCAGCAAGAAGTAGGACATTTACCAGTAATAATTTAAAGGAGTTTGTTTTCATAATTTTATTTTTTAAAATATTGATTTTTCTAAAAGACGGTTAAAAATGATATACGCTGCAATAATTTTCATTAATTTTGGAGAAATTTGATTTATTAGAAACGTTTATGCTTAATCCGAGTATGTTTCCATTTCCAAAATCATATACTCCGCGGTGGATTGTTTTTCTTATTGATTTATCAATATGTACCATATCCATTTCGCTTGCATTTCTGCTTCGTTTTAATTTTAAAATCCCCCAAAATTATTATGATGCATTAACATTTATTATTCCACTTGTTCTTTTTATAAGATCGGTTACCTTTTTAATTTTCAGAACGTATGCGGGAATTATCAGGTATTCAGGAGCAAAAGATACCGAACGGATTTTTCAGGTTGTAATTTCAGGTAGTTTAATCTTAATAGTTATAAACTTAATAAACTTTTACCTGATAAAAGGCGCTTTTATAATTCCCTTTTCAATAATAGCTATTGATTTTCTGGCTACTGTTTTTCTAATGGCTTCATTCCGGTTAATGACCAAGATATTATACCAGGAGTTATATAACCCGTCAAAAGATAAAACAGATATTATTATTTATGGTGCAGGCCAGTTTAGTATAATTACAAAACGAACCCTCGACCGTGATGCAGAAACAAAGCATAAAGTAATCGCCTTTCTGGATAATAATGAATCAATGATTGGCAAAGCACTCGAGGGAGTAACGATTTATCATACTCAAAGCCTGGAATCGTTACTCTTGAAAAATCAGGTAGAAAAATTAATTATCGCGAAAGAAAATATCGATCCGATTGAAAAACAAGATATTATAGAACAATGCCTGCAATATAATATAAAAGTACTATCCGTACCAGATATAAATACATGGATAAACGGGGAACTTAGTTTTAACCAGATAAAAGAAATTAAAATTGAGGATTTACTCGAAAGGCCTCCAATAGTGCTTGATATAAACAGGATCAGAAAAAATCTTTTAAACAAAAGCATTCTTGTTACCGGGGCTGCCGGTTCTATTGGTGGTGAAATTGTCCGTCAGTTAATTCATTTTAATCCGAAAAAAATTATACTGTTCGATCAGGCAGAATCCCCGCTATACGATATGGAGCTTGATTTACAGGAAAAATTTAATTTTTATAATTTCGAAATAGTAATTGGAAATGTAGCTGATGAATATCGCGTTAAACGACTTTTTGAAGTTTATAAACCATCTGTAGTTTTCCATGCAGCAGCATACAAACACGTTCCCATGATGGAGAACAATCCTACCGAAGCACTGCGAACCAACATCCTGGGAACTCGAATAATGGCTGATACTTCGCATGATTATAAGGTTGAGCAATTTGTAATGGTTTCAACAGATAAGGCTGTAAATCCCACCAACGTGATGGGTGCATCAAAACGAATTGCAGAAATCTATATCCAGGCTCTTAACCAGGTAAGTAAAACCAACTTTATTACAACCCGTTTTGGAAATGTTTTAGGATCAAACGGGTCTGTGATTCCACGGTTTAAAAAACAAATTGATAAAGGCGGTCCGGTTACTGTAACTCATCCCGATGTTACACGTTATTTCATGACAATACCAGAAGCCTGTCAGCTGGTTCTTGAAGCAGGAGCCATGAGTAAGGGCGGTGAAATATTTATTTTTGATATGGGCAAATCTGTAAAAATTATCGACCTTGCAAAAAAAATGATTAAACTCTCCGGTTTAACAATAGGGAAAGATATCCAGATTAAATATACGGGCCTTCGACCCGGCGAAAAATTGTACGAAGAATTGCTTTGCGATACAGAAAATACAATTCCCACGCATCATTCAAAAATCATGATTGCCAAAGTTCCTTATTATAACTTTGAAATCGTAAAAGAACATATTCAGGATTTAATAAAACTCCAAAAAAGACACAACAATTTCGATATTGTTAGGAAAATGAAAGAAATTATTCCCGAGTTTAAAAGCCAGAACTCAGTATATGAAGAACTCGATAATGAAATAACTCTTAATGAAAAAAGAAGTTAATTATACTTTTCATCATATAACACCTGTTCAAATCCGGTTTAATGATTTCGATTCTTTAGAACACGTAAACAACTCTGTTTACCAGAATTACTATGACCTTGCACGAACAAGTTACATAGAACAAGTATTTGAACAAAAAATGCAATGGCACGTACGTGGTCTCGTGTTGGTGAAAATTACAATTGAATTTATTCGTCCAATTTTAATGGATGAGGCCGTTGAAGTAAGAACAAAGATTTTCAAATTAGGGAATAAAAGTCTTGGAATGATTCAACAAATACTAAATCCGGGGACAAACGAAATAAAGTCGATAAGTGAATCTGTAATGGTAGCTTATATTGAATCTGCTGATAAACCATGTCCTATTCCGGAAGATTGGCGTAACAAAATTATCCGTTACGAAAAGGATATTGCCTTTTAATCTACCTCATCTAAATTTAGAAGTCCCTCGGGAATATTCATAATGATGTATCTTTCATCATCATCAACTTCGATAATTAAATCGTCGTGTGCCGGTAAAAGAATTTCACTCTCTTTTGTCTGTACTCTTAACAGGGGGTTTTGAGCTATATCAATAAATTCGACAACCTCTCCCACGATAATTTTGTTTTCATCTTTTACGATATACCCAACTACATCAATAAATTCATCAGATATATTACTAAAAATCTTGTTTGTTCTATCAATATAAAAATCCAAGCCCAGAAATTCCTTTGCATCGGATTCATTTTCTAAATCTTCAAATTTTACTGAAGCATTCGTCGGGGATTTTACTTTAATGTATTCAATAAAAAAAGGAACCAGTTTTCCATCGATATCGATAAAAACTGATTCCAGATTTTTTATTTTTTCAGGAATAGTGTTTACAAACTTTAGTGTAACCTCGCCTTTATTCCCATTGGTTTTTAAAAGCGAGCCAAGCAATAAACAACTATCCTTGCTTAGCATGAAAATAAGATTAGCTTATGCTTGGTCGGTATTTTCAACTTCAGGAGCCTCGCCTGCCGGATGAGCAGGTTGTTCTTCAACAGCTTCTTCTTTCGAATCTTCTACATTTGCTTTAGCTTCTTTAGCAGCTTTTTCAGCTTTTTTCTTAGCTACTTCTTCAGCTTTTGCTTCACGTACTTTAGCTTCTGCTTCTAAACGGCCTTTCATTTCTGAATCATGTCCTTTTTTCAACATGTCGCGTTTAGCCTGAACTTTGTTTTCTTTTTCTTTCATCCAGGTTTCGAATTTTGCTTCAGCTTGTTCTTCTGTTAAAGCACCTTTTTTTACTCCTTCGAGTAAATGCTTTTTCATTAAAACACCTTTGTACGATAGAATAGCTCTACATGTATCGGTAGGTTGAGCGCCTTTATTTAACCAATCTAATGCACTATCAAAATTTAATTCAATAGTAGCAGGATTTGTGATAGGATTGTAAGTACCTATACTTTCAATAAATCTACCATCTCGTGGCGCCCTGCTATCTGCGATAACAATGTGATAAAAAGCTGCTTTCTTGCGTCCTCTTCTTGTTAATCGAATCTTTACAGGCATACTCTTTTTTAATTTAAATTAGACCTACTTTTAAAAATTGTGGGGCAAAGATACAACTTTATTTCTTTTATAAAAGATTTTCTCATATCGAAATTTTAAATAATACAATATGGATAAATTAAATGAACTAAAATTTAGAGTGTTTAAAGTTTAAATTTAAAGAATAAATCGTAATGAGAAAAATCGTAGCAAAAAGAAAACATCAGGCACTCCAAACTCCAAGTATTGATTCGTTACATTCAATTAAATTTTTAAATAGTTATTAACATCAAAAGTAAATTACTATTGAAATAACTAATTTTAAAAACCGGATAATAATCCGTGAAGGCAAATTATTTCACAGCTAAACAGCACGTTACAAATGATCAATTTTACACATTTTCATGTTCATACACAATATTCAATTCTCGATGGAGCATCAGATGTACCACAGCTTATAAAAAAAGCTAAAGATGATGGCATGCCCGCGGTGTGTATTACCGATCATGGGAATATGTTTGGAGTTAAACATTTTTATAACGAAGCAAGAAAACAGGGAATAAAACCCATTATAGGTTGCGAAATATACATTACCGGCGGAAGCCGTTTCGAAAAAAAGGGGAGCGAAGACAGAAGTGGAAATCACCTGATACTCATAGCAAAGAATAAACAGGGATATGAAAATTTATCTAAACTTGTATCTTATGCATGGATAGAAGGGTTTTATTATACCCCTCGTATCGACTGGGAACTGTTAAGAAAATATCACGAGGGAATAATTGCCTCATCGGCATGTTTGGGAGGTGAAATTCCCCAGGAAATAATCGAAAAGGGGGAAGAAGCAGGTGAAAAGAAAGCTCTTGAGTATAAAAAACTATTCGGTGATGATTTTTATCTCGAATTGCAACGCCATAAATCCGGGGACCCAAAAAAAGATGAAGAAGTATATAACGTTCAATTAAAAGTAAATGACATATTGCTTCGAATCGGGAAAAAGCATAATATAAAAGTTATAGCTACCAACGATGTTCATTTTATAAATGCCGAAGATGCCGATGCTCATGATCGTTTAATCTGCCTGAATACAGGAAAAGACCTCGACGATCCAACCCGTATGGTTTATACAAAACAGGAGTTTTTCAAAACCCGGGAAGAAATGAATACCCTGTTTGGTGATATTCCTGAAGCTCTTGAAAATACAAATGAGATAGTTTTAAAAGTTGAAGATTACGAGTTAGAGATTAATCCTGTAATGCCCGAATTTCAACTTCCTGATGAGTTTACTAACGAAGACGAGTATCTTAAACACATCACGTACGAAGGTGCAAAAAAACGTTACGTTGAAATAACAGAGCCCATTCGTGAACGAATAGATTTTGAACTTTCTGTGATTCAAAAAATGGGATTCCCCGGGTATTTTCTGATTGTTCAGGATTTTTTAAATGCCGCCCGTGAAATGGGTGTTTCTGTCGGCCCTGGGCGAGGTTCTGCTGCCGGCTCTGTTGTTGCCTATTGTATCCGGATAACCGACATTGACCCGTTAAAATACAATTTACTTTTCGAGAGATTTCTGAATCCCGATCGTATATCAATGCCCGATATTGATATTGACTTTGATGAAGATGGAAGAGATAAAGTTATTGAGTGGGTTGTAAAAAAATATGGAGAAAAACGTGTAGCCCAAATAATTACATTTGGTACCATGGCTGCAAAAATGGCTATTCGCGATGTTGCCCGGGTCGAAAAACTTCCTCTCAGCGAATCAGACAGGTTGGCAAAACTCGTTCCGGAAAGACCGGGAACTACACTTAAACAGGCATACGCTGAAGTCCCGGAGTTAAAACAAGCAAAAGAATCGGGCAATCCGCTTATAGTTAAAACCCTCAGGTTTGCCGAAACTCTTGAAGGTTCTGTTCGACATACAGGATTACATGCCTGCGGAATTATTATCAGCAGGAACGACCTCGTTGAACATATCCCTGTTTGTACACTTAAAGATTCCAAATTACTGGTTACGCAATATGACGGTAGCCATGTTGAATCTGTAGGAATGCTAAAAATGGACTTCCTGGGATTAAAAACACTGTCAATTATTAAAGATGCTATTGAAAACATTAAAGAATCGCATGGTGTAGAAATAGACATTGATAACATTCCCCTTGACGACGAAAAAACCTTCGACCTATATAGTAAAGGCGATACTACCGGTTTGTTCCAGTTTGAATCTCCCGGGATGAAAAAACATCTGAGAGCTTTAAAACCAAATCGTTTCGACGATCTTATTGCCATGAATGCCCTTTATCGCCCGGGGCCAATGGAGTATATTCCCTCTTTTGTTGCACGAAAACACGGTAAAGAACCTATCATTTACGATCTTCCTGAAATGGAAGAATTCTTAAATGAAACCTATGGTATAACTGTTTACCAGGAACAGGTGATGCTTTTATCGCAAAAACTGGCAGGGTTCTCAAAAGGGGAAGCCGACTCGCTGCGTAAAGCAATGGGTAAAAAGAAACGCGACATTATGGACAAACTTAAAACCAAGTTTGTTGACGGATGTAAAACAAATGGATTTGATTCAAAAATTATTCATAAAATCTGGAACGACTGGGAAGCGTTTGCCGAATATGCATTTAACAAATCGCATTCAACCTGTTATGCTTATGTTTCTTACCAAACAGCGTATTTAAAAGCGCATTATCCTGCAGAATTTATGGCTGCTGTTGTCAGCAGGAACATTGCCGATATAAAAAAAATCACCATATTTATGGATGAATGCCGCAGAATGGGTATTTCTGTTTTGGGACCCGACGTAAACGAAAGCAAACTTAAATTTACAGTAAATACAAAAGGAGATATCCGGTTCGGACTGGGAGCAATTAAAGGGGTTGGTGAAAATGCTGTACTTAAAATTATTGAAGAACGAAAAGAAAACGGGAATTATAAAAATATATACGATTTTATTGAACGGGTCAACCTGAGCCAGGTAACAAAAAAAACAATTGAAACATTGGCAACTGCCGGCGCATTCGACAATATTGACACAATAGCCCGTGGACAATACTTTGCCCTGGATAATAAAGAAACAAACTTTATCGAAAACCTTGTTCGTTACGGGAATATGTATCATAACGATAAAAATACCCAACAGATTTCTTTATTCGGAGGTGCTGATTCGATCCAAATTACCAAACCTCCTGTTCCTGCTACAAACGATTGGCAGAAACTTGAAACATTGAATCGTGAAAAGGAATTAATTGGGATTTATCTTTCTGCCCACCCCCTTGATGATTTCAAACTCGAAATTGATAATTTCTGCAATACGAGTTTGTCGGAATTAAGCGATATAACTAAACTTAGCGGAAAAGAAATTTCAGTAGCAGGAATAGTTACAGAAGTAAAACATTCTACAACAAAAAACGGTAATCCATTTGGCTTTTTAACCATTCAGGACTATACCGATTCGTATCGTTTTGCCTTGTTTGGTAAAGATTATATGGATTTTAGAAAATATTGCTATATGGATTATCCCTTGCATATAAAAGGAAAAATTCAACCAAAACTATACAACGAAAAGGAACTTGAATTTAAAATTAAAAGCATGATGCTGCTCGGCGAAGTTCGCGAGAATATGGTTCGCAGCATTTCAATTTCCATAGCTTTAACCAATATCAATCAAAATCTTATCCGGGAAATTAAAACTGTGGCCTTACAAAAAAAGGGAAAGGTAATGCTCAAGTTTAAAATTTATGATACAGAAGATAACTTAAGTATTCAATTTTTTTCAAGAACCGAAAAAATTGAGTTAACCAACGAGCTGATCACATTTTTGAATAAAAATTCGGATTTACAATATTCTTTAAATTAAACAATTTATAATTAAATTTGTATTTATAAATCAAAACAGGAAATAAGGACATAAAATAAAAACATAAAAACGTACAATCATGACAATAGAAGTAAACGATTCAAATTTCGAAGAGTTGGTATTAAAGTCAGACAAACCGGTATTGGTTGATTTTTGGGCAGAATGGTGTGGCCCATGTAGAATGATTGGCCCACTTGTAGAAGAATTATCTGACGATTACAGTGGAAAAGCTGTATTTGCCAAAGTTGATGTTGACAGCAGTCCTGGTGTGGCATCAAAATTTGGTATTCGCAATATACCAACAATCCTGTTTATTAAAAATGGCGAAGTTGTTGACAAACAAGTTGGTGCAGTTCCTAAAAGCAATCTTGAGGCTAAACTTATCCCTTTATTATAAAACATTTATTTGCATTTTAAGGGTATGAAGCTTTTGTTTCATGCCCTTTTTGTTTTTCATGATAATTTTGTAACTTAAACCTGTTATTCGTAAAGGCACAATCATGGAATATACCAATTTAAAAATTAAAGATTGGGCAGTTGAAGACAGGCCAAGAGAAAAACTGCTTCAAAAAGGAATATCATCGCTTTCCGATGCCGAGTTAATTGCAATTTTAATCGGAACAGGTACAAAAAATGAATCCGCGGTTGAGTTATCGAAAAAAGTTTTAAAAAATGCAAACAACAATTTAAACGAACTGGGGAAACTTGAAATAAAAGACCTCATGAAAAACAAAGGTATTGGCGAAGCCAAAGCAATAACTATATTGGCTGCTCTTGAACTAGGCAGAAGAAGAAAAATCTCCGGGATATTGGAAAAACAAAAGATTACTTGCAGCAACGATATTTACGAGTTGTTTCAGCCTCTTTTGGGCGATTTATCACATGAAGAATTCTGGGTATTATTGCTAAACCGCTCAAATAAAATAATTGAGAAGTTTAAAATAAGCCAGGGCGGGGTTTCAGGTACAGTCATTGATGTTCGGTTAATACTAAAAAATGCTATTGAGAAACTGGCATCATCAATCATATTATGCCACAACCATCCTTCGGGTAACAACATGCCAAGCGAAGCTGATGATTCTATAACTAATAAACTTGTTGAAGGATGTAAATTACTCGATATTAAAGTTCTTGACCATATTATTATTGCCGACACCCGATTTTACAGTTATACAGATGAAGGAAAGTTATAAATGATTGTGTTTTCAGCAAAAAACATGTATTAAATAAAAAAGTATTGGAAATAAAATACCTGAATAACAACGAAATTAATTTTATACGATGGGATAATTGCATTAACAATGCATTTAACGGATCAATATTTGCTTTTTCGTGGTATCTTAATATTTTATGCGAAGACTGGCATGCTTTGGTTTTAGGAGATTACAACTATGTAATGCCAATTATTCACAAACCTGTTTTTCGCAAAGAAATAATATACAGCCATGTTCTTGGAAATCGGCTTGGAGTATTTACAAACAACCTGCTAACAGAGGATATAGTAAACCAGTTTTTTAATGCTATTCCAAAAAACTATACTTATATCGAGTTAAATCTTAATAAATTCAATTCGTTTACAGATTGTACATACCAAATAAGCAATCATAAAATATATGAACTGGATCTTATCCAGTCATATAGTGCATTATCTCAGAAGTACTCGGGTTCGTTTCAAAAAAATATTCAGTCAGCAAAAGCAAATAAAATAACTATTGTGAATGGCCTTTCAACGAATGATTTAATTCGTTTTTCAGTTCAAAAAGATTCGAAGTCAAATCCACAATTAAACAAAAAAGAAATAGCGCAATTGCGAATGATCATTTCGTTTGTTTTACGATATAACCTGGGAGAAATTTATGGTGCATATACTGCAAATAACAATTTATGTGCCGTTGCATTATTTATTAAATCGAAGAGAAAGATTCATTTGCTTTATAATGCTCAGAATAAAAACGGGAAAAATTTAAATGCTATTTATTTATTAATTGACAGATTTATAGAATCGCATACCGAAAAAAATTTAACTTTGAATATTGAAAAAGTTGTTTCAGAAAATCGTGTAGAATTTTTAACGGGAGCAGGAACAACAGAATACAAGACTAAAAATATTAAAAAAAATAATCTGCCCTGCTATTATAAACTTTTAATAACATAATGCAAAAATGGTAAATATACTGTCGAACCAGAATTCATTATTAAATCTATTTATTGCTGAAATGCGCGACGAAATAATACAGAAAGATAGTATGCGTTTTAGGCGTAATATGGAGCGAGTTGGAGAAATAATGGCTTACGAAATAAGCAAATGCCTTGAATACGAGACAAAAGAGATAACAACTCCTCTGGGTATTTCAAATATGAATATCCCTGTATTGCCTATAGTAAATGCAACTATTCTTCGTGCAGGCTTACCTTTTCATCAGGGTATTTTGAATTATTTCGACAAGGCAGAAAACGCATTTATATCGGCCCACAGAAAATATCATAACGACGCTTCTTTTACCATTCAGTTTGAACATTTATCGGGGCCATCAATCGAAAATAAAATATTAATTCTTTCAGATCCAATGCTTGCATCAGGAGCATCGATGGAAATAGCTTATAAGGCACTGATCGAGAGAGGGAAACCAAGACACACGCATATTGTAACCATTATAGCAAGCGAACAGGGAATAAATTATGTAAAAAAACATATCCCAATGAAAGATGTTACAATCTGGGCAGGCGATGTAGATGATGAACTCACTGTAAAATCGTACATTGTTCCGGGGCTTGGCGATGCTGGAGACTTGGCATATGGAAGTAAAATGTAATTTCTAAATTATTTACCTTGGCTTGGATTTATCTTATTATTGCTGGATTGTTTGAAGTAACCTGGGCAATTGGTTTAAAATATACTGAAGGTTGGACAAAACTCATACCGAGCATATCAACAGCATTTGCCATGATTGCAAGTTTTTATTTCCTTTCCTTATCACTTAAAACATTACCAATAGGAACAGCTTACGCTGCATGGACAGGAATTGGAATAATTGGAACCACAATTTTAGGGATGATACTTTTTAAAGAATCATCAGATAGTATTCGAATAATTTGTATTCTTTTAATATTTATTGGGATTGTTGGACTTAAGGTTTTTAGTGGAAAATAAATTAATCCTGAAATATTAGTTTTAAAAAACATTTATTTGAGTTTGGTTATTTTAATAAATAAACGACCGATTGATCTTTGCACTCGTTCAGTAAATCTATAATTGATTTATTAAAAACCGGGTGAATAAAGCCGGATGCAATCTCTGCAAGAGGCAATAAAGTAAATTTTCGTGTATGAATCTGTTTGTGCGGAATTATTAAGTCTGGAATATCAACAATATCATTATTAAAAAATAAAATATCAATATCAATTGTTCGTGATGTATAAATACCCGGAATACGCTCTCGGCCTAACTCACACTCTATAGTTTTAATTTTCTCAAGTATTTCTTTTGGATTAAACGATGAATGAACAACAATTACCTGGTTTAAAAAATTTGTTTCCGCTTCGAAGCCCCATGGTGAACTTTCGTAAATACCCGATTGTTTTTCCAATCTGCCAATTTTTTCAGAAATTGCAATTCTTGCCTTCTCCAGCAATAAAAGACGGTTATTAAGATTACTGCCAAGCAAGAGATAAACAATGTTCATGGTATAAATGAATAATCGAACTACAAAAGGAATTATATTTTTATTTAAATCAAAATTTTGGCATTTAATTCAGACAATATTTTTTAAATTAGCATCTTCTATAAAACCAGATTGTTCAATTAAAAAATAATAAATATGAAAAGCTTTTTTAAATTCTTACTGGCATCCATATTAGGTGTCATCATTGCCTTATTCCTTTTTTTCCTAATTACAATGGGAATCATAGGAGCCGCAATATCACAACAAGACCAACCTGTAAAAATTGAGAAGAATTCAGTTCTTCACGTTAAGCTTGATCAAACAATTACCGATCGAAGCAATAAAAACCCGATGGAAAGCTTCGATTTTGCCAGTTTTAAACCCACAACTCAATTGGGATTAAACGATATTCTTTCGAATATTAAAAAAGCAAAAGATGATGAAAATATTTCAGGGATATATCTTGATTTGACTATTATTCCTGCTGGTATAGCAACAATTGAAGAAATCAGGAATGCGCTTATAGATTTTAAATCTTCGGGCAAATTTATTCTCAGCTATGCCGATTCATATACACAGGCTACATATTACATTGCAAGTGTTTCTGACAAAGTTTATTTAAATCCCGAAGGAATGCTTCTGTTTGTCGGGTTACGTGCAGAACTCATGTTCTTTAAAGAAGCATTGGAAAAACTGGGCATTGAACCCCAGATTATCCGTCATGGTAAATTTAAAAGCGCCGTGGAACCATTTATGTACACCAAAATGAGCGACGAAAATCGTGAGCAGGTTATGACATACATGGGTTCTATCTGGAACAGTATGCTAAATGGTATTTCTGAAACAAGAAATATCTCTGTTGATGATTTAAATAAAATTGCAAATGATTTAGCATTAAAGAATGCCGAAGCAGCTGTTGAGTTCAGGTTTGTTGATGGTTTAAAATACAAAGATGAAATACTTAACGAATTAAAAGAGTTAACCGGTAAAAAAGATATCGATAAATTAAAATTTATTACCCTGGCAAAATACACTAAAGTTCCAAAAAAAGACAGGAAAACGATCGAAAAAGATAAAATCGCCGTTATTTATGCAAGCGGAAATGTAATCATGGGTGAAGGACAGGAAGGTACCATTGGTTCCGACCGAATATCCCAGGCTATTCGAAGAGCCCGTAAAGATTCAACTGTTAAAGCAATTGTTTTCAGGGTTAATTCCGGGGGTGGTAGCGCTTTATCATCAGAAATTATCTGGCGCGAAGTAAAACTGGCACAGGAAGTGAAACCAGTTATTGCATCCTTAGGCGATGTTGCTGCATCGGGTGGATACTATATTGTTTGCCCTGCACAAACTATTGTTGCCAGCCCAAATACCATTACCGGTTCCATTGGTGTTTTTGGACTCTTATTTAATGGCAAAGAACTATTAAATAAGAAACTCGGCGTTCATATTGACGTGGCTAAAACAAATGAGTATGCCGACATGGGGTCATTCTTCCGCCCGTTAACAGCACAGGAAAAAGAAATGATCCTGTTCGAGATAGAAGATATTTATGAAACATTTGTTTCGCATGTTGCCGATGGCAGAAAAATGACCAAAGAAAAAGTAGATGAAATTGGCCAGGGAAGAGTTTGGAGCGGGGCAAATGCTAAAGAAATCGGATTAATCGACGAATTTGGAGGTCTCGACAAAGCCATTGAAATTGCTGCCAAAGCTGCAAATTTAGAGAAATACCGGATCGTTGAATTGCCTAAATTAAAAGAACCTTTAGAACAAATCCTTGAAGATTTGCAGGGAAATGTTAAAACTTCAATCCTGAAGAATGAACTTGGCGAAGAATATACATATTATGAAAATTTGCAGGAAATTAAATCAATGCAAGGTATTCAGGCTCGTATTCCATACCATGTCGAAATTTATTAATACTTAAACTGGTAATGTAAAACGGCTGGCTAAATAGCTGGCCGTTTTTCTATCAACCCGTTTTAAAAAATTTAATCCCTCATAACACAAAACAATGCATAAATTGAGAATATATCTTAGTCCTGTTCTTTTCCCTGTTAGCCTGATTTATGCATTGGTTGTGTATATCCGCAACAGGCTCTATGATTACCATGTTATAAAATCAACCGAATTTAAAATACCTCTCATTTCTGTTGGAAATATTACAGTTGGAGGCACGGGAAAAACACCACATATAGAATATTTAATCGAAGTTTTACAAAAAGATTTTAAAATTGCCACCCTTAGCCGGGGATACAAAAGAACAAGCAAAGGATTTATTCTTGCCACATCACGATCAACTGCAAACGATATTGGTGACGAACCACGACAGATTAAACAGAAATTCCCTGATGTAATTGTGGCTGTTGATAGTAACCGGGTAAATGGAATTAATAAATTACTCGAAATCTATCCCGATATTGATGTTGTTTTACTCGATGATGCTTACCAACACCGAAAAGTAAAAGCAACCCTTTCTATCTTACTAATCGATTATTCAAACCCTATTTGTAAAGACCATATTCTTCCGTTTGGGAACCTGCGTGAACAATCATCAGAAATGTGCAGGGCAAACATGATCATTATTACAAAGTCGCCGGCAGGATTAAAACCTATCGATCGCAGGATACTCTTGAATGATCTTAAACCATACCCCTACCAGGATGTTTTCTTTACAACATTCGATTATGGCGATTTAAACCCTGTTTTTAGTACTGAAAAAAAGAATATCTCATTACGTGATGTGAGAAATTACAGCATCGTGTTGGTAACAGGAATTGCTAACCCAAAACCATTATTCAATTATTTGTATGAAAATGTAAGTAAAAATATCGATTTGCTCCAGTATGAAGATCATTATCCATTTTCGGCTAATGATATCAAAACTATTGAAAAGAAATTTCTTGAACTTAATTCAATAAATAAGGTGATAATTACTACAGAAAAAGATGCAATGCGTTTGCAAATTTTTAGTAATATTGCCAACAATCTGAAAGAAAACTGGTTCTATCTGCCTGTTAAGGTAGTTTTCCAGAACGATCATAAAGAACACTTTAATCATCAAATTAACGAGTATGTTAGAAAAAATAAAACACACGGTTTCCTTTATCCAAAACAAAGTAAAATATACTCCTGATGTAGGAATAATATTAGGTACAGGTTTAGGCGGTTTGGTAAAGGATATAAAAATTGATATCTCGATAGACTATAAAGATATTCCTGATTTCCCGGTATCAACAGTTGACGGGCATCAGGGAAGACTAATTTTTGGCACTTTGGGTGGAAAGAAAATTGTAGCCATGCAGGGACGATTTCATTATTACGAAGGTTACCCGATGACCACAGTTACTTTTCCGGTACGTGTTATGAAATATCTTGGAATAAAAACATTGTTGTTATCCAATGCCAGTGGTGGTGTGAATCCTGATTTTGAAATTGGCGATCTGATGATTATTAACGACCACATCAACCTTATTCCCAACCCCTTAATCGGGAAACATATTCCCGAGTTTGGAGCCCGGTTCCCTGATATGAGTGATGCCTATAGTCATGTGTTAATTGAAAAAGCTCAAACAATAGCAAAAAAACATGGTATAAAAACTCAGATTGGTTGCTATGTTGGTACAACAGGGCCGACTTTTGAAACACCAAAAGAATACCAGTATTTTAGAATTATTGGCGGCGATACTGTAGGAATGTCAACTGTTCCTGAAGTTATTGTTGCACGACAAATGGGAATTCCCTGTTTTGCTATTTCAATTATTACCGACCTTGGCGTTCCCGGGAAAATTGTTAAAGTAACTCACGAAGAAGTACAGGAAGTTGCTGCCAAAGCTGAAACCAAAATGACATTAATAATGGAAGAACTAATTTCTTCTCTTTAACAAATTAGCCGGGATATCCCGGTTTTTTTTATGAAAAAATCAGGAAAATTTCAATTGGGAAATGTTGTACTCCTTTCGCTTGCACATTTTGTTCACGATGTGTACGCGGCTTTTCTTGCCCCTATTCTGCCCCTTTTAATTGAAAAACTAAAGATAAATTATACACTTGCCAGTTTACTTACCGTATTTCAGCAGATACCATCATTAATAAACCCGCTGATTGGGATATTGGCCAACAATATTAAAATCAGGTATCTCGTAATCCTTGCCCCCGCAATTACTACTATAAGCATGAGTTTTATCGGGCTTGCTCCGAACTATGCCGTGCTGGCGATTCTTCTTTTTGTAATGGGGTTAAGCAGTGCCCTGTTTCATGTTCCAACACCTGTATTAATTAAAAAAACATCGGGTGACCGGGTTGGAAAAGGAATTAGTTTTTTTATGCTGGGAGGCGAGGCCGCCCGTACAATTGGGCCTCTTGTTATTATTGGTGCAATTTCTGCTTGGGGTTTAGAAGGGACATACAGACTTATTCCTTTTGGGTTAGTAGCATCATTAATCCTTTATGTGCGATTAAAAGATTTGAAACTATCCGAAGAATTAAAACAAGAAAATCCCTTCAAAGGAATAAAAAGCACATTTAAAGAACATTCTGCTTTTTTTATACTTATCGGATTTATTATGATTTTTCAGGGTTTTATGCGATCATGCATTTCCACGTTTCTTCCCACCTACTTATCAGAAAAAGGACTGAGTCTTTGGTTTGGGGGTATTTCGCTTTCCGTGTATGAACTGGCAGGAGCTATCGGAATATATTTGTCGGGAACATTTTCAGACAAAACAGGGAGAATAAAAATGCTTACATCAATTGTATGTATTGCACCGGTATTTATGGTTCTATTCCTTTTTTCAAATCAGGTATTCATTTTTCCTGCATTGGCATTACTGGGGCTTTTCCTTTTATCATCAACACCCGTAATTCTGGCAATGGTAATGGATATCGACTCTAAACATTCCGTTTTCCTAAGCAGTATTTTCATGTTTCTTTCTTTTGTTTCAACTTCAGTAACATCTTTGCTTGTTGGTGTGATGAGTGATTTTATAGGGTTAATTGACACTTATAAAATAGCTGCCGCCATAGCATTTTTGGCTATTCCGGTTGTATTGATTTTAAAGAGAAAACTATAAAATGACAACTTTACTTTTTTGTTGCCTTTGTGGCTGTTTTAATGTATTTCTTTTGCCACCAAGACACGGAAATCGTAAATCTTACAAGCTAATTCTACAATTTTTCCGCAACCACAACCGGCTTTCTGTATTCTTTTACATTCCCTTTTAAATCAAACAGTTCAATGTAAACGATATAAATTCCATTAGGTGTTTTTTGGTTGTTGTCGGTTAAACCATCCCAGGATATTGTTCCTGCTGTCCCTAATAAAATATTATTTGCCAGGTATTTTATTAACCGTCCCCGTGAATCGTAAATTTTAATATTTGCCACATAACCTGTAACATCAAAAGAAAATTGAATATCGACTAAATCTTCGAAACCGTCGTTATCAGGAGAAAAAACTTCAGGATCAACCTTTATTTTATCTTCTGTTTCTGTTAATCCTTTATATTGAGAATTTTCATAAGCTGGTGTAGCAAAACCAACCAACTCAGAAGCAGAATGCCAGTTTGTATTATCATCAGTAGGGCGTTCAAAATTGATTCGTTCTAAAGAAACACCATCGGTACTTGAGAGTAATGCAAAATGCATATCATCGTTGTATTCAAAATTATCTATTGTATTTTGTAATTTATCCAACAATATTGCTCTTCCGGTATCATCGCTAAAAGGAGGCATATTGCTTAGCTGTACAAAACCACGGGGATTTGATGTATAATACTGTTGTTGAACAACTGCAGGGTTTTCTGATAATACAATATAATCACCAGGAAATACCAAAAACCCACCGTTACTAATTTCTTCAACAGAACTGTAATCTCCCAACAAATCGTCATAAGCTGCAATGCGTAAATCCTTTAAGTCGAAAGTTTTTTGCGATCGGTTATAAAGTTCTATAAAATCATATCCTTCGCTAAGCGGATTAAATAATATTTCATTTATTACCAAATCGTTAAATCCGGGAATTACAGGAATAGCAAAACGGGCTGAATTTACACTCCCGATTTCATTACCCGAACAATCGGTTATTCCTCCCGTTATTTCAAGATTGTAAATGACATTTTCAGTAAACGAGTTATTAAAAGTGAGTATTAAAGAAAAATATTGAGGCGACTCTAAAGTTATTGAATTAGGATTACCAACGCCATTATCAACAACATAGTTGCTTAACTGCATTGCAGAAATACTATCGTACGATTCGTTAAAATACAACCCGACAGTATTCTGGTCAATTACAGTAATATAAAGTAATTCGGGAGCCATAAGGTCAGAGTTATTCCCAAATACAGAGTTTTGCTGACCTGGGGTTCCTCCTTCAACAGCGGTCGATGCAGTCCAGTTGCTTTTCCCGCCACAGGGATTATAGGGATCAGTTTGTTCGAGCGACCAGCCACCTTCGGCTTTAAATACATCGTTATACCAATTGTCGGTATATGTAACTGTTGAAATTACACTTCCTTCTTTGCTTTTGAATACAAGTGTTTGCCCTGAATTTGTTAATGCAGGAAATCCTGAAACAATTAACGTATTTCCATAATCCTTTAATAAAGAATACGCATTATCATTACATAGTATTAAATACTCCTGTGGCTCAATAACGTACGTAGGCAAAGTTCTTGTGGTTGTTCCGACTGTTAATGTCCAACCGGTAAGGCTAATATTGAATGCAGTCGTATTATATATCTCGATATATTCATAAGCCAGGGCATTAACTGTAGAGTCAGGATTTGCCATTATCTCGTTTATTACAATATCATAAGGTTGTACAAGATAATATGCAAATTCTATATCCCGGGATTGCATAATGTTTCCACACCAGTCAGCTAAATTATTTATAGTTAACGTGAGATTTAAATTTTCAGAAAAAGAATAAATAAACAATAAATCGATTTGCAGTCCATTATCGCTGAGTATTAATGAAAATGGGTTGCCTGTTCCTGAATTCACTTCATAATTTAATTTATTTAATGCTGTTAAAGTATCAATCGGTTCGCTAAATATTAACCTGAGCTGGTTTGATGAAATCACTTCGACAGACTGAACATCCGGAGCTAAAGAGTCGGCATTGTTTGCATAAACCGAGTTTTGTTGCCCGGGAGTTCCCCCGTTAACATCCTCAGATGCCTTCCAATTATTTATTCCGGAACAGTTATTCAGCGGATCAATTCGTTCAATAGACCATCCTCCATCCATCTTGCCGTCGTCGTTATACCAATCGGTTGTAAAACTAACAGTTGATATTTGTGTATTGTCTGGTTTCGATAAGGTAATTGTTGTTCCTGAATTAGTTATTGCAGGGAAAGATGAAATACCAAGAATATTTCCAGAAGAGCTTAAATCCGTCAGAGCAGTTGTATTACAAACAATCAGGTACGAAGCAGAATCAAGCATATATGAAGTAAATACTTTTTCTGTTGTCCCGATTTTAATTTTCCAACCTGTTAAATCAATACCAAATGGTGTTGTATTTACAATCTCAACATATTCGTAACCCGGAAGGTTGACTTCCGGCGATGGATCGGCCATTATCTCGTTAATCACCACATCGTTAGGTTGTGGTACAAAATATAAAAAATTAATTACGGTATCTGCCATTACGTTACCATTTGCATCTTCAATATTTGACACGGTTAAATTATAATATTCTCCATTTGTAAGGCTTTGTGTGAAAAATAAATCAACAGAACTGCTTAAATCATTTATTTGAACAGAGTCGGGAATACCTATGCTTTTATCAAGTATATAATTTGAGCTATTCACGGCTATTGCCGAATCAATAGCTTCTGAAAACTCAACGGTAAGTTTTTTATCATTAGCCACAAATAAATTATTTACTACAGGAGGCTCATTATCTGCTATTTCGGGGCCAATGTAAATATCATCAATCCACAACAACTTATCTCCGGTAGAAGAATATTCATAAGAAATCCCAAAATAATCAGTAAATATGTAGCTATTATCGAAACCTGCTCCTATAGAAATAAGATTATCAAACCCCCCATCGAAATCAATCTTTATTTCCCAGTTTCCATCGACCAGCCTGATAATTTCAATACCCGCAGGATGTGTTTTACCTATTTGTGTCTGCCAGTTTACCGATGAATTAATAATTACACTATTACTTCCCGAAGTAACTTTCCATAAACGAATCAGATCATCTGAGTCATCATTGTAATTGACACCAATAACATATCCATTTATCACTCCTGCCGGGAACATTTGATCTGCCTGGGCATCAGCAATTAAAAACACCCCCCAGTTATTACCGGAAGTCGGATCATAGTTATGTCTTAATTGAAATCTCCAAGATGTATTTTGTGATGACAAATCCATAACTGGTAAATTAACAGAAACCTGATCCCTGCCTATTACTGTGCTTTCATAAACATGATGCAAAGAATAACTCCCGTTTAAAGGAGAAATATCTGATGCAGCCCATCTGTCTGTATTGCTCTGTGTCCAATCTGAAATATCGCCATCTTCAAAATCATCTGTATATTGTGCTAAAACAGTTACAGGAAAAAATAGGAGAAGAAATAATAATTTCTTAATTATTTTCATATCGATTAAATATTTAAATTTGAAAGATACAAAATGATTTTGAGTTGATTTATTAAACCTGAATTTTAAACTTCTAAAAAAATGAAAATTGCTGTTGTTGGGGCCACCGGGTTGGTTGGCCATGTTATGTTACAAGTTCTTTTAGAACGAAAGTTCCCCTTTGCTGAAGTTTTAGCTGTTGCATCAGAAAAATCAATAGGCAAAAAAATTAATTTTAATAACAAGCAGCTCGAAGTGATAGGAATGAAACAGGCTATTTCTTTAAAACCCGATATAGCCCTTTTTTCTGCCGGTGGTTCAACATCATTACAATGGGCCCCCGAGTTTGCCAAAGTGGGAACTACTGTAATCGATAATTCATCGGCATGGAGAATGCATGAGCATATTAAGCTGGTAGTACCTGAAGTTAACACTCATGTTCTCTCAAAAACCGACAAAATAATTGCAAACCCCAATTGTTCTACTATTCAACTGGTAGTTGCCCTGGCTCCTTTACACAAAAAATATACGATTAAACGAGTTGTTGTTTCAACCTATCAATCGGTTACCGGTACAGGAGTAAAAGCAGTTAAGCAACTAGAAAACGAACGCAAAGGAATTGATGTGGAAAAAGCTTACCCGCACCCTATCGATTTAAATTGTTTTCCGCATGGCGGTACGTTCGAAGAAAACGGATATACTACCGAAGAAACAAAGTTGGTGAACGAAACCCGCAAAATTATTGGTGACCAAAGCATACAGGTTACAGCCACTGTTGTTCGTATTCCGGTTTACGGAGGGCATTCTGAAGCTGTTAATATTGAATTCGAAAACGATTTTGATTTGAATGATGTTAAAAAACTTCTTTCACAATCACCAGGCATAACTTTACAAGATGAACCTGCAAAGAATATTTACCCTATGCCTAAATATTCCGAAGGTAAAGACGATGTTTTTGTTGGCCGTATCCGTCGCGACTTTTCGCAACCTAAAACCCTGAACATGTGGATTGTTTCCGATAACCTGCGCAAAGGGGCTGCTACAAATGCGGTTCAGATTGCTGAATATCTGGTTGAGAAGAAATTGGTTTGATAATGATTCATATCAAAAAAAATTTACACATAATTTAAGCAAAGCCTCTATTGAATCACTTACTTAAAGGGTTAAGAAAAATGAAACAATCATTCCTTTTTTCAGTTCTTTTAACTCTTGTTAATACTATTTACTCACAGCAGGAAACAAGTACAATAAACGATCTTAATCCAGATTACTACGAAGTTACATTGTTAAATAGAAAGCTTTTAAATCCTTCAGATTTTAATGATACATCGCTCTTTAATTTTGATTTAATTAAGAACTCTTACGCATTCGTAGAAAATAGTACAATAATTAGTACAAGTATTTCTGCTGAATCAACTATCAAAAAATTAAGAAGTAGCTTTGGCCTTGTAGCAAATCTTTCAAAATATAATGATGAAACCTTGAATAGGCAATCTTATGAAATCTTTTATAAATATTTACTTTTAAAAAACGATAACTTAAAAATTAATACGGGAATTGGAATAGGATTTTTACAATATATAGCTAAATATCAAATAATAGATTTTGATAACGATTTATCTAATGCCACTAACCGAAACAATTCATTTACATGTAATATTGGTTTAAATACTGAATTCAAAAATCATGGTATTGGTATTGCATTAAATAATTATTTAATAACGACTGAATTTGTTTATATTAATGGGGATATTGCTCATGATGCATTACTTAATTTGACAGCAAATTATTTTTATCGTTTACGATTGAATTCCAATCTTTTTATTGTACCAGAATTTATTTTTATAAATTCCAAAACAGAAAATGTATATCTTTTCAATACATTATTAAGCATTTCAAATAAATTAAATACTGGCCTATATTTTGACTCAAAAAAAAATGTCGGTGCAGTTGTTAATGTTAGATTCCTTAAATATTTCGAAGTGGGTTATTCTTATATTTTTAATAATTTTCAAATTAACTCAGGGTTAAACAAATTAAAAATTGGTTTTATTATACCCGGATAGTTAATTCATTATTCTAATATCTTATATCCTCGTACAAGAAATTATCGTACGGATACCGGTGAATATGTAGTTCGCGTACTTTGTCGTAAAGCATCTGCTTAAAACTGTCGATATTGATTTTTTGTTTGGCTGAAATAAAAATACAGGGATCATTATTTTTTGCAATCCACATGTTTTTTAATTCATCCAGGGTATAGTTTTCCTGCGTTCGCGGGGTAAGATCATCGTCATCTTTCTTATCGTAGGTGTAAGCATCAATCTTATTAAAAACAAGGTAGGTAATCGTTTCGGCGGATCCAATTTCTTTAAGTGTTTCATTTACCACCTGAATTTGTTCTTCGAAATTCGGATGCGAAATATCCACCACGTGCAACAAAATATCCGATTCGCGTACTTCATCGAGAGTCGATTTAAATGATTCTACAAGGCTGTGTGGCAGTTTGCGGATAAACCCGACTGTATCGGAAATTAAAAACGGCAAATTGCCAATTACCACTTTGCGAACAGTAGTATCGAGCGTAGCAAAAAGTTTGTCTTCGGCAAATACATCAGATTTGCTAATCATGTTCATTATGGTCGATTTGCCAACATTGGTATATCCCACAAGAGCTACACGAATCATTTTACCACGATTCTTGCGTTGTGTAGCCATCTGCTTATCAATTTTTTTAAGCTGTCCTTTAAGCAAGGCTATCTTATCACGAACAATACGGCGGTCAGTCTCTATTTCACGCTCTCCGGGGCCACGCATCCCAATACCCCCTCGCTGACGCTCAAGGTGTGTCCACATACCAGCTAAGCGGGGTAACAAATATTCGTATTGTGCAAGTTCAACCTGTGTTTTGGCATGTGCAGTCTGTGCCCGTTTGGCAAAAATATCAAGAATAAGATTTGTGCGATCCAGTATTTTACATTGCAGCACTTTTTCAATATTTCTAAGTTGTGTAGGTGATAAATCGTCGTCGAAAATCACCATATCAACATCATTTTCTTTAACAAACAATTCTATTTCGGCAAGTTTCCCTTCTCCAATAAACGTTCGTGAATTGGGAAGATTTATTTTCTGGGTAAATTGTTTTAAAGGAATCGCTCCGGCTGTTTCTGCAAGAAATGCCAGTTCATCTAAATATTCAAGTACTTGTTGTTCATTTTGCTGCTGATTTATAACTCCAACCAACACTGCATATTCGGGCTTTGGAGTAGTGTCTATATTTTTCGGCATTCTTCTGGCTTGATAATTTTAAAATGATTGTTTTTAAGAACCAGCAAAGTTAATCATTTTTATGATGTTATATAAACAGGATAAAAAAAGCCGGTTAAAAAACCGGCTTAAAATATCTGTTAGCTAAAATTATTGAAGTTGAAAGTGTATGATTATCCCGTACATGGCCTTAACATATCTTCCTGATTGAACTGCAGGTTCCCATTCGGGTGAATTTGATATTACCCTGAGAACTTCTTTGTCTATTGCAGGATGAACTCCACGTACTATTTTTATATCGTACAATTTACCATCTATACCAACAATAAACTGAACCTGAACTTTGCCCGAAAGGCCATTTTCAACAGCATCATCAGGAAATCTTATTTGACTCATAATCCATTCCCTGAAAGCCTTATCACCTTTTCCCATAAATTTAGGGTAAATCTCTACTTTAATATACGTTGAATCAATAAATTTCTCAACCGGGGGCTCAAAAGGTGGTATTGTATAATCATTTTCATCAGTCGGAAGAAAAAACGGTTCTTCTGTTATTCTTGTTTTATCGGGAACAACAATGGGTTCAACTGCCGGCATTGGAGCTTTAACCTGATTTTGCTTCTCTTGTTCCGGCCGTGTAACAGGAATTGATAACTCAATAGGCTCATCTCCCGGCCTGAAAATTATTTCAGGAGTTCCCGCAACTTTTACTGACCATTCAAATGCAGCAAGAATACTCGTAAGAGCAAGGATAAACCCTATCTGGAAAAATAAGCTTCGCTTATTCTCCAGGTTTGCTTTTGTTGATTTTTTTGTTTTCATGGTATTGGGGTATTAAGTGATTATTTTTTTTCTCTCCCCACGATTTTCGCTAAAAGCCGGCTTCTAATATCTTATACGTGATTAAGAATAAAGTGTTGATGAATTCTAAATAAATTTTCAGTGAAAATTAGCTGTTGTGTTTGTAAGAAAACGAAAATGGGAATCGTTTTAGTGTGGGCAGATACAGTAGATTTAAAAAAAACAAAGTAAACAACCACCACCAAAGGTGGTGGCTTTTAAAAACTTTTAACTCTAAAAGAGTTTATAATCTTTATCTTCTTCTTCATTTTTCTTTTCTTCTGACTCTTGATGATTGATATATCGTCTTATTA
>Ga0209000_1000129_pt1 | contig 99050 bp, 89 predicted proteins | sample RifGroD2_FD_183998 | JGI IMG/M metagenome (GOLD analysis project Ga0209000, IMG submission 183998) | Groundwater microbial communities from Rifle, Colorado, USA - Groundwater D2 (SPAdes) (version 2) | ecosystem: Environmental > Aquatic > Deep subsurface > Groundwater | place: Rifle, Colorado...
AAGAGATGGTTTTAAATCCACACATGGAAATCTTTGACAAAAAGCAAATAATGTGATTTACTTAACAAAAGTAATAAAATATGAAGCATTTTTTTGGCAAAATTTTTAATTGGAGAAATTTGAAGATTGCGGCTTATGCCGTCGCGGCGTTTGCCGTGTTTCTTGTCGCGCTGAATTACGGCTTGGAAAAATACAATCAAAGCAAGCAGTGGCAGGAAATTAAAAAATCGGCCGAGGCGTTTCAAAAAGCCGAGCAAGAGCTTTATCAAAAAATGATGGCCGACACCTACGGCGGCAAAACGCCGCAAGAGACGCTTGAGCTCTTTATCGCGGCCGTTGAAAAAGGCGATTACGAATTGGCGAGCAAATATTTTGTCGCTGAAAAGCAGGAGGAGTGGAATAAAAATTTCGGCGTGATAAAGAATATAAAGGAATATATAAGTGACACAAAAGAAATAAGGGATAATTTAAGTAATGGGCGTTTTTCTGAACAGAAGGATAGATTTATTCTTGAAAAGCCGATTTATACAAAATTTATACTTTATCCTAGCGATGTTTGGAAAATAAGCGAGATTTAGAACTACTTAGTATGCCTAAAGTATCTCATAAAATTAAGTTAGGCATTTTGTTATTTATTTTTGCCGGCGTTTTTTTATTCTCTCAAATTTCTAAGTCCTACGACGATAAAACAACTCACCCGGGACTTACCGACGAAATCGTTGATTTCTATAATCTGTCTTTTGGCGACAAACTGACGGATGAAGAAAAAGAATGGATTGTTCAGGGCGCGATGGACGAAGACACGCCGCCCCGCTGGATAAATCATTTTTACGACCCGATATATAAAGTCGGCTGGTCCGGAGAAAAAACCGGCATCTGGCCGACCTTGCTTATTCAGTATTTTTCAAGCGGCGCCTTGTCAAGCAAAGAGCCGGTTAGTTCGCTGGACTGGCTTCATAATCAGGAACTTCAGGCAAAATATGGCGCGTATAAAGGCAATCGCACCTGGGAGCGGGCGATTTATGAAGCGGTCAAAACCGGCAATAAAAAAGAGGCCTATTACACTCTCGGCTTTATTTTGCATTTGATTGAAGACGCGGACGTGCCCGACCACACGAGAAACGACACTCACGCCCATGAATTAAGCTGGGCGACGTTGGATTACGGTAGTCCTTATGAGGAATTTGCCAAACAATTTACAAGGCAGAATTTGCAAATTGCCCAAGAACTTAAAAACGGGAATTCGCGTCCGATTGTTAGAAATTCAATTGATGAGTATTTGATTTCTCTTGCCGAGTATTCAAATAAATATTTTTTCTCAAAAGACACGATCAATGATCCTAAATATCAATATCCGAAAATCATCAGAACTGATAATAATTTTGGTTACGGCAAAGATGAAAAGAATGAAGAATTTCCATTAGCTAATATAAAGATTTCACGTATAGTGGAAAATGGTGAGGTGAAAAAAAATTATAATTTTTATTTACCGACACAGGGAGATGGTGATAATATGTTAGCTTTAAATAACTACTTCACCCGTCTCTCTCGCCAAGCGGTTCTGAACGGCGCGGGTATTGTTAATCTTTTTAGGCAAGAAGTCGCGAAAGCCGAAAAAGAGAAATTGCAAAACCTTCCAAAAGAAAGCTCGGCAATATGGTCCTTGACCGGCCGGTTTTATCAGATTCAAAAATTTATTTCAGCCGGCGTTAATTTGTTGAGCAGTCCAATCAAAAATTTCAAAGAGAATTTGTCGGCTAATGTTCTTTCCACTTTGGTAAATATCGACGCCGAGATTCAAAATAACAATCAAGAACTCGCCGCGATGTCCGTCTCGGTTTTTCAAAGCGCGGGACAACAATCTTCAACTTCAAATTTAACTTCTGCCGCGAAAAGTTCCGTCGTTTTACCTTCAGATGAGCCGCAGGATCAGCCGGCATTGATTCCAAGCCCTTCACCCCAAACAAAACCGGCCGACGAAATTGTTGGCAATGTTGTTCCTTCTCCAATTGAGACCGTTTCTTTGCCCGAACAGAAGCAAATTGAAATTGCCCCGGAGCCGGCCGTTCCCGCGACAGAGCCGGCCGCGCCATTACACGCCGAGCCAACGGCTTCAACTTCAAATCCAGCTCCAACTCCAACTCCGACTCCGACTCCGACTCCGACTCCGACATATTCCTATGTAAGTTATTCAAGTCCGTCAACCGCTCCGGCCCCGTCCGAACCTGAGAGCCCGCCTCCTGCTCCGCCTGATGAGCCCGTTAGCCCGCCACCGGCTCCAACAATCACTTTAAACAATGGCCTTGATTTTGCCACCTCAACCGCGCTTATGATTTTGACCGGCGGAAAATCCGAAAAAGCCGACGCAGTGCTTATTAATAATTCTTCCGAAAGCGTTGTTTATCCTTCAACAACAACTTGGTCTAAAGAAATAACATTGGCGGAAGGGCTGAATGTTTTTTCCGTAAAAGCGAAAAATTCGGCAGGCGAAAGTCCCGAGGCCGTGATAAATATAACTCTTGATTCAATTCCGCCAGCCGTTCCGCAAATTACTTCGCATTCCGACAATCAAATTTTAAACACTTCAACAATTCTTTTAACCGGCACGGCCGAGGCGACTTCAACGATTTTAATTACTCAAAACGACGCTGATTTGGAACAAACTCAAACTGACGGAAGCGGCGCGTGGCAAAAGAATGTTACGCTTGCCGCCGGCGCGAATAATTTTCTGGTTATCGCAAAAGACGCGGTCGGCAATCAAAGCCAGACGGCGGAGTTGATTTTGTATTTCAGCATTTATCAGCTTCGCTCGCTGGTCATTAATGAAATCGCATGGGCTGGAACGCGCGCCTCGTCAAATGACGAATGGATTGAATTATATAATCCAAGTTCCGCGGCTATTGACGCAACCGGTTGGCGGCTTGTTTTAATCAAGGAGGACGTGCCTGACATTACCATTACTTTGTCCGGCATTATCCCCGCTTATGGTTTTTATCTCCTTGAGCGTGGCAATGATGATACCGCTGTTTCCGATATCGCGGCAAATCAGCTTTATAACGGCGCGTTGACTAACGAAGGAGAATATTTGAAACTTCTTGACCCTGACGGCACGCCGATTGATGAAGTTGACGCGTCCGCCGGCTGGTTCGGGGGCTCAAATCAAAAAGTCGGAAATGTTTGGCAGAGAATTTCCATGGAAAGAGTTAATCCGAGTCAGGCTGGCAGTGATTTCGCAAATTGGGGCACAAACAATCAAATTAAAATCAACGGCAAAGATGCCGATGAAAATGACATTCTTGGCACGCCAAAAAGAGCCAACTCGCTTTACGCCCCGGTTTTACCGACCGCGATTGCCGACCTTTCCGTGTCTTCCACCGCGACCACATCCGTTACTTTGACTTGGCTCGCGCCTTCAGACGGTGACGCGCTTGCCTCTCAACTCAACTACGATATTAGATACTCCGACGAAGGAGATTTTGAAGGCGATTCCGATTGGGAGGACGCGAATGAGGCCGAAAATGAACCGGACGTGTCCGAGGCGGGCCAAACCCAGACATTCACTATTTCCGGACTTGAGTCCGACAAGACCTATTATTTCGCCGTGAAAACATACGACTCGGACAACAACTATTCCGAAATATCCAATATAGTGGACGCGACAACCCCGCAGACGCTGATTTACGAACAGAATTTTGACACTTTGAATGACGCTCCGCTCTGCAATCAAGACGGCTGGGGCGGCTGGTGCCATTGGTCGGTTCTCACGCCAGATGAAGACGGGGGTCCGGCTTATAACGGCGCTAAAGCCGTGAGGAACAACAGAGGCGGCACGCACGTAACCAAAACCTTTGCTTCAACGCCGAAGGCGTTGATTTCCATAGCCGTGAAACTGCATCATTCACCAACCCTTGAATTAGATCTTAAAAACAATGATACGCTTTTGGGATATGTTAGCTTCAATGTTTATCACGGTTTGCAAGTCGTGGGCAAAAAGTCAAAAAAGGCGGACGATTTTTCTGAAGATGTATGGCACTTGGCTCAAATTGAAACCGATTCCGACAAGAAACGTTTTCGGGCGAAAATCGGAGACGGCCCCTGGTCTGATTGGGAGAAATTTTTTGACAACGCCGAGGGTGATCTGAATAAAATAGAAATTTATTACTGGAAGCCGAATCTTTTCACCGATTACGCGTATTTTGACGCGGTTTCGATAAGTCAAGCTTCCGATTAATTTATTATGAGAAAAATATTTTTTATTTCAATTTTGTTTTTATCCTTGCCCTTCATTTCGTTCGCGGCAAATCAAGATATTGTTGTCAACGAAATCGGCGCGTTTGAGGCGCAAGATTATGAGTGGATTGAGATTTTTAATCGCGGCGGCGCGGCAATTGATCTGACCGATTGGAAATTTTACGAAAATGAGACCAATCACGGCTTAACCGCTTTCCGCGGCGATCTTGTGATTGAGCCAGGCGAGTACGCGATCATCGCCAACAAAGGCGATAAGTTCGCCGAACGCTACCCGAATTTCAGCGGAACGATAATTGACAGTTCATGGTCAAATCTTAACGAGTCCGGCGAAGCAATTGCACTTAAATCAAGCGACAGCGCGATTGTCGAATCCTTTACTTATATTTCCGCGTCGAATTATTCTCTTGAGCGCGCCAACCCGAATCTTGCTGATTATACCTCGGCTAACTGGCAGGAACATTCAAGCGGCAACACGGCCGGTTTTCAAAATTTAAATTATAATGTTCCCGCGGATAATCAAGACCAGCAAAATAATCAGACAAACGAGCCGTCCGCGCCGGCTTCTTCAGCCGCCGGGCAGTCCGTTTCGTCTTCTCAAAACCAGCCGCCGGTTGCCAAGGCCGGTTCCGATGTCGTGGCGAATATCGGCGCCGAAATAATTTTTGACGCCTCGCTTTCTTACGACCCCGAGGGCCAGGGGATAAGCTATATGTGGAATTTCGGCAACGGCGCGGTTTCAAAAGAAGCAAAGGCGAAATATAAATACGATTATCCCGGAACGTATATCGTGACACTAACCGTATCCGACGGTTCGTTGTCCGCCTTGGATCAAATTAGGATAATTATTTATCCGACAGGCGTCGTCATCAACGAATTTCTGCCAAATCCAGAAGGCGCGGACGAAGACAGCGAATGGATTGAATTAAAAAATCTCTCCGATTCCATAATTGATTTGAGCGGCTGGCAGATCGGCAATCAGGACGAAAAAACCAAGCCGTTCATAATTCCCGAAAACACTTTTATTTTGCCCAACGGCTTTCTTTTACCGGACGGGAAAACCGCGAAGATAACGCTCGGCAATCAAAAGGGTTCGGTAAAACTTTTGTATCCGAACGGCGAGCTTGCCGAAGAAGTGAAGTATGAAATTCCGGCAAAAGATGGTTATTCTGCCGCGAGAAAAAGCGACGGAGCGTTCGTCTGGACGAAAAATCCGACTCCGGGAATGAACAACATCCTGCTCAGCGATTCGCTTAAAACAACTTCTTCCGCGCGTTCTTCCGAAAAAGTTGTTCAAGAAAATTTGAAAATAAGCGCGTTCGTTTCAGTCGCGGGCAAAAGCGTCGGGGTCTCGGCCGCGGATAAAACAAATTTCTCGAATCTTTTGATCAAATCGGCGCAAGCAAAAATCGTTTCTGACTACGACGAGAAGATTGCCGCCGAAAATGAAAAGAAAGCCGCGGAAAACGAGACAAGCGCAGCGACTGAAAATAAACCAAAAAGTTTGCAAGCGCTTGAGGCGCGGATTAATTCGTTTTTTGATGGGAGGAGCGGATTGTTTCTTATTCTAATGTCCGCAGCCGCGCTGGCTCTATTTGGTTTAAGCCGCAAGCTTTACAAATCGTAACAAATTATAAATATGAAAACGCCCCCGCCAAGGAGGGGGCGTTTTTTAATTTTCAAGTTTGTCGTTCAATCATTGCAACACCGTTCCTTGGTCATAGCCCACGGTCGGATCGTCGGGCAGATCGGAAGGAATCGGAATTGTCGTTTCGCTCAGACTGACGCCGGTAAATTCGTCTTTGCCGGAGATTGTCGTCGGATTGAAAATTGGAACAATGCGGCCGGCTTGGGTCAGGGTCGGGGTTAAAGAAATTTGGAAAACAACTTCCTGGGCGGGCAGAATAACTCCGATTCCCGGCTGAACTTTGCCGATGTCCCACGTCACTTCTCCTGTTCGCTCGTTGTATTCAGGACTCGTTTCGCTTCGTAAATTGAAAACTTTGCCGGTCCAGTTCACCCCAGGAGGCAAGGCCGTTTTGACCGTGACGTTTTCGGAGTCGTTCGAAAAATTGACGACTTGCCAGTGAATCGTGTAAGTCGTAGTTTGATTCACCCGCGGCGGAAGAGGGCCGGTATTCGCGATTGGAGCGGTCTGGTCGTTGAAATATGCTTTTGATCTCACGCTCAAGCGTCCGCCGATTTTCGTCGTTATTTCGCTCGTTTGGGATATTTTTTCCTGCGCCAGGAACAAGCCCGTGCTTCTTGTTTCAATCGTTGCCGCCATTTTGACGGTAAAATTTTTATCGGTGAAAGTCGCGATCGGATAATTGCCCTTTAATTTGACGGAGAAGGTCAATTCGCCGCCTTCCCCTGGATTTAACACCAGGAATTCGGGAACATTGCCGGCGCTCCATGTTATAGTGCCGGTTCGGCCGTCGAACGAACCTGTCGGGTTGCTTAAACCGCTGAAATCAAGCATTGCTCCGCTTAATTGCGCTTTTAAGACGATTTCGCGCAAGCCGATGTTTGAATTGTTTTTATAGGTGATTTTGTATTTCAAGGTATCGCTCGGAAAAGCGATATAATCGGCAACTTCGTTCACCGAAGAGGCGATCAGAATGGGCGACGAGGCGATTTGAGAAGAAGCTTTGGCTTCCCTGAAAGCGATGAAAGTTTGATTCTCTTCAATACCGATACTTGCTTTCAGCGTTTTGTTTTCTCCCTCATTTCCTCTTAAAATTCCTTTGATGAAAATCTGGCCGCCGGCGTCGGCGTCAACGCCGTTAATCAGCCAAACGTTGCTTCCGATGACCGGCTTCGGATCCGCGGATTCAAAATAAAAATTTTCCGGATACGCGGCTTCGATTCTCACGTTTTCGAACGGCTCCTGGGAAACGTTTGAATATCTGATGACGTAATTCACTTTTTCTCCGTCAAGAACTTTTTGCGGCGCCTCCATGTCCAGCACCAATCCGTGAGCCGCGATGGTTACGTTGGCTTTTGCCGCGTTTTCAAACTTGGCCGAAGAATTTTCCGGCCGATAAACGAGTTTTGCTTCTATCTGTTTAGTGTTGTCAACTTCGCCGATTATCCTCAACGGGAACTCCTGCTTTTTTTCGCCGCCGATTCCGATGTTTCCGAGCGAGTAGCTGATCGCGCCGGATTTGCCCGGTTCAACCGCCGGTCCGCCGATCAGAACAACGCCCGCCGGATACGAAAAAACAAGCTCGGCCCCGGAAAGAACGACCGGCGTGTTGTTTTTGTAGTTGACGGTGAAAACGACTTTTTCACCGACGCGGACTTCGGACGGTCCGGTCAAAGTGAAAACAACCTGTTCCGTAAGGAAGGGCTGGCGCAGGAAGTAAAACGCGGCGCCTCCGCCGAGAGCAAGCAAAATAAAGATTATAAAAAAGATTTTAGAAATTTTTTTCTGCTTGGGCGTGAAAACCGGCGGTTTTTTCGCTTCCTCCAGCCATTCCTTGGCCGCCTTTTCTTCTTCCGTGGTTGGTTCTTCAACGACCGGCCGGAATTTCCGGTACGACGGTTCAAGAGGCCTTTTCGGCTCTTCGGGCCGGTATAATTTTTTCTCCAGTTCTTCTAAAGGCATATAATTATTATACCAAATTTCTACTCAAAATGATAGGCGGTAAAGCGATTCAAAATTAATTCCAATTCTTCGATTTCCGTTTTTTTAAGGCGCAATTTTCTTAAAAAAGCGGCTTCTTTGGCGAGAAAAGTCCGCAAAATTTTAATCGCTTCCGCGGAAATCGGAATAGTTTTATTGCCGGTTTTCGGGCAGTTTTCACAGATAACGCCGCCTTTGGACGGACTGAAAAAGTTGTTTTCCGGCTTGATTTTCTTCCGGCAGACAACGCATTTCCAAAGCTCGGGCTGATGTCCGAGGTGTTTCAGGAGATTTGTCTGAAAAAAACAGAAAAATTTTTTGGCGTTTGAAGCGGGAGCCGAATTAAGTTCTTTCAGCGTTGAGAGGGTAAGATTCCAAACGGATAAGTCCTTGCGGGGTCCGGCGATTGAATCGTTCAGAATTTCGGTCATTTGAAACGCCGCGGCCAATTTTTCCAAATTTGAGCGGAGCGATGAAAAATTTTCAATCGCGAGAGCGCCGGTCAGAACCGGCCGCGTCCGTCCGTCGCTGAACATAAAATGGCTGTAACAAAACAGCTCGGAATGGCCGAGCAATTTCGCTTCAATCTTCCTGATGCCCCTTGCCGTCGTTTCAATCTTGCCGAAGTCCCTGGTAAAAATCGTTAAAAACCGGTCCGCTTCTCCGATATCGTGTTTTTTAATGACAACGCCGAGAGTTTGATGCATATCAAGTTAAGCTTTAAATTTACAATTTTTTTATTCCTATCCAAATATTCTTCGTGTCCCCCGGCCCTGTTTCAAGGTCAAAGGTTTTTTCCGCGGCAAAGACCTGTTTTTCTTTCAGTCCGGCTTCCAACTTGTCCGCGCTTATCGCTTGTTTTAAATTATCGCGATGTTTGCCGATTATTTCTTCAAGTCCGCCCGAGCAGGAATATCGCGCGGCGATTTTTTCCTGCGGCTTCAAGCCCGCGTCGCGCCTCATTTCCTGAATGTTTCTGACAAGCTCCCTTATCAGTCCTTCTTCTTTCAGTTCGGCGGTTAACTCCGTATCCAGGGCAACGGAAATTCGGCCGTCGGTTTCCGCGAGCCACTGCGGACCGCCGGGAAGTTTCTTTACTATTTCAACTTCCTTGACGTTTAATTCCTCTTTCAGCAAGACAAGCAGTTCTTCAGTAATTTTGAATTTTGTCCGCCGGCTGGCGGATTGAATTTTGAGTTTCTGTAATGGTTGCCTGACTTTGATTCCGGCCACGGCCCTGGCTTTCAGTCCCAAAGCGGCGATTTTTCTCGTTAAATCCATCAGTTCGTTGAGTTTTTTATCAATAAATTTCTTGTTGACTTCCGGATAATTTTCAAGATGCGCGCTCTCTTTTTCGTTTGAGAGATTTTTATAAACAATTTCGGCCAGAAACGGGGTGAAAGGCGCCGCGGCTTTCGCGAATTCGGCCAAAACAAAAGCCAGAGTTCCGGCCGCCTCCAGATATTCTGAGCGGCTCTTTGGATGCTGAAATCTTGCCCGCGATCTTCTGACATACCAATTGGAAAGATCTTCAACAAATTCCTCAAGCGGTCTTGAGGCGCGGGTTAGTTCGTATTTTTCCATTTCTTTGTTGATTTGCTCAATCAAGGATTGGAGGCGCGAGAGAATCCAGCGGTCAAGAACGTGTTTCGGCTTTGTGGGCGCTTTCGAGGCGCTTATTTTCATTTTGCCGGAGTAGAGCCGCAAAAAAGACAAAGTGTTCAAAACCGTGGAAATGAGTTTCCGGTAGACCTCCTGAACTCCTTTTTCCGAAAATTTGTAATCCTCGCCGATCGGGGTTGAAGCGAGCAGGAAATAGCGCAAAGCGTCGGCTCCGTATTTTTCAAAAATCAATTCCGGCTCGGGATAATTGCGTAATTTTTTGCTCAATTTTTGTCCTTTTTCGTCCAAAATCAAGCCGTTGACGATGACATTTTTGAAGGCCGGTTTGTTTTTTCCGAGGCCGGTGTTCTTTTGAGTCAGAGCCGAAGCAAGGACGTGAAGCGTGTAAAACCAGCCGCGCGTCTGGTCCAGTCCTTCGGCGATAAAATCGGCCGGAAACGAACTCTCAACGGATTTTTTATTTTCAAAAGGATAGTGCCATTGAGCGTAAGGCATTGAGCCGGATTCAAACCAGCAGTCAAAAACCTCTTCAATCCGACTCATTCGCGAGTCGCATTTTTGGCAAGCCAGTTTGATTTCGTCAATATAAGGCCGGTGCAGGTCAACCTCGCCCGATTCGCTGAAAGGCAGATTTTTTAATTCCAATTTTTTGTAGTCGCCGTTTGCCAGATAAATTTTTTCGTAATTCGTGACTATCTCTTCATTGTTCATTCCTTGAGCCGCGCCGGCCAAAATCCAGAGGGGGTCTCCGTGGCTGACGATGAGAATGTTTTTATTTTTGTGTTTTTTGTCGATTTCAAGCAAAAATTCCATCATTCGTTTCTTAATGTCCGAATGATTTTCTCCGCCTTCCGGCGCTTTGCTGAATTTTTCCAGACGGCCGGCAAATAACGCTTTGTATTCTTCAATCGGCCGGCCGTTTAAAACGCCGAAATTCACTTCCCGCAGGCGGGCGTCGTGCTCGACTTTAAGCCTCAAAACGTCCGCGATGATTTGGGCGGTTTGTTTTGTCCGTAAAAGATCGGAAGCGAACACCAAATCAATTTTTTCTTTTTTGAGTTTTTGGGCGGTCTTTTCAACCTGCTTGATTCCTTCGGGCACGAGGTGAACTTCCTTTGTCGTGCTTTCCGGCCAGCAGCTCATAAATTGTTCGTGGTTTGAGACGGCTTTGCCGTGCCGGACGATGAAATATTTGTTGCCGCTTGAAACGGCTTTTTTGTCCAAGTCCTCAAGGCCGCCGACGACCTCAAGATGTCCGTGTTTTTCGCATTGCCAAATCGGGATGGCCGCGCCCCAGAAACGATTGCGGGAAACGGCCCAGTCCCGCGCTTCTTTCAGCCATTTGCCGAATCTTCCTTCTTTGAGATGTCCGGGCACCCACCGGATTTTTTTATTGTTGTCAACGAGTTGTCTTTTGATTTTTGTAACTCCGACGTACCAGCTATTCAGCGGATAATAAAGCAGGGGAGTGTCGCATCGCCAGCAGAAAGGATAGCTATGGGTGATTTTTTCGGTTTTGAACAAAAGACCGCGTTCTTTCAAATTGGCGACAATCAAAGGATCGGCTTGTTTGACGAACATGCCGGCGAAGGGCTCGACTTCTTTAATAAATTTGCCTTCTTTGTCGACGGTCAGCAAAAACGGCAAATTATATTTTTTGCCGAGCTTTAAGTCCTCTTCGCCAAAAGTCGGAGCGATGTGGACGATGCCCGAGCCGTCTTTGGCCGAAACATAATCGGCCGTGACGACATAGTGCGCTTTTTTTTCAAGGGGCAAAAATCGATAAAGCGGTTCGTATTCCGTATCCGCCAAATCCTTTCCTTTGTATTTTTTTATAACTTCATAATTTCCGTTTAGAACGCTAAGCCGATTCTCTGCCAAAATGAAAAATTCATTGTCATATTTAACCGCCACGTAATTAAGCTTTGGGTTTACGGCCAAAGCGGTGTTGGCAGGCAAGGTCCAGGGAGTTGTTGTCCAAACCAAGAAGAAGTTGTTAGCAGCCCGTTTAATTTTGAATTTGACGTAAACGGAATCTTCGCCGACGTCCTTATAACCTTGATTGACTTCAAAATTGGAAAGGCCGGTGCCGCAGCGGGAGCAGTAGGGAGTGATTCTGAAATCATTTTTCACGAGCCCGTTATCCCAGAGTTTTTTAAAAACCCACCAGACCGATTCCATGTAATCATTGTCCAAAGTCGCGTAGGCCTTGGAATACTCGGCCCAGCGACCGACTCGTTTTAAGGTCTGTTCAAAATCCTTGACGCAGCGGAAAACCGAAGCGCGGCAGGCGCGGTTAAAAACGGCGATGCCCATTTTTTCAATCGCCTTTTTGTCGCCGACGCCCAGTTCCTTTTCAATCAAATTTTCAACCGGCAGGCCGTGGCAGTCCCAGCCGACCCTTCGCTCAACTTTAAAACCCCGCATCGTCCAATAGCGGGTTACCGCGTCTTTAATTGTCGTCGCCAAAATATGGCCGTAATGCGGCAGGCCGCTGGCAAAAGGCGGGCCGTCGTAAAAGCTGTAGCTTTTGGCTTTTTTTCTTTGTTTGATTGATTTCTGAAAAATTTGATTATTTTCCCAGAACATCAAAACTTCTTTTTCCGACTCGCCGATTTTTTTGTTTTTGATGTCAAACATATAATATATGATATATAAAATTTCGCGTTTTGTCCAAAAACAAAACCCCGATTTTTTCGGGGTTGTTCAGTTTAAAATCTGTCTAAAAGCGGAAAGGACTTGCTTCTCCAAAATTTCGGCCAAAAATAGTTTTCAATGATTTCGGCAAGCAGGGGCTCTTTGGCTTTAAAAAGGCGATACATAGCCCGAACGTATTGACCGGTTTCCCATTGGGTGTGGCTGTCAAGCCGGAGCAAAAAGACGTTGGTTAATGAACTTAAAGGCGTCACCCATGAAACGCGGGTGTAAAAAGCGTAGGGAAGCAGAAGAGACGCGTCTTCCAAACTGCCCGTTTCTTCCAACAGATGTTTCGCTTCTTCGATGCTTTTTTCCTGGGAGTCGTTCAAAATCCGCCAAACCCGAAGATTTTCCTCGCCCGAAAAAATTTCAAATTCGTAATGCCCGACCTTGCCTTTTTGACTGCGGAAAATCGCGGGAATGTACAGCCGCTGGCGTTCAAGCACTCCTTCAAAATCGTCTCCAATTTCGGCGGGGTAGCCCTTGCGGTGGCGGACAAGCTGGCGCCAGACGAAAATCGGAACTTCCAAATCCCAATGAACGATCATTTGATCCAAGGCCCTGTCCGGACTGAAACGGTCGCTTAAACACTTCACAATCATTCCCGCGTCGCCGCTTATTTCCCGCAAACCGACAAAACCGCCCAGAATTTTTTCTTTTTCGCAACGTTTGTCCGATGGCCCGACTCGGCTTTTCAAAACCGCCGCCCACTCGCATTTCCTTGTTTGATTTTCATCGTTCCAGCGTTGATAAGTTTCGTAGGCAACTGGCGCTTGTTCGGCGACTATCTCTTTTAATCGCGCGAGAAGCGTTTGAAAATCTTCCGTCTCGCAATTCTGATTTACTTCGGCCGCGTCAAAAAATTCAAATAACGTCCTTAAATCAACCGTCCAGTAAAATTGAGTGAAAAAGCTGTATGGGAGAGCGAGACGCGCCTGCTCTTTGGCCACGCCCGCTTCAAGTAAATTTCTATAATTTTTGTAAGCCCGATTTTGGGAGGAGCGGACGATTTCTTGAATTCCCGGAGAATATAAGGAAGGAACGTAAAAATCGTTTTCCGGAAATATCGAATATCTGCCGGAAAATTCGTTGTGAGAAGAAAAAAGTACGCAAAAGAATTGTCGGGCCGTCCTGATTGAGGCCTTGACGTGGAAGCGAAAAACGATTTTTTGAAACGGAGTCAAGTGATGGTCGCGGTAAAGAAAATTTACCATTCCCTTCAGTTTTTCGTCGGTCACGTCCTCAAGATGCCGGCCGGTTGAGACCCTGGCCGCCCGGACAATGTCCGTGTCCGAACTCTCCGCGCCTTTCAATATCGCGTCAAGCCGGACAAAACTTTTTCCGATAGTTTCATCCATCTTTATTTCCCTCAATTGTAAAGGTTCAATTTTGGTCTTATGCTATCAAATATTTTTGTAAAGTGCAACACTCCCAGACCGTCCGAAAACTCACTTTTTGGCATTGTGAAACCGCGAATGCGGCCGCAAGTTGAAAGAATCAATGAGAGTCAATTAGATACGGCTGGAAAGATTGAGTAAAACCAATTTTCAGCGGCACTACTTGAGAAATTCTCTTTTCGTTCACGGATACCTTTAATATCAACCCTTGTCCGGTTTCCGGAGAAAAATTTTGATCAAAAACAAAATTTCCTAAACTGTAAGCGATATATCCTCCATGATATTCTTCCACTTCTTGAACAACATGAGGATGGTGGCCAATGACCAACCGGGCCCCGGCGTCAATAAAAGCACGCGCAATTCTTTCTTGCTCACTATTGTGGCCGGTTTCATATTCGTTTCCCCAGTGAAGCGAAACCACAACTAAATCCGCAATTTTTTTGGCTTCTTTTATATCAGTAATCGCCTGATCAATATCTAAAAAGGCAATGGCTGGCTTTGCTGTTTTTGAACCGAGCGATGAAGAAATTAAATTCGTGTATGCCAAAAAGGCAATTTTTGTGTTCCGTATTTCTTTTATGAATGGCTGATGGGTATCGGCATAATTTGAGCCGCCACCGACAGCGCCAATACCATTATTGCTAAGTAAGTTAAGCGTATCTCGAACCGCGTCAGCTCCGTAATCCCAAATGTGATTGTTCGCGATTGAAAGCACGTTAAACCCTGCATACAAAAGACCCTCGATTGCTCGAGGGTCCGCCCTGAAGGAGTAAATGCTTCCTACTTTTGCCCCTCTTGTAGAAATCGGCCCTTCCAAGTTCCCGAAAGCGATATCGGCGTTTCTAAGTAATTCGGCTATTTCTAAAAACGGGTATCGCCAATCATTCTTTTTGGCCATGATATCGCCGATGAGCCGCGACAGCATAATGTCTCCGACAAAAAGAAGTGTTACGGGCCTGGCGTCGTCGAGTTTGCTAGATGCGCCATATTTAATACCCCAAAAGCCGGTCACATAGCCGGTGGTGTAGTCATTATTACCGTTGAAATCTCTTGTGTTGAAAACTTGCAAGTCCACATGATGATTCGCTCCTTTCGTCTCAAGAAAGGCCATAAGTGCCATAAGCGCTTGAGTGGAATCAGCTTCAACCAATGCGGCTGATTTAGTATCTATGGCGCCCAACACATTTGCGGAAAGATAATCAATGGGCCTTGCCTGTTTTTCTGAAAGATGGTGCGAGAAGTCAACACTGCTTACAATAAAAGCGTCGTTATTTATGATGCTTGATAGAACCTTACCAAACACTTTCGCCGTTTCATTCGTGATGCTTGAACGAAAGATTAGAGGAACGATTCGAGCTTCTGGAAATAATTTACTTATCAATAAGAGCTGGGAATCAATGGAGTGTTCGCGATCAAACGGCGCCTCATCATGGATAACAAACCCGGATGATTCAAGCTGTTCAATTATTGCCAAATCGGATTTCAGCGTACCGAACGGCATAACAAAATCCGCCTTAGAAACACTTATGCTGCCCCGTCCCGCGTCAACATGATCCGGGGCAAGAATAATAAAAGTTTTTACATCGCGAGCATTTTTCAGTTTGGCATAGAATTCAGCCAGTAAGGGGATTGTAGTTGGAATATGGTGAGGAACAATTCCGCCCATGACTCTGTCCAAATCAATTTTAGTATCGCTTTTAACTTCTTTTACAGAATTTTCAATAAACTCCGCGTATTTAAAAAATTGCGACCGGTGGTATGCTGAAGCAATATCTTGATCCGGGACATTCATTTTGTCTTGCCTGACAAAATGAATGTCAGGCAAGACAAAATACAAACCAACACCCGCTAACGAGAGTAGGATTGGGATAATGGAAATTTTTAGAATTTTGTTTATCATTGAATTGTTATGTTAGTGTCATTGGATATATTTGCGCTCTCTAGACTTTTTAAGGATTGGATAAGTGCCGGTTCTGCTTTGTAATTTCCCTTAGATACAATTCTCGCGTAGTAGAAAAACGGCCTTGGGAAATTCTTCGAAATCACAAAAGTTATCTTTTGATCTTCAATGTCTGAAGGGTAGAGATGATAAGATACTCCCGATTGAATCGGCCCGCGTTGGAGATTGGTTACGGCGCGAAGTCCGCTCGGCAGATAATCAATGACCTGATACGCTCCCTCAAGGGCGTTGGGCGCAAAAGTCGGAGTGATATCAATTCTGACTAAATCGCCGTCTGAAAACTCTATGGTCGGTCGGCCATCTACCGAATAAAGGCGTGACACGCCGATTGTGGAATCTCTTTTAACTTCAGCCAGCGATGATTCTTTTTCAAAATTGCTCACAAGACCTATGCGGCCGTTAATATCGCTGAATCGAAGAGCAGCGAGTTCATCGCGTGACAGCTCTAAACGAAAAACTTCACTGTCTTCAAGAGTTTTTGAACCATTCTTCTTAGAAGTGTTCCAAGAAAAACTAACTTTGTCGCCTCTTAATTTTGGTAAGGCCGCTTTAAGGTACAGCAATACTTCAAAGTTTTTCAGCGTCTCTTTAGGATAATTTTCTACCGCATACTGTCCAAGTCCGTCTGATTCTGGCTCAGACAAACTCGCGGTAAGCCCGGCAAGCAAAGCGGTCGCGATGATGTTATCGTCCCGACTTTTTAATGTGTTGACAAACACAAACGGCCTTTGAGTAGTAAGAGTTGGTTTAATTTCCGTTTTATAGTATGCCCTTGCTTCTTCCTTCGCGCCGAGATTATCCAACGCAAGCGCAACATAAATCTTGTCCATTAAAGTCGAGTTGCGATCGGACTTTATATTTTGAAGGGTGACTAAAATCGGCTCCTTAAAAGCTGAAAGTCCGTAGAGAGCGGCAACTATGCGGCTCAAGTCGGCCTTGCGGTCCGTAAGTGAAGCATTGAGATATCGCTTGAGAGATTCTTTATCCGCAGTAGTTGATTCATTTTTAATAAGATGGGCGAATTTCGCCGAAAGCTCCAAATCTTTGTCGCTATAGGGCAATAGGGTAATACCGCCGTCGGCGGTTTGATAACTCCCCGCGTCCACATCTTTTACTTCGTTCTTTTCGTCGAAAAATCTATTAAGATAGGTTTCCGCGAACCATCCGGCAAATTTTTGGTCTATTCGCGCCCCGCACTTACAGCCGAGCCATCGCAAGACATTGTAAAATTTTCCACGCTCATAAGAAGTAATAAGAACGGTCGTATATCCTTTAGTTGCTCCCTGTATATTTGATAGATTGGGTGATAGTTCGTAAAACTCAGAAGCGCTTTGAGAGAAGTAACTGCTCAAGACATTAATATCGCGGATAATAGCATCGCTATGGCCGATAGTTCTTGCCGACACTTTTACCCGGTGTTTCCCCGGCGTAAGATTGCCAAGCGGGATTTCAACAATATTGCCGCCTGTTTTTTCTATTTTTTTGAATGGCAAGGTCTCGCTTTCAATGGTGTAAGTGATATTATCCCGAACATTGGCAGTGCCGAAAACCCGCGCGCGGAGATTGAGATTATCTCCCGCAAGATATGTTCGGTTAAGCGCGGTTTCAACAAAGAACGGCAAACCGACAGGCACAAAATTAATTGATTTGCCGGCAAATAAATCTTGAGTTATCGCCTGCGTGGTAAGGCGCCATGAAGTAAGGTTGTCGGGAACATCAAAGGAAATTCCGGCGTATCCGTTTGAATCGGTGCGGACCGTCTTGTAAATGGCGACATCGCGGAAATCGGCTCTTGCCCCGCCTCCGCCTTTTTCTTCGTTATGCACATAGATGCCATCGGCGAAATAGGTATGATATTTATTCAACTCAATGTTATAAACAATCCGCCATTCCGGAACGAATTTAAGAGAAGTTACTTTTTCCTGCGCGCCCCGCTCATTAAGAAGCGTATCCCCGATTTCTATTTGCCCAGCTTCTTTCCACGCACCGTTTACAAGCAGACGATGGTTCATTGTAATCTGAAGCTGTCCGTTCACCACAAAATAGCCGCTTACGAGATGCGAGCTTACTCTCTTTATTTTAGCTTTCTTCATATCTCCTGATTGGTCACCATTCCATGTAAGAATTTCGTCGCCGATTCGCAATTTTTCAATATCTTGTCCGCCGGAAGGAGTTAATACTTTGGTGCCCGCAACAAAGCAACCTCCTCTCTCAGCCCCCTGTTCTAATGGCGTTCGGTGGGAAGAACGGATTATTACTGAAGCAAAAATATCTTGATAAAGGTTATTCGTGATGTCTTTCTCGTTTGGGTTGAGCGAAAATACCGCTTCGTCAATTCCTGAAACATTAATTTCGGCTTGTTTGGGAGAACCGTCTTTATCGGTGACCCTTATATTAAGATTTACCCTATCGCGCGGCCGATAGCGTTCTTTATCTTTTTCCACCTCCACATTAAGCCGCCGCTCATCCGAATCAAAAGACAAATTCACAGGATCGCTATTGATAAAACGAGAGCCGCTAAACCATGCCCCGATGATGTTTGTATTCGGAATATACGCGTCCTTAAAGTTGTCGCTATAATCGGGAGAGTCGGTAATCTGGTAAGAGATAATGCCATTATTAACCCGCATGAATACGAACTTCCCTGATCCCGGCGTCAAAGCGTTGCCGCCGTTATCCTGCATTTGAAGCCGAACTTGCTCGCCCAACCCGTATTCATTTTTGTTACCAAGATTTTTAAGCGTGACTCCTTGTGAATCATCAAAACCAAAATATGAGAAAGAACCTCCATATACATAGTGTTCTCGTTTAATTAATCTGCCCTCGGTATCTTTGGTTGCGAAAGTGATGCGATATGACTTTTTCTCCTCCGGCGCCCATTCATAATGAGCGTTGCCTGTGCCATCGGTAGTAAGATTGTCTTGTCTTATTTGACGGTATTCGGTTGAGTAAGAATAAATTGGATAAGTGACTTTGTTGATGATATCGTATCTTTTGCCGGTTTCGGTTCGGTTGTGGATTATCTCGGTAACATCAGCGGTGATGCTCCAGCCCGGCACAGGATTGCCAAGATAATTATCTGAATTCCACCAGGGCTCGCCGCTTTGGAATTTATCCAAGACAATATTTTTGAGCTTAAGGTCAAATTTACTTGTTTTATCGGAAATCGATTGCTCGCTTCTCAAATCCATGTGCGGCCCGAAAACCAGCACAGATACGCTTGAGTTAATTTCGCCTTCTTCGGAAACCGCAGGAGAAATATTGATGCCAAGATACCTCGGCCAGTAACTGTATCGATCTTCTCTATACTCTGTCTTTACCGCGAACGAACCCTCGCCGCCTTGATTCAATTGAACTTCTCCTGAAATCTGGTTGTCTAAGTAGCCATCATATTTCAATCGCAAATTCGCAACGGGCGTGCCATCAAAAAACTCTGCCTTGGCTGTGTATGAAATAGTGTCTCCCGCAAAAATGGCGTTTCTATCTGCGGTGAGAGTGAGCTTATAAGACGGCTTGATGTAGGTTTCAACATTTACATTTTCCGAAACAATTATTTCATCGCCGCGCTTCACGCTTAATTGATAAAGCCCCGGCTTAAGGTCGGCGAAACCTATCTCGCCGGTAAGCGTATAAAAGTCGCTTATTTGCGATTTTGTCTCGCCGTAAACGGTGATATCGTCTTTTGAAGTTCCCGCCCAGAATGGCTTGGTAAGCTGAATTATAATCTCTTCTCCTTTTACATCGGTTCCGTTTCTCTGTTTTACAATACCCCAGAAATGAACTTTATCGGTTGGCAAGTAGATGCCCTTATCAATCGAGAAATAATTCCACCAAGCCTCGGGTGGACTCACCTTTGAAAAATATCCATATTCGTTTTCAACGGGAATCGCAAGCTGTTTCGCGCCAACTGAAACAGTATAGAAATAAGAAAGGCTTGATTTGTCTTGGCCTTGGATTAGCTGTGTTGGCGTTTCAAACATGGCCACGCCATCGCTATTTGTTCTTCCTATACTGCTGCCTTCAAATGAGACCTCGGCATTTGAAAGATTATTGCCGTTCGTTAAATCCTTCGACCATATAATAGTTTTTGACCCGCTGATAGCCGAAAAACCAACAATAGGGGTTACTTGAAACCATGCTTGCTCATGTTCGTTGTTAACAACCACATCCGCAAGATAAAATCCTTCGCTTAACTTTTGCGGCGCACGAATAAAGTTAACTCGTGCCTGTTCCTCAAGCGGCACACTTGACTCAAATACTTTCTTCTCGGTAGACGGTATCACTGGATTATAAGCGTGATATTGCGTCCATTTATTTTCTTCGCTGAGCGTGCCTTTGTAAGCCGACAAAAATTCTTGCATATTTCCAAATCTGTAAACGGCGAGCGGTACCGTATTTGCGGGCAGATAGGAATAGTTGACCGTAAAAGTCACTTCCGAATCTGGTTTGAACTCCAAAAATGTCCTGTTGAAATTGAAGTACGGGCGCGGCTGAAAAGTGTATTTTTTGCCGGTTTCAAATTTTATTTTGGTATCTTCGTTGAGCGTGTCATCGCTACCCTGCGCTTTGATGCCCGTTTTAATTTTGATTGTATAAATAGTTTCTGGATCCAACTCTTGTAGAGGAATAAACACTAAAACATTTCGATGTATTTCAAACCTTCCCGGAACGGATGGGGAAATTTCGAAGGATTGTTCTGGACTGAGAAGATTTTCTCGATTGAAAGTAATTTCAATACCTATGTTTGTTGGAACGCCGTTTGCTTGATCTCGCGGCAGAGAGGCGATTACTTGAAAGGGCGCTTTGACTTGGTATGCCCAAGCGTAGGTGTGCGCCGCAATCGGGCCTTCCGCAATTGCAAGCGAGTAAACCTTGTTTTCATCAAGAGCAACAGAGGGAGTAATTTCGAAAATACTGCTACCGCTTGAGACCTTTCTGATCTTGTACTCGACTTGGGGCACAAATTGGAGATATTTCTGAACCACCGTTGCGCTAAGATCGGCACTGCTTTTTAGAGTAAAAGTTGTGTTCGGGGCTATCCCTGCCGCATCGGCCATTTGTGGAACAAGTTCAAACTCAGAAAATTCTTCTTTGAGCTCAGAAAATTCTTCTTTGAGAATAACGTTCTGGTAAAGGAAGACGGCTGTCGCGATTAACAAAACAGCGCCCAAGACATAATAGGTCCTTGGACGTTTGATAAGTGCCTTCAGTGAGTCGAAAAAACTCGACGCGCCGGATTTTAAATCAGAAGCATGCGGGACCGGCGCCTCCGGCGGCGTTGGGGAAGAAGAGAGCTCGGTGACATTTAACGCCTCGGCAATATCCATTTCTTTCCATCCAGCCCCAAGCAAAGAGTGATGAATTTCATCATTCGTCTTTCCAGATTTCTTGGCTTCTTTAATGTAATTTTTGAGTTGTTCTGTTGTCATTACTGTTATTATATAAGTTTGTGGAATTTATTTCAAATACTATACCGCTATGGTCCTTGCATTTTTTGAATTTTATGGTAAATTGATGACAATTTGAGAAGCACTTTAACATAAGGAGACAAAATGAAAGAAGTGATTGTTTTGGCTTCGGGCGCGAGTTCGCGTTTTTGGCCATTAGGGCAGGACAGGCACAAAACGCTTTATCCGGTCGGTCTTGGAACGACGATTTTCGGCGCCACGCTTGCTGACTTGAGCCGCGCGGGCTACAAAAGAATTATTGTTACCGCCCGGATCGGCGATGTTGAACGGATGCGAAAAGAGGTACCCGAAACAATGGATGTCTTTTTCATTATTCAAAACGAAGCAAAAGGCCAGGGAGACGCCATTCTGCGCGCCGCGCGCTGTTTGCGGGAAGAAACGTTTTATTTGACGACGGCGGACAAAATTTACGCAGGGTTGTTGTTGGATAAGCTCGGGCAATTTTCCAAACCAGGCGTTTTATGGGACGCTGTTTTAATCGCCACGACGCCGACCGATCAGCCCTCGCTTTACGGAATCGTGAGTCAAACCGAAAGCGGCGCCATCAAATCAATCGTGGAAAAACCGGAAAACTGGGATAAGCCCGATCCGAGAAAAATCGTAAGCGCGTACCGGCTGAACAAAAAATTTTTAAGAATACTTGAACAAACGGCCCGGCAGGAATACAATTTTGAAGCCGCGCTTGACGAGCACGCGAAAAGATTTTTGGCATGGAGTGTGCCGGTTGAGGACGTGCCGGAAACGACTCTTAAGTATCCGTGGCGTCTGCTGAATCTGAACCGATTGTTGATGCAAAATCTCGCGCATAATATCAGCTCATCCTGGCCCGGAATAGAGTCGGGCGCGATAATTGTTCCGCCGGTTTATATTGAATCCGGAGTAACGGTTTCAGGTAGTGCGGTTATTCGGGGGCCTGTTGTTATCCGCGAAGGGGCCGTTATCGGCGACCATACTTTGATTCGCGATCACTCATACATCGGAAAAGGCGTTGTCATCGGCGCCGGTTCGGAAGTGAAAAACAGCATCATCTGCGACGGAACGAAACTTCACGACGCTCACGCGCTTGATTCAATAATTGACGAAGATTGCCGTTTAGGCGCCGGAACGAGGGTTTCAAATTCCCGCTTTGACCGAAAGGACGTAACAAGCGTTATCAAAGGCAAAAAGGTCTCGACCGGAATGAGGCACTTCGGCGTGGTGATTGGAAAAGGGACTCACACCGCCACTCTGGCGAATCTGATGCCCGGCGTGAAAATCGGGCAGAACTGCCGGATAGGCGGAAGTTTTGCGGTTACGAAAGATATTCCCGACAAGCACACCGCTTACCTGAATGAAGAGGGAAAAGTAATTGTCAAACCAATAAAAGAGTAATTCAATAAAAAATAACTCCGCGATTGAGCGGAGTTTTTTCATATTTTGGACAAAGCCCTTAGATCCCTCTCCGCCGAGGAGGCGGATCGGGATAAAGGTTTTCTTGCCCCGCCAAGGCGGGGAGAAAGCCCTTTACATTTTCTCCGGCGCGGTGACGCCCATTAAGCCGAGCGTGTTGGCGAGAGTGATTTGAGTTGCTTTGACGATGACAAGGCGGGCAAAGGTCATTTTTTTGTCTTCGGAAATCACGCGGCAGTCGCGGTAGAAGGCGTGGAATTTCGCCGCCAGTTCAAGGGCGTAAGTGGGGAGATGGTGGACCGTATGATTTTCAGCCACATCCTGAACAATTTCCGAAAACCGCAAAAGTTCTTTCATCAGCTCTAATTCTGAATGATGAGTGAGTAATTGAACATCTGACCGTTGACCTCTGACCTTTGACAATTTTTTGGCTTTTCGCAGAATGCTTGCGATTCTGGCGTGCGCGTATTGGACATAAAAGACGGGATTTTTTTCCGATTTTTCTTTCGCCAAAGTCAAATCAAAATCCATGTGGCTTTGAACCGAAGACATCAAAAAGAAAAATCTGGCGACGTCTGGCCCGACCTCGTCAAGCAAATCGTCAATCGTTACGTATGTTCCTTTTCTCTTTGACATCCTGACTTCCTGCCCCTTTTCCATCAGCCGAACAAGTTGAACGATTACGACCCCCAGTTTTTCTGCGAAATCAAAAGCGGACAAAGCGGCTTTGAGCCGCGGAACATAGCCGTGATGGTCGGCTCCCCAAACATTGATGACTTTGTTAAATTTGCGAACCGCGAATTTATTATAATGATAGGCGATGTCGGGCATCGCGTAAGTCCACTCGCCTTCGGATGTTTTCAATACCCGATCCTTATCGTCGCCAAAGCTCGTGCTTTTGAACCACTCCGCGCCTTCTTTTTCATAAATCAATTTTTTCTTTTTTAACCGGGCGAAAACCTTTTCAATCAACTTTCCTTTTCCGTGGAGCGAACTTTCGGAGAACCAGACGTCAAATTTGATTCCCATTTTTTTAATCGGCGGTTTGATCATTGTTTTCAAAATATCTCCGGCCAAACGTTTGCCGGTCTTTAAGGAATCGTTTTTGTTCGCCAAAATGAATTTTTTGTGTTTTTTCGCCAATTCATTCACATAATCGCCCTGATAATGGTCTTCGCTCTTGGAAATAAGTCCGAGCGAGGCCATAGCCGATTCGCCCAAAAGCCGCACCTGTCTGCCGGCGTCGTTGATATAATATTCCCGAATCACTTTGAAACCCGATTTTTCCAAAACATTCGCCAGCGTGTCGCCGAAAAATCCTCCCCGGCCGTTTGCAACGGTCAATGGGCCGGTCGGATTTGCCGAGATAAATTCAATCTGGATTTTTTTGTTTCTGCCGATGTTTGAAGAACCGTATTTTGAGCCGGTTTTTAAAATTTCTTGAACGTTTTTTTGAAGATAATGTTGATCAAGGAAAAAATTGATAAAGCCCGGATGCACGACCTCTATTTTTTCGAAAACATGCTTATCGCGAGTCATTGCCAAGATTTGATTACTGATGAGGTAGGAAATGTCGTGCGGGCCTTTGCGCGCGATTTTAGCCAATTTCAAAGCAACCGAGGTCGCGTAATCGCCGTAAATTTTCTCGGCCGATTTTTCAACCTCAATCTTTGGAATCTCAAATTTCGGCAGTTCTCCCGCCTTTTGACTTCTTTCAATCGCTTTTTTGACGAGGGAGGTGATTTGCTGTTGAGTGTTCATCCCGTTAGAAGCAGATCGCGATCAAATGATGTTGATCTGCATAGATTATATTAATAATTTTTTGTTTATAATTTGCGTAATTATGCATCCCGCGGCGATCGCGGCTTCTAACGGGATTCATATCAATTCCATTTTACTTTAAAATTTGATATTAGGGAATGGGATAAAGTATGATAAAATGAAGTTATGCCTTTGATAACAGTCAATAAAAAAGTTTTTTTTGATTATGAAATCCTGGAGACGTTCGAGGCAGGTTTGGCGCTTTTTGGACATGAAGTCAAAGCGATTAAGACAGGCCACATAAGTTTGGACGGGGCTTATGTTGTCGTGAAAGAAGGCGAGGCCTATTTGCTCAACGCCAAGATTCCTGCTTATCAGCCGGCCAATGTTCCCAAAGAGTATGATCCTGCGAGAAGCCGCAAGCTCCTGCTTCATAAAAAGGAATTGAATTATCTCATCGGCAAAAGCCATGCCCAGGGCTTGACTTTAGTGCCTTTGAGAGTGTATACTAAACGGAGTAAAATTAAGCTGGAATTCGGTTTAGCCAAAGGAAAACGAAAATACGAGAAAAGAGAGTTGATTAAAAAAAGAGAGACAGGAAGGGAAATCGAAAGAGGACTTAAAACATGGGGATGATTTTTTGGATTCGATAGGGGTTATTTTCAAGATTTGCGGATCAAGGCGCTCGGAACCTTGTAAAAAACCGGCAAAAACAATAAGTGCAAACTTATATTCAAAAGCAAAGAACGCTTTGGCAAACGCCTTTAGCGTTCCGCAACTTTTACCAGTTTACGCCTAAGCGCGTAAGCCATCCGAGCTGTTGATTCTCGATGGGCGGAATTCGGGTGTCATATTATCGAGATGGGCATTTGAAAACTCGCCTCGCTGAAATCGGCGAAGCGGGCCGGAGCCAATTGCCGAGATTAAAATCCGGAAACGGTTGAAAAGATTTTGTTCAATTTAAACTTTTCAATTGAAACACCAATTGAACTACGTCCGTAGATAAATTTTGAAACAAATTCCTAGACGCGGGTTCAATTCCCGCCATCTCCACTGCTTCAGTAAACAGTAAACAGATAACAGTAAACATTTTGCTGTTATTGGTTTTTAAGACGATAGACAAGAAACCGAAAATCAATGAACAAATCAGGGCGGCTGAAATCCGGGTGATTGACGAAAACGGTCAAAACCTCGGAGTAATGCCGCCGGCCAACGCGCTCCAATTGGCGAAGGAGCGCAATTTAGATTTAATTGAGATTGCCCCGCAGGCCCAGCCGCCGGTTTGCCGGATAATGGATTTCGGCAAATATCTTTACAAGAAAGAAAAAGAGGAGAGGGTCGCCCGAGCCAGGCAAAAAACGATTGAAATCAAAGGAGTGAGATTCGGTTTAAAAACGTCCGCGCACGACATGGAAATGAAAGCCGGTCAGGCGGAAAAATTTTTAAACAAAGGAAACAAAGTGAAAATCGAATTGGTGCTCAGGGGGCGGGAAAAAGCGAATTTGGATTTTGCCAAAGAACGCCTTCGGGGGTTTCTGCGGCTTATTCACGTGAATTTCAGAGTTGAAGAAGAAGTCAAAAAAAATCCACGAGGTTTGATTACGGTCATTATTAAAACGTAAAGTAGGATTTGCAACATGGCGAAGAAACTTAAAACAAATAAATCATTGATGAAACGGCTTAAAATTACAGGCAAAAAAAAGTTGCTTCGTCGGCCGACTCATCAGAATCATTTTAAGGCGAAATATCCCGGCAGAATCAGCCGGACAAAGCACCGCGTCCAGCCGATTGCCGAAGTTGACGCGAAGAAAATAAAAAAGATGCTGCCGTATCTATAAACTCTAACTTCTATGCCGAGAGTAAAACGAGGAACAACAACTCATAAAAAACGCGAAAAGCTTTTAGCCCAGGCAAAAGGTTTCCGCTGGGGCAGAAAGTCAAAATTTCGAGCCGCCAAACAGGCGCTGATGAAGGCATGGTCTTACAGCTATCGCGACCGCAAGAGAAGAAAAGGGGATTTTCGGCGGCTTTGGCAAGTCAAAATCAACGCCGCGGTCAGGGAACACGGCTTAAGTTACAGCAAATTCATTCAGGGTTTGAAAAAAGCCGAGATAGAACTTGACCGAAAGATTTTAGCCGATTTGGCGGCCAATAACCCCGAGGTTTTTCAGGCGATAGTAGAAAAAGTAAAATAAAACGCCGAAACCGTCAATCGTTACGTCCGAGATTTTTCCTTCTCTTCCAAAAACAAAACTTTGATGCCACTCGTCGGAGGCGGCATACAAAAAAGCGATGACTGCCGAAAAAGCCATCGCTTTTTTGTTTTCCATGCCATGCGATTTGAAAGCCCGATGAAGCAGAAAGGTTAAGGCAAAATATTCTAAAACGTGAGCGGCCTTTCTTAAATAAAAATCAAATTCAAAGCCGCTTTTTAATTCCGGCTGATTAGAGAGATAAAAAATGAGGCCGGCCAAGAGAAAGACCGGCAGCCAATGTTTAAAGATTTTTTTGAAGAAAATTACCATGCCGGCGGATTTTTCAATAACTTCAAAAATTCTTTCAGCGGTTTTGCGTTTATAATGTCTGATTTCTTGGCCCAGCCGCGACGCGCTTGAGCAATGCCGTATTCAAGATAATGGATATGAACGACGCTGTGGGCGTCGGAATCAATAGCTAGTTTAACGCCTTGCTCTACGCATTTTTTTACATATTCGTCTTTAATGTCTAATCTGTCCGGATAAGCGTCAATCTCCAAAATAGTTCCCGTGCGTTTTGCCGCTTTAATAATTTCGTCAATGTCTAAATCATACGCCGCGCGGCGCTGAATAATCCGGCCCGTCGGATGGAACAGAATGTCAACATTGGGGTTTTCCATGGCGCGGATGATTCGCTTTATTTGTTCAGTCCGCGGGAGATTGAAGTGGCTGTGAACAGCGGCTCCGACCACGTCAAGTTTCGCCAGCACATCATCCGCGATGTCCAGTGATCCATTCTTTAAGATATTTACTTCTGCTCCCTTGAGAATCCTAAATTTTGATTTTTGATTTTTAATTTTTGAATTAAGTTTGTCAATTGCCGCCATCTGACGCAGTAATTTTTTTTCGTCAGAACCGCCGGTCATTGCCAGCGATTTTGTGTGGTCGGTGATGGCGATGTATTCAAGTCCGAGTTTTTTTGCCTCCTCGGCCATTTCCTCAATTGAATTCGCGCCGTCGGTCCAGTCGGTTTGAATCTGCAAGTCGCCTTTTAAATCGTTATAACCGATGAGTTTCGGCAAATTTCCTTTTTGAGCCAACTGAATTTCTCCCAAATTTTCCCGCATCTCCGGCTCTATATAGTTTAGTCCAAGTTTTTTATATACCTCCTCTTCGGTCTTGCCGGCAATTTGTTTTTTGCCCTTGAAAATGCCGTACTCGTTTAATTTCCAGCCCTTTTTAATCGCGATTTCGCGGAGCGCGATGTTGTGGTCTTTACTGCCGGTAAAATACTGCATTGCCGCTCCGAAGCTCTCCGGCGGCACGACTCTCAAATCAACGTCAATCCCACTTTTTAATTTTACCGCGGATTTGGTCGGGCCGTGAGCGTAAATCCGCTCAACTTCCGGCATTGAAACGAAAAAATCCATCACCGGCTTGGGAGCGGCGGAGGTAATCAAAATGTCGCAATCGCCGACGGTCTCTTTTTTACGCCGAACCGAGCCAGCCAAAGATATTTGTTTGACTTGAGGAAGTTCTTTAAGCCGGTTTTCTATTTTTTTCAAATCGGGCAGGACGAAACCCAAAGTAAATCTTCCGGTTGATTTTTTTAAAAACTCTATTCCTTTCAGGATATTTTCTTCGGATTTTTCACCGAAGTCCTCCAATTTTCTGACTTTGCCGGCTTTGGCCGCTTTTTCCAAATCGTCAACGGTTTTGACGCCGAGCTTTTTGTACAGCTTATAAACCATTTTCGGGCCGACGCCTTCAATCGCGGTCAGCCCTTGAATGTCAACCGGCACTTTCTTTTTTAAGCGTTCATATTCGGCAAAACGCCCTTTATCAATCAGTTGGGCGATGTGTTCGGCCATGCTTTGGCCGACGCCGGGAATTTTCGTCTTTGGATTTTTATAGAGCGCGTCAATGCCGCCTTTTTCGTAAAGCTCCGCGATGTCGCCTTCGTAGGCCTCGATTGCCATCGCCGCTTTTTCATAAGCGCGCGGCTTGAATTCAACGCCCTCCATCTCATAAAGCGCCGCTATCTCGTAAAAAATTTTTGCGATTTCCTGATTGGTCATTATTCAAGCAATATCCCGCGTCATTATATCGCTTATTTTTTAGCAACCGGTTTATAAAACGCGCTTATCTCTTTAGGGACTTTTGGTTTAATGTAAGGGCGCAAGAAAAAAAGAATAATCGCTCCGATAAGCAAAAGCGTTCCGTTTATAATAAAGAGCGGGCGAATGCCGATCGTTACGGCGAGAATACCAGACAGCGCGCCGCCTAACGCAAATCCTCCGCCGGCGGAAAAGCTGGATCGTAACGCCCATTCAAACGCTTCCTGATTTCGATCAATGTGGCGCGTAAAAATGGCAAGAAAAGGCGGAATAATGAACGCGTCGCCAATGCCGATGAAAAATTGCAGCAGGTAAATCTGCCATGCCGCGGTCACGAAATAGTAAAGAAAGACCGAAACGATGACCAGCACAAAACCGCCGAGCATTGAAAAATAATCGTCAATCTCGCCGTAATTTTTATCAAGATAGCGCGCAATTGGAAGTTGAAGGATTGACTTCGTAATCCAGTAAATGGCAATCGCGAATCCGACGGTTGTTACCGGCGCTCCTATGTTTTGCACGACAAAGAGGGCAAAAACAGGACTCACAAGCGCCGAGCCGGTCGTAATAATGAATTCGGCAAAAATGATAATTAAAACGACCTGGCTGACAGGTGGCATTTTAAATTTTTGAAACAATCGCATTATTATACTCAATTTTAGATGTCATTGCTTCGCCCGTCGCAACGGACTTGCAATGATGGTGTGGATAGTTGTTATTAAATCTCCTCTTTATTATATCCGAAAATTCTCAATAATAAAACTCCCCCGACAAATGAAAGTTGGGGGGAGTTTTATGAAATAAAACTATAGAGACCTGCTCTTATCGCACAGCCGCCGCCGCGTCCACCAATCCCCAGCCGTACAACAAATCGTATCCCGAGCCGCCCAAGTCATTTGCGGTCGTCTGGAGTTTATTTTGAACTTCCGATGGCTCCCAAAGGCCGTTAGAATTCGCGTCATACGCGGAAGAAATAGGAGTCGTCAGAACAAGCGCGGCCGCTCCGGCAACATGAGGAGATGCCATAGACGTGCCGGAAAGAGTCGCATAAGAAGAACCTTTGTAAGTTGAATAGATTGAAACTCCCGGCGCCGCCAAATCAACTTCCGGACCGCGACTTGACCAATAGGCGATTGTTTCGGCGTTATCAATAGCCGAAACCGCGATTACCTCAGGATACGCCGCAGGATAGTTAACCGAACCGCCGGAATTTCCCGCCGCAGCCACTACTATAATTCCGGCATTTTTAGCCGCGATTACCGCATCATGGAACGATTGAATGTTACTGGAAGTGCCCAGGCTCATATTAATTACCTGTATGCCGTTTGCTGACGCCCACTGAATTCCGGCAATAACATCCGAAAGGTAACCCGAACCTCTTTTGTCCAAAACTTTAATGGCGTAAAGATTTGATTGGGGAGCAGCGCCGATAACGCCTATCGTATTATCAACTGCCGCGACAGTGCCGGCAACATGCGTGCCGTGGCCGTTATCGTCATTCCATTGCGTGGGGCTAACGATTCCTTTTTGAATCACAAAATTTATTCCGCCTTTGATATTATCAATTAAATCAGGGTGGAATTTGTCAATTCCGGTGTCAATAATACCGACTTTAATTCCGCTACCCGTAGTTGTACTCCATGCCAACTCAGCGTCAATTTGGTCAATTCCCCACGGCAGTGATTCCGAGGGCTGGGGAGCGGGACCCGGCTTGCCTGCGACGGATACCAATACATCGTCATCAATTCTTAGAATACCGGGATGATGAGCCAGCGCTTTTTCCGAAGCTTTAGACGGAAGCCAGACGGATTTTGCGCCGATGATATCAAGATTTTTTAATTTTGTTCCGCCGACGCGAGCGATAATCTCGTCCTGCGCCGTTTGATTTAATGCGCCGGAGAAGACAATGATTTTTCTGCCGGGAGTATCATTTGCCTGTGCCGTAAGCAGAGCCAATCCAAAGATTGCGGATACGACCGCTAAACTAAAAATATATTTTTTCATATTATATTACGTATTTGCGAATTATCGCGAGTTTACAATAATTCGCAAATTTAGATTATGCTTACTTATTTAATAAAATACTCCTTTAATAATAACACGTCAACCTCGTCAAACCCAAAGTGCTTTTTGTTTTGCCAGGTCTTTTCGTTCTTTTTCGCTGAAAATTTTTATTTTTCCGTATTCGCCGTCATAGCCCGGGGAAATGCTTACTTTGCCTTCCCTCACGCGCCTTATTCCTTCGGCAATGTGTGCCGGCGCGGCTTTTTTGATTTCTTCAATTGGCGCGTTCAGCAGTACATTAAATTCGGTTCCGAGAGCGGCAATCAGTTTTTGGTATTGAGCCGCGACTGCTTTTGTTTTAACTCCCATGTCCAACGCTTCGGCGATGATTTCGTCCAATGGAATCAAATTTTTGAAGGGAATCGCTCTTTTTGGTTTTCCGCTCTCCGGCCTGTCGGCCAGATGATCAATTCTGTTCAATACCCCGATTGTCAGAGTCCGTCCGCATTTGGGGCAGATGTTTTTGTATTTTTTGGTTTCCTCCGGCTTTAAAGACACGCCGCAGGCGCGATGACCGTCGTAATGATATTTTCCTTCCTCGGGAAAAAACTCAATGGTAGATAAAAATTTATCGGGATTTTTTGACTTTATCGCTTCAAGAACGGAAAAATAATTCATCTCCGCGTCAAAAATATTCGCTTCCCGTCCGATTTTTTGGGCCGAATGACTGTCGGAATTTGAAATCAAAGCGATATTGTCCAACTTGCTCAATCGCCAATTCATCGCCGGGTCGCTTGAGAGTCCGGTCTCAATCGCGTAAATGTATTTCGCGTATTCTTCAAAGCATTCTTCAAGCGAATCAAAGCCGGACATTGAGCCGAAAACCGAAAACCAAGGGGTCCATGCGTGAGCGGGGACGAGAAAGCAATCGGGAGAAACGTCAAACAGAATTTTCGCTAGTTCTTTTGAGTCAAGGCCCAGAATCGGCCGGCCGTCGCTTTTCAAGTTGCCTATCATTCCGAGCCGCCGGTTAATTTCCCCGGCAGTTTCCAGCGAGGGAGCAAAAATAAGGTTGTGAATCCTTCTGACTTTTCCGCCTTTTGAATAAATCTGCGAAATTTCAACGGTCAGGATAAACCGCGTCTGCTTTTTGGAATCAAACCAATCGCCGCCGCTTTTCCGAAATTCTTTGGCGTATTTTCCTTTCAATTTATAAAGCCCAGCTTCGGCCGGTTCCAGTTTTTCTTTGAGTTCTTTAAACCAAGCAGGGTGAGTGAAGTCGCCGGTCCCCAAAACGTCAATCCCTTTGATTTTCGCCCATTTGTCCAGCGACTCCAAATTCATTTCTTTGCTGGTAGCTCTGGAATATTTGCTATGGATATGAAAGTCAGCTATGAATTGCATGATAGTATTGTAACATAAGTTGACCTTTGCCAGAAAATGGTCTATAAAAGAAACAAGGTCTTTGAAAATTTTAGAGAGGAGGAACGATGAAAATTTGGATTGGGGCGTTGTTTATTTTGCTTACTTTTTCTTTGGCGCCGCCGGCTTTTGCCGATTACGATCTGGGAGTTAATTTTTCTCTCAAACAAAATTATCTGGCCGGCCGTGATTTGGGGCAAAGTTCGTCTCTGTCAAACGCTTTTATCGTCTGGAACAAAAATCAGCCGATAATTTCCGTCAGCTATTCCGAGTCCAATCATTCTCCGGAAAGCGTTGTCGTTTTGCCGCTCACCAAAAATCGTCTGGATTACGCCGCCTCCTTTAATGCCGCTCAAAATTGGCGGATTAAATTCGCAGGGAGCGAGCTTGAGCAAGCGGACGAAGAGCGTTTCAGCGCGCAGGGCGTTTATTTCGTCCGGCGAAGTAAAGGAATTTTGAAGACGTTTGAATTCGGCGCGGAAAAGGATAACCGGCGAAAAGATTTGTATTTCGGCTATGGAGCGTTTAACGCGGCCGCGCACGATTTTCTGGTCGGTTTCTCGGAAGAGAGAACGGGGGACGATTCATCCGAACGTCTGGGAACGGCCCTAATTTCGAATTTTTCGGAGAACTATTCGGCGGTTCTCGGCCTGACCAAAAACTTGAGTGACGAAAAGCTGACCAAACTTTACGGCTTGGCAAAAAATTCTCCGCTTAAACCGGGCGAAAGAAATGACCCGTTTTCATTCGTGACCGTTCTTCGCCAAAAACCGGAAAGCGACTATTTTTTGGGACTGTTCACTTTTGGCGGCAATTCATTGAACAAGTACGCCAATCAGGGAATTTTTGAAGCGATGTTTTCAGGGTCTTTGTCGGGAACAAGGATCGTCGGCAACAGGAATTTTGACCGCATCGGCCTTTCCGACGCTTACAGGGTTCAGGAATACGGAAAAGCGGTCGCAAGCGTAAGCTGGGGCAAGATAAAAATCGACGACAACACGAATCTCATTTTTGACGGCGAAGAGATTTCTTACACCGTCGGCGATTTGGGAAAAATCAAATCGTTTTTCGTTTCGCTCGGCCGGAGCGGAGAGACGAATTTGGTTTATAATTTCGCCGGCCATCGGCTTGAGGAGGATTATCAGGAATATCTCAGCGTCGGACTCGGCGGCAAGCTTCCTTTGCGGGATAAAACCGTTCATTTCGGCCTGACCAATTCTTACAATTTGACCCAATCGGCCTGGGACGGCGTTTCGGCCTCCTTCACCTTCTCTTTTTGAAAAATCAGGTTCTTTTAATAATTCGCCCTTCCGTTCCGAAGGGCTTTTTGTTATTTTGAGCTCTTGACAAAATCTCCAGAATTTGTAAAATGTTAGAAGTTTGGCTCTTTGACATAAAGGAGAAATTGTTATGTCAATTTTTTTGACGATGCTTTTCATAGGATTCGCATTGATGATTTCGTCGCTTTTTGTGGATCATGACCACGGTTTTGATCATGGTGATGTTGATGTTACTTCGGCCCACGAAGTTAGCGACGGTCCGAGTTGGTTGAATCTAAAAATCATCGCCGTCTTCCTCGTCGCCTTCGGGGCGATGGGGTCAATTGTCCGGTATTATGGCTACGACATTATGACGAGTTCTTTGCTGGCACTGGCCAACGGTCTCGCGCTCGCATTCTGTGTTTACAAAATTCTTAAACTTTTTTACGCCCAGCAGGCGTCAAGTCATGTCAGCGAGGCAGAGGTTATCGGCAAAACGGCCTTGGTCACGGTTGCGATTGCTGATTTTTCCGTCGGCGAAATCACTCTTATCGTAAAAGGAAGTCAACTTTCTTACGTGGCCCGTTCGACCGTCTTTACCGGCGAGCCGATTAAAGAGGGTTCGTTGGTGCGCATTAATGGTCTCACGGGCGTTGTTGCGATTGTTTCGCCCCTAACCAGTAAAACCAAACAAGGAGGAGTAGAATGATGGAAACAGTTGGAGGTCTTTTTGTGCCAATTGCGATAGCGGCGCTTGTCATCATTTCTTTGATCGTAATCGCGAAATTCGTCAAAAATAATTACCTCAGGATTCCCCCAAGCAGGGTTGCCGTCATTTCCGGCCGCAGACACAAAAGAATGGCGCATGACACCGACGGCGAGCATGAAGTTATTGTCGGTTATCGGATAGTCAAAGGCGGCGCCGCGTTCGTACTGCCGCTTCTGGAGAGGGTGGATTATCTTGACCTGACGGAGATTACCATTCCCCAGCTGGAAGTGAAAGACGCCATAACGAAGCACGGCGCTCCGCTTACCGTCAAGGCGGTCGCCAATATAAAGATCGGCAGTGAAGAAATACTTTTGTCCAACGCGGTTGAACGGTTGCTGGGAAAGACGACGGACGAGATTAAAAAGATGGCCTATGAGACGCTTGAAGGCCATCTCAGGTCAATGCTCGGAACGCTGACCATTGAAGAAGTGAATTCCGACCGCGCCCTTTTTTCCCAGAAAATGATAACCGAATCCCAGACAGATCTTGCCAAGCTCGGTTTGAAGATAGATGTTCTGACCGTTAAAGAGCTTTCGGACACCCAGGGGTATCTGGAAGCGCTCGGCAAAAAAAGAACCTCCGAGGTTAAGAGGGACGCCGCAGTCGGTTCTGCCCAGGCGGAACGGGAAGCAACAATAAACGCCACAACGGCAAAAAAAGAGGCCGAGGTGGTGCGTCAGGGTAACATTGCTCAGGAAGCCGAAGCGGATAAAGAGCGGAAAGTGAAAATCGCGCAATATGAGGCGGAGACGAACGCGGAGCAGGCGAAAGCCGCTCAGGCCGGCCCCTTGGCAACTGCCGAGGCCAGAAAAATGGTTGTTGAAAGAGAAACCGAAGTTGAACTTGCCAAAACCCGCAAAATGACGGAGGTCGCGGAAGCCGAGGCGGAGCGGAAAGAAAAGGAATTGCTTGCGACCGAAGTTAAGCCGGCTGAAGCAAAGAAGCTGGCGGCGATTGCCGAAGCCGAAGGTAAAGCTAAAGCGGTTGAGATAGAGGCAAAGGCCAGCAAAGCAAAGAAGACTCTTGAAGGCGAAGGCGACGCGGCGGCGATTAGAGCAAAGATGTTGGCGGAAGCAGACGGCATCAAGGCAAAGCTTGAAGCCGAGGCCGTGGGTGTTTTAAAGAAAGCCGAGGCGTATAAGCAGCTAAACGAGTCCGGTAAGTTACTTCAGATACTTGAAGCACTGCAGGTTCTTGTGCCGAATGCAATCGAAAAATTGGCGCCAGTCATGGAAGCAATTGCCAAACCGATGTCAAACATTGACAAGGTTGTGATGATTGACACCGGCGGCAACGGCAACAACGGAAGTTCTTCTTCGCTTCAGCGATTTATGTCAACGGCGCCGGGAGCGCTTCTGGGAATCATGGAGCAGGCAAAAGCCGCGGGGTTTGACCTTTCCGGCCTTCTTGCCAAAGCAGGCGTGAAGACGGCGGATGAGACGGCGACAAGCGGCGATAAAATCATTGAAGTTTCAAAAAGCGACAGCGCTTAATTAAAAGAACAATAAAAAAATTAGAGGGCGATTCCAACCGGAATTGCCCTTTTCTTTTTTTAAAACTTGTTGTATTATCGGCTCAACGGTTCTTTACAATTTATAATAAGGGAAAGGAAAGAAGATGAAGGTGTTTACCGCGTGTTTAATCGCTATTTTATCTTTATTCGCGTTCCTCCGGCCCCTTGAAGCGAAAACGCGGATATTGGAGGGGGTTGAAAGCAACCTGACGTTCAGCTGGCACGGTCCCGAAGATTACGATTGGCAGGCAGTTTTGGGAACGGATTTGCCGATTATTTCGTTTGAGGGCAACCGCAGATTGACCTTCGGTTTGGCCGGAACGATGCAAAGCGTCGGAAATAACAATTACGGCCAGACGGGAATGCTGAGAGACATCAATTATCAGCTTATGCCGGAACTTACCTTTGAAGGCAAAGAACTGCGCCGCGTCAAATTGTTTTTAAATCACTGGAGTTTCCATAAAGTTGATAAAGTGCAAGGACGAGCTTCGGAAATAAATCTTGTCGGCGCCGAATTTCGCGTATCGCCCGCTTTTTCAAAAAACGGCGATGATTACGTTTTTTTCCAGATTAGAACGCAAATTTTGCATAACAGCGCGCTCAAAAATGAACGGCCGCTCGCTTTCGGCGCTCGTTTTGAAATTCCGCTTAAAAAATCGTTCTCGTTCTACACGACGCATGTCGCGGAATTTGACTCAAAGACGCTTGATTTTTATCAAGGCGAGTTCGGTTTGAAAGCGGCGACAAGGCCCGGTAGCGGACTTGAATTGTTCGGCGGCTATACCAACGGCGCCGACAAATTTTCCACAACATTCGGCGCGGTTGTGAAAGGTCCGTTCTTGGGAGTTCGTTTTCGATGGTAAATTATTTAAAATAAAAAATCTGCCTAAAACAAAAGGCAGATTTTTAATTTGTGCTCAATTCTAAACTTTACTCGAACCTATCATCTTATCCCCGTATCAAATGCAATCGTGTATTCGGATGTTTCGCCCGCTATCACATTCACCAAGCGCCCCTGTATTCCCAGACCTAGCGGCTCTGCCCATGTGATGTAGTATTCTCCTGCCGGAAGTGATATTGAAAAGCTCCCATTCTCTGCTGTTCCAAATCTCGCAAATTCAATGCTCCCCATTGCGTTTTGGACAATAAACTCTCCAAAAATCGGTTTGTCGGCGCACTTTGGGTCGGGCGGGTCTTTTACAACGGGACATATCGGGCCGAGCAGTATCGTGCCGCTCACGCGCCCGATTCCTTGAGCAGTAATTTTCTTTACTATTTCATCTACGGAAAGATCGTTGCCAAGTCGGCCACGGATATTATTAAACAGCGTTTCGTGGCCTTTCTCAACAATCACATCTCCCGCGCTGCTCATATGTCCGGATTGCCTGCGTACAAAATTAAGTTTTCCGTTCTCATACGCGTATGCACCCTCCAAAGTTTCCACTCCGTCAAAGTCGGCTTCCAGAAGTCCGGGAAACGCTTGCAGATAAACAGATGCGCTAAAGCCCTCAATCGGTTGGCCGATATTCTTTATCACGAAACTTTGAATGTTTTCCGTAAATTCAGTCACTTCCGAAAAAACGTCATCTGTTCTCTCCGAAGCCCAATCACAAATTACTTGTTGCGTGAAGCGATTAAAAAATCGCGTGTCGGGCAACGGTATGCGAAAAATTGTGTAGGACTTTACGACTAGCGTATTGGGTTTTATTATCCCATCTCCTTGTTTGTAAATAACCGCGCTCTTTCCGAGCCAAAGCGCGATCCGTTGGAGGGGATGGTCAAATTGTTGCCGTATATTTGCCCGTACGCAATTTTTTTCTTCGGCGGTAAGCGAAACAGCATCTTGCACTGTTAATTTTGGGATTACGATACCAATAAATAAAATTATTCCCAAAACAGCCAAAGTAATATTCTTTTTGTCGCTTTTTATTGCGCTCATATAACTTCTATCCATACTAATTGCTCGGCAAATATCGCGGGGTTTTATGTTTGGTGCTCAATTCTAAACTTTGCACGAACCCATTTTGAGCGGAACGACTGACCCGCCCTGCCGCCGCTCGCTAACGCTCGCCACCCCGCAAAAAAGTTTTCTTTTCCTTTTAGAAGAAAAAATCGTGTGCTGTAATTATACACTTTGCGCGAACCTATTTCACACGCGCGGAGCGCGTGGAAGCTCTGGACTAAATCGTACGCTCGGATTCCGCGCGCCTCGTCCGCTCCCTTCGGTCGCGGGAGCAAAAACCAAAAATTTTCCTTCCTTAATTTTAGATTTTCGGCGGGGGGTGTGGGGGGAGCCGACAAAAAATGGAAAGGAAATTTTTGGTTTTGCTTCGCCGCTTCAGACTACAAAATGAGCTAGTTCTATTTTATCACTTATGGTGATACCTTGTCGCTCATTTCTCCGTCCTTGCGGCGAGACGAGGCGCTTCCTCTCGGCGTTTAGTGGTAGTTCTAAACCTCTCTGACGTCGATACTGGTCGTGGTAACTCGAAGAATATGGATTGTGCTAGGCACAAACAAATTTATTTTAAATCAAGATACAAAAACGCGCTTGCGATAAAGTAAACCATCGTCAAGATGGTAGATACCGAAAATATAGAAAAAGCTAATCGTTCACAAATCTTTGTTTGTCGATGCTTTTTTTCTGCATATTTTATATCACGCTGTTCTTGTTCTTGAGAAACCGTACCTTCAAAATGTCGGTCTATCATTAAGTTATAGACATTACGGTTAAGCCAAAATAGCGACAAAATAAATAAAGCTTCAAGGAGCCAAAGAACGATAAGCGAATAAGCGTAAGTATTGTGTTGATTGCCAAGTGCAGCCATAGCCAAACCAGCAAAAATAAGTAGGCTACCACGCCATTGGTTAATAACTTCTTTATAAGCAGAAAGCAACCCCTCTTCCTGCCTTTTCAATCTTTCAATCATTTCATCAGAGATAATAGAATTGTTGGTCATGACTTTATTATTTACTACGCGCTCTGCGATAGACAACAAAAGCGGTAATGACAAATATCCAGCCGAGAAAAACCGAAATATCGTTTGAAATCTCGATACCGCCCGAAGCCAAACCGGCACCAGTTTTATCGCCAAGTATCCAAATGCCTACACCAATAGCAAACAATACAATCGCTTTTGGTGCTGGAGCGGAAAAACTACTGGTCTCCAACCACGAAACACCAAGATAACCCACAGAAACTAAGCCAAGTATCATAAACGCCCAATATCCAAAAGAGTCTTCTGGTAAATTGTATGTCAGGTAAAAAGATAAAAACGGCGTGCCGAGAACGATTAACAATCTTACCCAAATATTCTCTCCACTGATTTTGTCTATAAAATTTTCTATACTACCGATAATGGAAAATTTTTGTTTTGAAAGTTTGACAACAACAAAATCTGTCGCATATAACACTATTCCGAGAATGATTGCGTAGATAAGAATCATATATTTTGTTGATCAACTTAATAATTAATGTCCTCTCTCAAGTGTCAGTTGGTGGGAAATCTGAAATAACAACGATCTGTCTCCTCATTCACCCTCTCTTTTTCACGCGCTCGAATTGTCGCACAACTAAACGCCGACGCCTTGCACGAATTTGGGTCATACTGTATCACACTAGCGATACATTGTTCCCTGTCTATATCTCTTTGTTTTTTGCGAGCCATCTCTTCTTTCAAAAATATAGAATTAGCATCCACTGCTGGCGTTGTCGTTGAATCTTCGTTGCTATTTTTAAGCACTTCTTCTGACGGGATAACTTGCTCGGGGTTATTAACTTTTTTTGCGACGATATACCCTGCACCAACAACAACCAAAATGCCCGCAATAATTGCGATGAGTATCGGTATTTTAATAAATCCTCGTTGGTTTTTCATTTTATAAAATAATTAATATCTTTATTATAAACCTTTGCAAACTCTGCTAATTCTACCGCATCAACTCCGCGCTCGCCTCGCTCTATCTTGGAAACATACGCTTGAGGTTTCTTCAATAGTTTTCCTGCCTTTACTTGCGTTAAACCTGCCTCTTGGCGAGCGGAACGGAGTTTTGCGGTAAGTTTTTGATATTTTGCTTGGTATTTCTTCGACATATAGATATTAACATAATATAGTCGATTGTGGAATATACCATTTTAGATTATTGTGATAAACTGTACTTATGATAGCGGCGAAGCAAAACCAAAAATTTCCTTTCCATTTTTTGTCGGCTCCCCCCATACCCCCAGCCGAAAATCTAAAATTAAGGAAGGAAAATTTTTGGTTTTTGCTCCCGCGACCGCAGGGAGCGGATGAGGCGCGCAGGGTTCGCTTCACCACGCAATCGGAGCGTACAATTCGGTACAGAGCCACCACGCACGCGGGGCGTGCGCATTAGTCCGTTTGTTGTTCGAAAAAGGTTCGAGCAAAGTGTATGAATTGTGCGCCCACGAGGAATTGAACCTCGACCTCAGGCTTCGGAGGCCTGCGTACTATCCGTTGTACTATGGGCGCTCGCCGCCGTCAACAAAGCCAGTATTATCCATAGCATCAAACGGCCTTGTTGTAAAGTCAGGAAAAAGTGGTCAAAAAGGCCGATGAACAGAAAGGCGAGCGTAATTAAAAGCAGGGTCAGCCGTTCCAGAGTAAAACTCAGTCGAAGCGAGCCGATGGTTTTTATGACAACGCTTATTAAAAACCATAAAAAGAAGAAAAGGCCGATGACGCCGATTTCGGCGGCAATCAGCAGATAAATGTTGTGAACCGGCTGAATCGCCCAGCTTTCCAAAGACGTCCCGTAAGGCAGGAATTCGGCCATTCGATTTGTGAAGTTGCCAAAGCCGACGCCCGTCAGGGGATTGTTCGCGATCATTAATGCGGCGATTTCATTATAGAGCCAACGGAGAGAAACGCTTTGTTCCGCCAAACTTAATTGTCCGAAGCGGCCGAACATTTCCGGCCTCATTAAAAACAAAAAGATAAAAGTGAAAATCGCGGAAAGATAAAGCAGGACTTGCCGTCTTTGTTTGAAAATCAAATCGTCCTTGCCCAGTCTTTTTGAAAGCCAAAAGAAAATTACGCCGGCCAAAATAAAGGTGATGATGATCAGACGGGAAAAAGTTAAAAACAATCCCAAAAGCAGAATAAAGAACGCCAAAAATTTCAGCCATTCCGAGATCTGAATCCTGCCATACGGTTTTTTGTTGGAGAGATAAAACCAATAAAAAATGAAAATAGCCGCCGACAAAAACGCGGCCAAAATGTTGGGGTGGGGAAAGGTGCCGTATGGGCGGATCAGTTTCGCGTTGGGAATATCAAGTTTTGCCACTCCGGCCAGATTCGGGTCAAGAACGCTTTCGCCCAGCAATTTTAAGCCGATGCTTGATTGATTGTGCCATTGCCAGTCGGCGAGCAGCGCCTGGAAAACCGCCGAAGAAAACAGAAACCAGAGGGCGTGAGAAAGATTAAGAACGGCAAAGTTATTTTTTACGTAGAAGAACAGCCAGACGAATTCCACTAATTTTAAAAATTGATAAATGCCGAGCCCAAAATTGTTCGCCCAGTACAAAGAAACGCCCGCGATTATTACGAAAGCGGCGAGCAAAAAATCGGAATGCGAAGCAAAAATAGAGCGCCAACCGAACGAGCCGGTTCTAATCGCCCGCCAGAGGCAACTTATGAAAATCAGGGCGATTAAAAAATCGGTGAAATAAAAAAAAGCCGCCTGATATTCGTTGAAGCCGCCGCTTGTTCCGAAGGAACTTGAGGAGCCCCATTGAAAGAGAATCAGTCGGGTTTGAAAAGGTAAAGAAAAAACTAAAAGATAAAAAAGATATTTTTCAAGGGAGAGCATTTATTTTGCGATATACTTTTTTCCGTAATAGACCAATTTCCTCGCTTTGGTGCTTCTTTTTCTTTCCGGCGATTTAAGTGCGTTGAAGAAAACTCTGACGACATCCTCTTCTTTTGACCATCTTACACTGCTTTTTTCTCTGAATTCTTTGAAGGACCTTTTAATCTGATTGGAGATGCTTACGGCCAGCTGGTTTTCGCTCAGGTAAATTTCAATGGCGTTTTTCTTGATTTTCAGGTCAATGATTCTGTCAAGCGGGTCTCTTTTGAAAGCCCTCTCCCCGACATTGCGAACCAGCGCGACAAGGTCGTTTAAAATTTTATCCGGCACATTTTCCAGGATAACGGCGCCCTCGTAGGTTTTCCGGGCGATCATTGAGCAAGCGGGGCAGGTCTTAAAATTGATTTTTTTGTCCTTTTTTTCAAGATGCTTCCAGTCCTCTAAGGCATGGTGCCAGGATTTATCGTAATACCAGATTCCGCATTTGGAACAGACGATGTATTCTTTTTTGCCGCCGCCGAATTCGCCCTTTGTTTCTTTTTGAGCGAGCTTTTGCGACCTGACGCGCCGTCCCTCGTGCTTTTTTGCCGACGTTTTTTGCCGGGGAGTTGTTATTGGTTTGATGTTAGCCATAATGTTTTAATTTTATCATACTTTTAAATAAAATAAAATATCTCGTATAAAATGCCAAGCCCCAAAAGTCCGATAATGCCGTAACTCATGAATTTCGGGAGATTAAGGGAATATTCCGGCGGGCGATCACCCAGTTTTTTCGCTTTTGAAATCATCAATACAAGAAGAATTCCCTCAACGCCTCCGGCAACCGCCCCGACGAGGCCGATAGTGTCAATAAAATTCCTCATCCCGCCTAAAAAAGCAATCAGCGGGACGCCGACAACAAGAAGATAGGAAAGGGTCTTGTTAAGTTTTAGGTCGTAATTCAAGGTCTCTTCAAGATATTCTCCGAAAATTAAAAAAGAAGTCGCTATCGCCAGCAGGCCGAAGATTCTGCCGAGAAAAATAATGGAAGGTCCGAAATAAAGGGAAAGTCCGGCGAGCGTTTCTTTCGTCGTGTTGGCGCCGGAGATGCCGACCACCGTGAAAATAAAAAGAGCGTAAAGAACCGCGGGAATCAAAGTTCCCCAAACGAGCGTTTTTTTTATTTTTGCTTCCTCGCCGGCCATTAAGTCCCTGACAATCGGCACCGCGGCCGAACCGGCCATGGCAAAAAGAATGACTCCATAAGGCAGAAACGACTGGCCGAAATTGACGGTCGCCAGATTTTGAAAATTTATTTTATTTAATCCAAAGCCGATGATAACGGCCATAACCAGCAAAAGGGCGGCTGTCATAATAATTTCAATCCGGCCGACGGTTTTGATTTTTGCCAGAATCATCAAAGACATTACAAAATAAAACAGCAAGCTGTAAAAAAAGACGGAACCGCCGAAAAAGGGCTGAAGCAACCTCGCCGCGAAATCCCCGCCGACTATCAAGTACGCCAAAAGCCCGCCGTAACTGCCCAAAATCACCGTAAACATTACGAGTCGTTTAACGTTTTGTCCAAGATATTTTTCGGCATAGCCGATAAAACGATGCGGCTCTTTGGTTCTCAGAATAACCTCTCCGTAAAGGAGATGAAGCGCGAGAATGACCGCGCTTAAAGCAATCAGTTCAAAAAAGCCGACAAAAAAGCCGGCTTGGGAAATGACGTAAGGCAGGCCGAAAATTCCCACGCCGACTATCGCGCCGATCATTGTTGAAACGGCCGCTAAAAATTTCTCATTCCTCATTTTGCGTTTTTTCTTCCCGGGGAGAGATTAATACATCTTCAAACCAGCCGAAAATTGAGATGACGAAAAAAGCCAGAAGGGCGGCGAAAATTGAAACGAGATAGAATTTAACTCCGACTGCCATCCCTATGCCCGCGGTCAGCCAGAGGCCGGCCGCCGTTGTCAGTCCTTCAATCCGGCCCATGCGGAAAACAATCAGACCGGCGCCGATGAAGCCGATGCCGACAACGACATTTGAGGCGATCCTTGAAGGGTCAAAATTATTCGGCTGGGCCGTAAATTTCGCGAAGGCCTGGGTGGATAAAATCGTGAAGAGCGCCGCTCCGACGCAAACGAGGGCGTAAGTTCTCATTCCGGCGGGCCTGCCGACGTATTTTCGCTCAAAGCCGATCGCTCCCCCCAAAAGAGCGGCCAGGAACAGTTGAAAAAATATTTGCAGTTGATTTGAGTCCAGATACGCCATTTTATTGTTCTTTTTCTTTTTTAATCAGGGTTATTACTTTTTCCACCAATTTTTTGGGGTCGGAATCGTAAACGACTTTACCGGAGCCCCTGTGCGCCTGGGCGATCAAACCTCTGATTGAGTCGGCCGTTCCGCCCGAACCTTCCAAAACGCCGATAATTTTATCGTCTTCAAAAGCGATGGTGAACTCATTGAGCGTTCCCATCCTGCCGCAGACGATGATAACGGCGTCGGCCGAACGGGTTAAAAGCAAATTTCTTCCGGAGTACTCAAAACCGGTGTAAATAATCAAATCAAAGTAATCGGTCGGCAATTTATATTTGTTGACATGAGCTCTTTCGCTTGAAGCCGGGGAAAGTCCGATGCTGATTCCGCCTTCTTCTTTGGCTCCGATGGCCGACCAATAAGGCACGCCGGAGGTCGCGCCGGTAACCAGCACTCCGCCCTGTCGGACAATTTCCTTCCCGAGTTCTTTCGCCAAATCCAAAGCATTAATCGCGCAGTGCCCGGTCTCGGCCGCGCCGCTGACGCAGATCTTAAATTTAAGATAAGAAGCGGGCAGTTTATTCGTTTCGTAGTTGTTATTGTTTTGTTTCTTTTTTGAAGGCATACGCTTTACTTATCGATGCCAATATACGAATGGATACTAATTATACGAATGAAGAAATTTAGTATCAGTATCTATTAGTATCATTAGTATGTATTCGTATATTGGTATCGCGGTTACAACTCCACTATATCATACAACATCGGAGCCGAGGCATCAATGCCCAAATGGTCGCGGATTCGTTGAGCCAACGCCAGCGACGCGTCTTCTTCTCCCTGCACCACAAAAACTTTTTTCAGCGTCTTTCTCGTCTGCATTACGAAATAAAACAAACCGTCCTGGTCCGCGTGCGCCGAGTAAGCGCCTATCGCCCGAATTTGCGCTCTGACCGCCACCGGCTGGTCAAAAATTTTTACCTCTTTGGATTTTTCCAAAATCCTGCGGCCAAGGGACCCGGGAACCTGATAGCCGATTACTAAAAAGATACTTTTCGGGTCCGGCAGATAGCGGATTTCGTGATGCATGATCCGTCCGCCCTGGGACATGCCCGAACCGGCGATTATAACTTTCGGCGGCGGCGCGTCGTTAATCGTTTTTGACTCTTCTTTTGTCTGAGTGAATTTCAAGCCGGGAAATCTGAAAAGATCGTCTCCGGATTCTATCAAATAAGCCGCCTCTTTGTTGTAATATTCGGGATATTTTTTATAAATTTCGGTCGCTTTGATCGCCAGGGGGCTGTCAATAAAAATCTGAATCTTGGGGATGCGATGATTCTCAACTAGTTCGTTCAATTCGTAAAGTAGTTCCTGAGTCCGTTCCATGGCGAAAGCCGGAATCATCAAAACCCCGCCCACGCTCACGACATCTTCAATTGTGTCTTCCAAAATATTTTTCCGTTCCTCTTTTCTTTCGTGAAAGCGGTTTCCGTAAGCCGATTCAATGACCAAATAATCGGCGTCGTTCACGTACTCGGTTGATTTTAAAAGCGGAGTCGGAGGATTGCCCAGGTCGCCGGTGAAGACGATTTTTTTACCCTCGCCGTGAAACTCAAATATGCTTGAACCGAGAATATGTCCGGCATCCCTTAAAATCGCGGTAACTCCGCCGCCGAGGTTTAGTTCCCTGCCGTATTCGGCCGGCTGAAAGAGCGACATGCTCGGCGCGACATCGGATTCTTCGTAAATCGGCTGGCGGCCGTGAATTTTCGCTTCCTGGGCAATCAAATGGGCGCTGTCGATCAAAGACAGTTCGCTCAAGTCCCGCGTCGGAGGGGTGCAGATGATTTTTCCGCCGAAACCTTCTTTGATGAGTTTCGGAATCCGGCCGATGTGGTCAATGTGGGCGTGAGTAATAAAAAGATAATCGATTTTCTTGGGATTGTAAGGAAACGGCTCGTAGTTTTTTTCGTCGGCAAAAAGCGAACCCTGGAACATTCCGCAGTCAACCAGGATTTTTTTGTCGCCGATTTCCAGCAAATAATTGGCGCCGGTCACGCTCCGCGCCGCGCCGTAAAAATGCAGTTTCATAATATTATTTATTTTATCATTTTTCTTTAATAATATCTACTTTTGCTTTTTGTACTGCTTCATTAACCAAGGGCTCTAAATTGATTTGAGTTTCAAGTTCTTTGACGATTGCGAGATTCGCTTTGGTTTCAGGGTGCGCGGGGATAAAAAGAGAACAGCAGTCCTCGTAAGGCAGGATTGAAAGTTCAAACGTGCCGATTTTTTTGGCGAGGGCGATGATTTCCTCTTTGTCGCGGCCGATGAGCGGGCGAAAGACGGGGAGCGTTGAGGTCTCGTCAATCACCAAAATATTTTCAAGCGTCTGAGAAGCAACCTGTCCGAGCGATTCGCCGGTGACAAGGGCTTTTGCTTTTTCCTGCTCGGCGATTTTTTGGGCGATTTTAAACATCGCCCGGCGGTAGAAAATTATTCCCAAATTCAGAGGCAATTTCGCCGTGATTTCTTTTTGAATGTCCAAAAACGGAACAAGATAAAGTTTTGAATCCGGCTGGTATTGACTCAAAATTTTCACGATTTTTTTCACGTTTTCCTGCGAGAGAATTGAGGTTGAAGGATAGCTGTGGAAATGGACAAAGATAACTTCGGCTCCGCGCTTCATCAATTCGTATGAGGCGACGGGGGAATCAATGCCGGAAGAAATAAGAGCGACGACTTTTCCCGCCGAACCCGCGGGCAGGCCGCCGGGACCTTTTATTTTTTCAAAATATATAAAAACGAAATCCTCAATCAATTCAACAAAAATCGTCAAAGCCGGATGCTCCAAATCAACCTTTGCTTTTGACTTTTCCCAAATCAAAGCGCCAAGATATTGATTGACTTCCTGCGAGGTCAGAGGAAAATCCTTCTGGCCTCTTTTGGTGTCAATTTTGAATGAAGCAAAATTTTTATTTTCAACGTTCGCCCAAATTTCGTCGGCCAAATTTTTCAAAAATTCTTCAGCCGGCCCGCGTTCTTTTAATTCTTTTAGGCCGGTTTTCGCGAATGCCGGGCAAAAATAGGCGATGCCGAAAACCTTTTGGAGCCGGTTTTTGACTTCCGGCCAAGCGGCTTTTTCGCCCAGTTTCAAGATCAAGCGGCCGCTGATTTTCCCGACGCTCTCAACGCCTTCCCCTTGAAGGGCGCGGGTAATGTTTTGGCGAAGCCGGTTTTCAAAGATAAAGCGGTTTTTTCCTTTAAGCCCTATTTCGTGATAGTGAATAATGACGCGTGTAAACATAACATTAGTTTAACCTCTTTATTTTTGAATGGCAATAAAAAATCACCCGCTTGGCGGGCGATGTTTGAAGTTTTTCACTTTAATAAATTATCTTTCGTGTTTTTGCAAATCAGCGGAGAGTCAACCAGAATATTGCCTCCGGTTTTTGACATTAAATGGCGGAGGGTTGAGATTCTGTATTGCCGTGTCAGGATTTCAAGGCGTCCGGCGTCAACCGCGCGCATCTCTTTTTTGTTTTCCAAATAGGCGGCGGCCAGTATCATCATTTCGTATCTGTCAATTCCCAGAGCGGACATCAATTTTTTTTTCTCTTCTTTCGTGAATTCGGCAAGCCGTTTAAAATTTATCGTGATGCTTCTTTGGCCGAAATCAATTCTTTGCCAGAGGCAGTTCAATTTCGACCAGGAATCGGGATCGTATTGGTTGAGCTGATGAATGATATTTTTTGAAATTCTGCCGTTGTCGGAATCGGTGCAGTCAAGAGACAAGTCAATTCCGGCCGAATTAAAAGCGCCTACAAATTCTTTCCATTCCTTGAGCGAGACCGGTTCCTCCCGGCCTTCGGAATTTTGATAAAACCACGGGAAGCCCTCCGAACCGAACACCCATTCGTATAAATAACCCTTTCCGTCCGGTCCGGTGGAGCCGATGGGTCTTGGAATATGGGTGAATTCGTATTTTTTGCTCTTTTGAAAATAGTCGTCCAGTTTTTTGATGAGAGCGTGCTTGAAAAACAGCCGATGCCCCTGACCGGGAAGCGCGCCGAATTCTTCTCTCAACGCGGAGACAACCGTCTGTTGGGTGGTAATTGTGCCGCCGATGCCCGGAAATTCGGTTCGCAGTTCAACCGTGATTTTCGCTTCGCTGCCAAAGCCGCCTTTGCCGATGTTTTTTATCATTTGCCGCCTCTTGTTTTTAATGTGCTGATTATACGCCCATCATGTCACGGTTCTTATTTTTTTTCAAGGTTTTGTTTGTCCGATGATCATAAATAAATCCTCCTCATATATATGAGGAGGATTTATTGTTTGGAACTATTTTTTCGGCGCTTTGGCAAAACACTCTCCGCAGTATTCAAATTTGCCTTCTCCAATATGTAGCTTGATTTCTTCCCGTAGCAGGTTGGCCATTTCCATGTCCTTTTCTTTTAAGGCCTTCCACATATTTTCGCACCGAGAGCATCCTTTCGCGTTCTCAAGATACATGTCGTATCTCCATAAACTGTCCAGCTTTTCCGACAGCTGGTGAATGAGATCGTGGTCAAAATTATGCATAATATTATTTTTTTAATTATATGCGACTCCGACCTTTAAAAAATTTAAAGTAAAAATCCATAATTAATTATACTCTTATCCTTTAATTACCGCCAACGGTTTCAATCGGGCGACTTTCTTGGCCAAACCGGCGCCGTGCACCGCGCCAACAACTTCTTCAACGTCTTTATAAGCAAGAGGCGCTTCTTCGGCAAGTCCCGACATTGAGCCGGCACGGACGATGATTCCCTGCGCCTCAAGCTGTTTTTTCAGATCAGAACCGCGCCAGATTTTTTTCGCGCCGTGCCGCGACATTCTTCTGCCGGCGCCGTGGCAGGAGGTGCTGAACGATAATTCCGCGGACTCGTTTGTTCCGACCAAGACATAAGAGGCCGTGCCCATTGAGCCCGGAATCAGAACCGGCTGGCCGGCCGATTGATAATCCGCCGGCAATTCGGAATTTCCGGCGCCAAACGCTCTGGTCGCCCCCTTTCGGTGAACGCAGAGTTCTTTTTCTTTGCCGTCAATTTTATAACGCTCAATTTTCGCGATGTTATGGGCGACATCATAAACAATTTCAAGTTCGCCCGATAAATCGCCCAATACTTTACGCCATGATTCGCGTATCCAATGAGTGATTGTCTGACGGTTGGCCCAGGCGAAATTCGCTCCGGCGCACATCGCGGCGAAATATTTTTGGCCTTCTGGCGAGCGGAAGGGGGCGCAGGCAAGTTCTCTGTCCGGAAGGACAATCCCGTATTTCGGCATCGCGGACATCATTAACCGGATATAATCGGTGGCAATCTGGTGGCCCAAGCCGCGAGAGCCGGTATGAATTAAAATCACCAGCTGGTCCTTGAATAATCCGAACGCTTTGGCCGCCGTTTCTTCAAAAATCTCGTCAACTCGCTGAACTTCCAAAAAGTGATTGCCCGAGCCGAGCGTGCCCAACTGGTCTTTCCCCCGTCTTTTGGCTTCGTTTGAAACCAAAGAAGGGTCGGCCTGGCTTAAGTTTCCTTGCGCTTCAAGATGAAGCACGTCATTTTCCTTGCCGAAGCCCTCCTCAACCAAATACCCCGCCCCTCCGCCCAGCATTAAATCAAATTTATTCTTATCAAAAACCAATCGCCCTCCGCGGCCGAGTCCCGAAGGCACGGCATGATATATTTCGGTCGCCAGTTCTTCCAATTTATCCTCCACCTCAAACCATTTTACCGGCGACCTTAATAGTCGCACGCCGCAGTTTATATCGTAGCCGATTCCTCCCGGAGAAATTACTCCCTCGTCCAAGTCCATCGCGGCCACGCCGCCGATGGGGAAGCCATAACCCTCGTGAGCGTCCGGCATGACGAGAGCGTGCTTTTGAATGCCCGGCAAAGTCGCCACGTTGACCAGCTGTTCCATTGAACGGTCGCGGAAAATTTCTTCCAATAATTTTTCCGTGGCAAAAATTCTCGCCGGCGCGCGCATATCCGCTCTGAAACTCTTTGGTATTTCCCAAACAAAGTCGTTAATTTTTTTTAAGTCGTTTTTGGTAATGTTCATAGTTAAATATCAAACACAATTTTTGTTTCATAGACGCCCTCCGGGTTTTGCTTCACCTCCGCTTCGTGGTACGTTACCGCTTTGATGTCTTCGTCAAATTTATCAACCTTAATTCCTTCAATTTCCGCTTCAAGTTCGACTTGCCCTGAGTCTGCCGAAGGGGTGTCGGAAAATGCTTTGAAATTCGCATCAAAAAACACAACCCTGTCTATCTGGCTTTGCGTGAGGACTTCTGAGAGAAAATCAATCAAAAGAGCGGTCATGTCTGTTGATTTGACTTGAATTTTTTTTGTTATTCTTGCTTCTTGCTTCTTGATTCTTGCTTCTTCTTTCTGAACGTACGCCATTCCCCGCAACGCGTTTTTGAAAAGTTCCTCCTTGGTTTTTCCCCAAGCTTTTATCCGCAAATCCGCCGTGTGTTCCAAAATTTCAAAACCTTGATCCGTCATATTGGTTTAGCGATTATCAAATTCAAGCGGTGCCAGTAGCGGTAGCCGCTTTTTTCTTTTTTATCGGTTTGAAGGCCGGGATTATTTTTTAAATACTTGAGCCATCTCCGGCTCCTTGACGTTCTGTTGTTGATGACAGGCAGGACTTTCAGCGGCACACGGAGACGGCCAACGCTTTTTATTTCAAAATTCTTTTTCAGCCACGGCAGAACCGTTTCTTCGCATAAGCTTGAAATGTTTATTATTATCAAACCGTTTTTGGTCAAAAGCTCCGGCCCTTTTTCGGACAATTCTTTTATCAGCGACAGTCCTTCGAAAGGATTATCGTCGCCGCCAGCCGGCCGGGGGATATAAGGCGGATTGCAGATTAAAAGATTGTATTCTCCGTTTATCCGAATTCCTTCCTCGGCTTTGTTCAAAAGATAAGAGACGATTGTTTTGCCGCGCTTTTTTTCGGTGTTGTCCATCGCGCAGCGCAGGGCTTCGGGGTTTATGTCCACGAAATCAAGTTTTTTGAGCGGCCGGCCGAACTCCCGCGATTTTTCAAGAATAAATTGGCCTAAAAATCCGCTGCCGCAACCCAAGTCCATCGCGCTTTCAATTTTCCGTTTTTTTATGAGAGTAAGCAGGGCGCGGGCGAAAAAGAGAGTGTCTATTGACGGGCACCAGACATTGACGTGGCGCGACGGATCCCAGACGCTTTCAACGTCTTCGTATTCGGTGACTCTCGGAAAACTGCCGTAGAGCTGAAACAGCGTGTCTCTGGTTATGGAATCAAATCGACCGATCCTAAAAGGATCGGTCATAAGTACCGGATTTTTTATTTTAGCGACCGTAATTTCGCGGCCGTCTTTTTGAACGTCCCCGCCCAGAATTGAGGAAATCTCCTTTTTTTCGGCAATGATTTCCAGCCGTGTTAAATTTTTGTTGACTTTCAGCCTCATTTTTTGGCGGGATGCCAGAGTTCGTTCAGCGTTTCTTTCACCACTCTTTGATCGCTCCAGGGAATTTTATTTTTTCCGATTATTATCAGTTCTTCCGAACCCTTGCCGGTAATCAGGATCGCGTCGCCCGGTTTTGCCGAGAGAATGGCGGTTTTTATCGCTTCCCGGCGATCCAGAATTTTGCTCGTTGCCGATTTTTTCTCCGCCGTGATGCCGGCTTCTATTTCGGCGATTATCTGATTGGGATTTTCCTCGTAAGGGTCTTCGTCGGTCAGAATTATCCGCATGCAGTATTTGGACGCGATTTTTCCGAATTCCGGCCGCTTCCACTTGTCCCGTCCGCCGCCGGCCGAACCGAAAACGCAGACGAGAGGAGCGGCCGGGCTGAATGTTTTGTAAAGCGCTTCCAGCGCTTCAGGAGTGTGGGCGTAATCAATGATTACTTGGAAATCTTTCGGAAATTCTCCCTCGGGCGTTTGTAGTTTTACGTTTTCCGTTCGGCCCGGTATTGTTTCAATGTTTTCCAGCGCGTATTTTATAATCGCGTCGGTCACCCCAAGGGCCCTTGCCGCGGCCGCGGCGGCGAGGGCGTTTGTTAAATTGAAATCCCCGGCAAGTTTCAGTTTTAGATCCAAATCGTTTTTCGCCGGCGAGAAAAATATTTTTTGTTCGGCGGGAACGTCATAAAATTCTTTCAGTTCCGGAACAGCTTCAGGCAGGACGTGAATTTTTTTTGTCGTCTTGAAAAGCTCCAATTTTGCCGCTTTGTAGTTTTCAAAACCGCCGTGGGCTTCAATATGTTCTGGGCTTAAATTGGTCAAAACAGCGGCCGCGAAGTCAATAAAAAGATGTCGCGACTGGACAATGCCCTGCGACGTCACTTCAAGCACCGCGTATTTACAGCCGCTGAAGAGCGCTTTATTGAGAAATTCCTGAATCGCGAATCTGCCCGGCATCGTCATTTTTAGATTGTTCGGCCATTCAAGTTCCCCGATTTTGAATTGAATCGTTGAGAGCGAGGCGGTTTTGTAACCGGCCGCGCTTAAAATTTTATCAAGCATAAAAACCACGGTTGATTTGCCGTTTGTTCCGGTTACGCCGATTACAGTCATGTTTCGGGTGGGGAAGCCGTACCAAATCGCGGCCAGGTATGCGAGCCCTTGATGATAATATGGCTGAAGCGCGTCAAACACCGGTTGGGGAACAATCAGCCGCCCAAAATCCAAAAGTTTTTCCAAGAGGGGATTCATATTATTTTTCTAACTATATTATAAACCCAATACCAAAATTGAGCAAAAACGAGGTCAAAAGCGCCGGGGTAGTTTTTCTCCTCGCCGCCGAAACCTTTTTTGAAGCGGGTAAGGCCGGGCCATTTTTTTTCGGAGATTCCCCAAAAATCATAAATCAGACAGCCGCGGTTTTTTGCTTGCTTGATTGCTTCCCAGTGAAGCAAGTAAGGGGCCATCGTTTCTTTGTGTTCCCGCGACGAAGCGCCGTGGAGATAAACGGCTTGCCCGCCCGACTGAACGACATCAGTCGTTCGGGCGGGGTTTCCAAAAAACACAAGCAAGTGCGCGGCGATTGTCTTTCCATTATATTCAGCCAAAAATAATTCAACGGAAAAGTTCGGCGAATGCGCCGCGAACAACTTTTCATAATATTCTTTGGGATGAAGCCGAAACCCTTCCCGCTCCGCAGTTTCTTTAAGGAGCTCCAAAAAAGTTGTGAGTTGTGAGTTGTGAGTTGCCTGTTGTGTGATTTTAATATCTTTCCGTTCGGCAAGATTGATGTTATATCGCGTCTTGGATTTCATCTCCGCCAAAAGCTCTTCTTCGGTTTTCGTCAAATCCAAAATTACGGTTTCCGCCGGCTGGATTTCTTTTTCTGATTTTACAAATCCAAAATCCGAGAGATTGAACGGAAAATCGGCCTCCGGCTCAACCTTAAAAAAAATCGCCTTTTCTTCCGCATTGATTTCTTTTATTTTTTCTAAGAGTCCTTCAAAGATTTTTGACTTTTTTTGAAAATTGAATCCGCCAGCTGGCGGAGAAAATTGAAAATTGAACAGAGGCCCTCTCGGACAATATAAATAGCTGAACCCGAACGGCAGGCCATGGCGAATTATTAAAGCAACGGCTTGTATTTCGTCACCATCTTTATACCACAATGGCCAAATTTTTCGCCCCGTTTTTTTCTGAAATTCGCCCCATTCCCGACTTTGAAGAAAAGAACCGTCGTGTTCAATCACAAAACGGTTCCAATGTTCTTTGAAATTGTCATCGGCAATAAACCAAGGCATATTATTTTCCGAGCGTTTTAAGCGCCTCTTTGATTCTTTTTTCAACGCCCTTGACGTCTTTGGGAAGATCGCGGACGGCCCGGCGGGCCTGGTTTGGAGTGTAACCGAGGCCGATTAAGGCGTCTATAACTTCGTAATCCTCCAGCGTCGCCGCTTCTCCGGCTTCAAATCCGAGTTTTACGATTTTATCTTTGAGTTCCAGAATGATTTTCTGGGCGATTTTTGTTCCGATGCCCGAAACCTTTGTCAGAAATTCAACTTCTCCTTTGGCAATGGCCGAAACCAGAGTTTTGACCGACGCGATGCTTAATACGCCCAAAGCGACTTTTGGCCCCACTCCGCTGATCGTCAAAAGAAGCTCAAAAAATTTCAGCTCTTCTTGGGTTAAAAAACCGTAAAGATCAAGCGCTTCTTCCCGAACATTTAAATGAGTATGCAAAGTGGCGGATTGGCCGGCGGCGGGCAGATTTTCCAGAGTTGCCGCCGAAACAAAAACTTTGAATCCGACGCCGCCTATATCCATAATGACATATTTTTCCGCCTTCGTTTCCAAAATGCCTTTGAGACGTGAAATCATATTTTAAGCATACCTCAAAAATACCGCTCTTACAAATAAAAAACGGCTCCGATTTTTTCGGAGCCGCATTTTTTCGCTGTCGTTATTCAAATAATTTAATTTCATCGTCGGAATCCATGCCGTCATCCTTTTCGGGAGCCGGAAGGGCAATGTGTTTTTTGGCGTCTTCTATTTCCGCCCGGACAGTTGCGTCTTCCATGAATTTATTCATAACGCCGCTACCGCGGTTATAAGTTATGTCCAGCAACGCTTCCGACTGTAATTGCGCGTGTTCGGTGGCTAAAAGCAGTTTGTCCATTTCGCCCCGTGGAGTCAGACCCGCCTTGCTTTCAACCTGTGAAATCAAGGCGTAAAGCTGTTTGTTCGCTTCGGCGATTTCATACTGGACCCTTATGGTCTCGGATTGGGTTTTGATTATTTCAAACTCCGCCTCAACCCCGTCCAGTTCTTCCAATAACATCTTCGCGGCCGTGAATTGTTTTTTGGCGTTTTCGGCGAACATCACGGCCCGTTTTTCGCAGTTGATTTTGGCAATCGCCGCTTGAGCCGCCGCTACTTCATCGCCTTTCCGTAGAGCCATTTCTTCGATTGTTCTGAAATCCCGCGAGAGTTTATGCTGTTCCTGCGCCAGGCGGCTGTTTTGCTGATAGCTTGCCTGAATTGAAGCCACCGCTTCTTTTAAACTGCCCAGAATCCGGGCGTATTTTTGCACGGCTTCCTCGGCTTTAGAGGTAGGATCGTTATTGACTTGCCCGGTCAGCCGCAAGACGGCGTTTTCCGCTTTCTTCAAAATTGCCCTGCCTTTCGGAAAACCTTTTCGATAATCGCGGTAAACAAACAATCCGATGCCTGCCGCCAGAACAATCTGTGCGGCCCCCCAGACCAGATCAAATATAAACATCTATTTTTCCTCCTTTATTGAGTTTTTCCTTCAGATGGATCGCTTTCAGATGCGAATCCGCGTAACCCTGGCTAACCCGGGTCGGCGGTTCAAAAATTTGCCAATGTCCGAGTGCCTCTTTCACCGCTTTTATCTGTTCTTCGGCCGTCGGCGGTCCGCCCCGCAGTTTGATTTTGACAATTTTGTCTTGCTGTTCTTCACCGGAAATCTTTTTGCCTTCAATCTCAACGACCGCGCACGAGAAACCGATCGCGCCGCGCGTTTCATTCTTCTCCGCCGTCAGTTTAATTTTCACCAGCGTTTCGCCGGCCAGCAGATATATTTCTTTTTCAACCCGCTCGGTTTTTAGAGAAGCGAGAATGTCGTCAAAAGTTTTAATGAATCTCCAGTCAACCATTGTTTCCGCCCTTCAGCCGGCTGCGCAGCCGTTCGGCAAGCGCCTGAGCGTCCGCGGTCGTCTTGTCAAAATTGGAACCGGACGGCGTTTTGGGCGCGGACTCTTTCCGCATCTTTCTCTGCTTAAACCGGGCAACAAAATCCGTTGCGAGAATTTTAATGACGACATAAGGCACCATAATGATTAAAGCTCCCGGCTGTAATAAAAGAAAAACAATCGTCACGGCCGGCACTCCCCAAGGAAGCCGATACCACGGGGCGTCGCTGCGTTCACATTCGTCCCAGTAAATCAGATACGCCAGGAAACAAGCTAATTGGCTCAATATAATCCCGACTATCCAAAACCATCTGCCTGGAAAAAGCGGCCCCTCAGCGCTTATTATTGGCGCCGTTGCTTCGCCGGCCAATATTAAAGGAATGAGGTTTCGCTCTTCTTGGCTTAAACCGAGCCAGCCGGAATGCTCAAGGAGCTTAAAAATTTCGGCCGCGTCTTTATCTCTTTTCAGAATCACTTCTTGATATGCTTTTCTTTCATCCGAATCGTCCGCTTCGTTCATTATCGTGCGATACTGCCATTCCTTGTGCCAGAAATTTTTCAAATCCGCGTTTTGGGCGTAAAGCTGGCGAAGATATCGGCCGTCCGCGAATGCTTCGTCTTTTGCCTCAGTTTCTTTGTCTTGACGCGCGAGAAATAACCCCTGCTTGTAGTCTTGAAGCGTGAGAAAGAACACCTGCTTGTATTGCAAATCCTTTCTTTCGCTTTGGCGCACTATGGCCGTGAAGAGGGCAATTATTATCAATACGCCCAGACAAATCAGCGCGGTAATAAGCGTCGGCTTTAAAAATATCTTCGGTCTGACACGTTCCTTTTCTCTCATTTTTCCTCCTTTGGTCATTTCACGAAAGACATTATAAACGTAAGGCGGCGCAGAAATTTTTCCGCCTGTTCAGCCACATTCGGACTTTTCAGCTTTTCTTCAAGATGAGATACGAGTTTTTCCAAATTTGACGCGTCAATCGGCTTCAGCGTCGTTTGAATCGAAAAACCGGTTTTGTTGTTTTTCACCGTGATTGTCGGCTGATGCTTGCCGGGCTCGGTTGCCGACGGTAGCAAATAAATTCCGGCTTCGCGGATTATTTCGTTTTCCGCGCTCTTAACGCTGACCGACATTTCAAGACGTTCGTTCTTATCCAATGCCTTTCCTCCTTGTTAAGGTTCAAACAAAATTTAAAAAAATTATATCTTTTTTTATACAGATTGTCAAGTGTATGTAGGATTGACCCCGTTAGAAGTTTATTAAAATTTTTTATACCAAGTTTTTATCAAAAAATATCTTTAAATTTAAGCATTAAAGAAAAAATTACGACTACTTCTAACGGGGTTGACGAACCGCGATTATAATTGTAATTTTGTTGTAAGGATAAGATCTTTAAAAATCGGGGGATCGCGTGAAAAAGACAATCTGTTTCGTTTTTTTCGTCTTTTTGTGCGTCTGGGCGGTGTTCGGAAGAAAATTGGCCCCGCTAAGCGCGGCAGATCTCAACTTTTGGATCGTGCTTTTCGCCGCTTCCGTTCTTCTTTTCATGTTCGTCGGTTTGGGCGTTGAAAAGATAAAACGATATTTTGTTCTTCTCTGCAATCAATCGTTTCTGACGGTTTTCGGTTTTTTCTCTTTTTTGTCCGGAATGGCCGGACTTTGCGAATTTTTGCTCAGGCCCAATTTTTCTTTGCTCAACTTCCTCGGCGTTTACGGAACAATCATTTCGCTCGCCGCGCTTTATCATTTTTGGAGGCCGCTGAAGAAAACCGTCGGCTGGCAAGACGTCTTGACAATCGGCGTCATCGGCCTTGCTTATGGCTCTGGCTTGCCGATGCTGAAAGGCGCTTACGGCTATCTGACGCTCGTCAGTTTGCTTCTGATCAACGTCTGCATGCGCCAGCTTCAGGGATTCGGATACACTTTTAATCTGAACAAAAGAGATTTGAAGATCGTCGTTTTATATTATCTCGGTTTCGCGGCCGTCGGCATTCCGTTGGGTTATTTCAGCGGTTACATTCATTTTGAATTTATTCTGCCTTCGCCTTCTTTTGTTTTGATGAGCGCAATCAGAATATTTTTGAGTCCGGCGCTGGTTGAAGAAATCATATTTCGGGGGCTTTTCCAGAATTATCTGACGCAGAAATTCAATTTTAAGCACGGCCGATTGCTGGCGCTCGTGTCGGCATCCGTGCTTTTTGGCGTCCTTCACAGCGGAGATCCCCGCTATCTTATCTTAGCCGGCGTCGCGGGCCTTTTTTACGGAGGCGCTTACATTCATACCGGCAAAATCGTCCCGGCCGCGCTGGTACACACGCTGGTTGACTTAAGGCATTTATACGGCATCGGCGTTATCGGTTAAAGAAAATAAAAAAAATTTCCCTCAAAACATTTGAGGGATTTTTGTTTGAGGTTTGTCCCCATGCGTAAAAGCTTAAGGCTGTATGTGGATAACTAATTAATGAAAATTTTTCAGAAATCTGCCGTTAATTTGTGTGGCTTTTAGTGATTTGCTATAATCAAAGCATGTTAGTTAAGAATTTTGCAAAATGAAACACGAAAACATCCTCCTAAAATTCGCCCTTGCCCTTGCGATTGTTGATTTGGTTTTGATTGTTGCGATACTTTTGCAAGTCAATAATCTTGTGAAAGATGTTTTGGAGGTGCAGAACAAGCAGCTTGAGGTTGAGGTGATGAAGAATAAGCTGGAGAAGGCACAGGAAGCAAAGGTTGAAGAGAAGGCAAAAGAAACGGAACGGCAGGAAACAAAGATTGAAGGAAAAGAAAAAATTATAAAAGACATTTCAGATTGGAAAGAATACAGTAGTACAGTTGGCCGTGTGGCTAAAATTTCATTTAAATATCCGTTTGATTGGACAGTAACACCAGTTATGAACGGTTATTACAAAGTGCAGCCACAAAATGGACAATTTGCTTCTATTATTATTGATACTCTATCGGGAACAGAAATGCCCGACCGCATTCGCCAACTTAAAGAAGTTATTAGTCGTAGTCATCTCGCGCGGGATCGTAAGGAAGAAACATTGAATTTAGACGGCATAATTATTTGGAAAATTTCAGGCATAAATAATGTAGGAAATAAACAGATCTTCATAATTTGGGAAAAAATAGTGGAGGATACTAATTACGCCATTCAATTTTCAACAACGGGGTCCGAATTGTATAAAACCATAGACGAACAAGCCATTCTTGATAATATGGTTAATACTTTTAAATTCATATCTTTTTGGGAACTTAATTTATTAGATACATCCACATGGAAGGAATTCAGTGGCATACTTGCCAATAATAAAGTTAAATTTTCATTTAAATACCCATCTATTAATTGGTTCATAGATCAAGCTTATGTTATTCATGTTTTGAGTGTTCGCCATACAAAATCCGGCTTTGGAATGTTAATTGAGGAATTGAAAAATTTTACGCAAGAGAACCTTGAAATGTCTTATCGCGACACTATCTCACAAGGTCGCGCAGAAGAAACTTTAAAGATTGGCAACGCAACGGTATTTAAGGTTTCTGGAAAAGATGCCAACAACCAGACTCGTGCCTTCGCGGTATGGAGAGAAAATATAAACAATACTAATTACACTATTCAGTTCGCCATAGTTAATCCCTCTGAAAACGCAAACGATCTCATTATTTTTGATAAACTTATTAAGACTTTTAAACTGACGCCGGTTACAGATTCGGCGCAAGATTTGCAAAATAAAGTAATAGAAGTAACTCTTGAAGATGTTTTGGGGGAGGAGGGTTATGGCAATTTACACAAGATAATTGAGGAAAATATTGGAAGACGATGGAGTGGGCAAACTATGGATTGGTTCAGATTAGTAGAAGGAGATGTAATAAAATTATTCTTAAGAGGAGTGCTTAATGGGGGTGGTAGTGGTGCGAACGGCCCGTATCTTGAAATCAATACCAAAAGTAGGCGTATTTATTTAAAATTTGCCGATTTGCCATCAACTGGCGGTAATACTATTAATTCCCCTGATAATAAATATGCCGCCTATTTACCTTTTATGTATTCTTATCGAGGAATTACAGAGTTGCATTTATATGATTACGTAAATCTAAAAGACAAAGGGGTAGTTTATATTGCGCCACAGGAGAGTTCTCTACAACTTTGTGGCCACGGTTGTTACATCTCTGATCAAGCGGTCAAATGGCTGGACAACGATACTTTACAAATACACCTAATAAAGCGGACAAAAGACGGCTTGGCTTATTGGACTGAGAAAGAAATTGAATTTGATGGAGAGCCGTTTACTATTGACATCAGTAAATTTAAGAAATAATAACGCGATCAAAAATTATTTCGCATTGTTATTTTATTGAGCTTTGAGTTAAAATGGGCACATAATTTGGATATTTAATTTATAATGAAACACGAAAACATTTTACTCAAATCCGCCCTTGTCCTTGCGATTGTTGATTTGGTCTTAATTGTCGCGATTCTCTTGCAAGTGAGTGGTCTTGTGAAGGATGTGTTGGAGGTTCAGAATAGACAGTTGGAGATTTTGGTGGCGAATTGGAAATTGAAAGAAGGAGGGGTGTCAAAAAAACAAGAAACAGAAAAGGCGGTAGAGACAATGCAAAAAGTTTCTAAAACCAATTTGGAAATTTCGGGATGGAGAGAGCATGTTGGCAGCTTTTTTAATGGCAAGATTCAATATTCATTTAAAGTTCCGCCCGACTTTGTGGGAACCCCAAGTTTTACTGGACTTGTCTTCTATTCAAAAGATGTAGCATTTGGTGGTGGAACATCTGGTTGGGCAATTAGTATGGACATATACGAAAAATCAATTCTGGCTCCTGGTAATTTGGAAGATGTTATTCGTAATTATCCGCTCCAAGATAAACAAGAAAAAATTATGAGTTTTAATAATGCAACTGTTTTTAAACTTTTCGGAAAAGATGAACGCAATAAAAAACGTGCCTTTGCAGTTTGGAGAGAAAACGTAAGGGGAAATGATTTTGTTATTGAATTTATGACATCTGGATCCAGTGATTACGCAGACACAGATGAAATAGCAATTCTAGAGAAAATCATTTCCACTTTCAAATTAATCAAATAGGTTTTTTGTTGTAATTTACGGATTGGACCTATCACAATTACTTTTTTATTGTGTTATCAGTCAGCATTCCCGCCTTACACTTCCTGCCCGCCGCGGCGGGTAGGAAGTGTAAGGCGGGGCAAGATGGTATTTGCGCGGCTTTAAGCAACTTGTTATAATTTAACTATGAAACACGAAAACATCCTCCTAAAATCCGCCCTTGCCCTTGCGATTGTTGATTTGGTTTTGATTGTTGCGATACTTTTGCAAGTCAATAATCTTGTGAAAGATGTTTTGGAGGTGCAGAACAAACAAATTGAGATTGGGGTGATGAAGGAGAGACAGAATAATCTTGATGCGAAACTGGTTGATGTTGATTTTGATGAAGGGCAATGGCAAACCTACAAAAATGAGGAGTTTGGTTTTGAAATTAAATATCCGAAGGCGTGGGAAGTGAATAAGATTGATGAACTGCCTAAAAATCAAATAGCGGCTTTTTCCATAGATGATCCTGCCAGCCCTCTGCAATTTTATAAATATAATATTCCAGATTGTGATAATATACTTTCTAAGTGTGTTATTAAAGTTAACAACTGCGTTATTTCAATCTATGAAAATAAAAGCAATTTGTCTTTGAAAGATTGGATTGATGGTAGTGGTATATACAGTCAACCCGGACCGGAAGGTTATATTATTGAAAAGGCAGAAACGGTCAATATAAACAATATGGCGGCACAAAAAATATACGGTGTTGGCTCTAATGCGGCAAGGGGAATTTCAATTTATGTGCCATCTAATAATAAAATTTTCGGGATTATTCATCCTGCTGAAGTTGGAGGTGAAAATGCATTGGCATCCTTAAAATACAACTCCATTTGTGAAAAAATTGCTGGCATCTATTTCAAATTCACGGATTAAATTGACTGTATGTAAATAAAAATGCCACCTTAAATTTTTTAAGGCGGCATTTAAATTAAAGAAATTATTACGGGATAGTGTTTGATGATTTGTAGCAATAGGCGTTGAGATTATTGCAATCTATTGTCATGCAATCAACAAAACTGCAATTACATCCGATGGGAACGCCGCCGTTGGTCGGCACATCGGAAAAAGATGAGGCAATGGACACGTCGTTTAATCCAGGGAAGTCCTGTGTTTGATAATGAATGTGAGGGCCATGGAGAATCGTCTGTTGAGGGTCACTCCATTTTCTCCCGGAAGAACCAACTGTACCAATCACTTGACCTTGCACAACCTGCTGGTTTAGTTGCACGTTCACGGTTTTAAGGTGCGCCAGCTTGCCAAAATAGTTATTGCCGTAATCAATAATCACATAATTTCCCCAGCCGCCATTACACGTATCAATTGGCTCAGGGTCAGGACAGCTATTATCCAGATTAACTACTGTACCGGTAGCGGGAGCAAATACAGACTTTCCTCTGTCTTGTTCGCCTGCACCCCAGTTGAAATCCCAAGCATACTGCAGCGCGTTAATATGATTTCCTTGTCCATTCCCTTGCGACACCCACCATATCTCCCCTTCTTTAAACGGTAATTTCAAAGATGGCGGAGGGCCGAAGGCATAACTCGGATTAATAAAATCAAGATAAGCAGTCCCTGAGTAGGAATTACCTTGTTTGGAGAGACGGACGCTGTTGATGGTGATTCCGTTAGAGCGTTCTACTCCCTTGGCAGCGCTCCAAGCTCCTCCGTCAATATTAACTTTGTATGTTCGTTGAGCCAGTCCTTGCCAGCCGTTCTGACTGAGTTCAAATTGAATTCCAATTCTGTAATAGCTGTTGGCTGAGTAGTTTTGGATGGTTTGCCAGGAAGCGGTTGTTCCGTTGTATGCTTGGATTTGGCCGTTGGCGTTGAAGTAGATGTTAATGTCTGAGAGGCCGTTGTTGTTTTTTAGTATAAACAGAAATGTGTCTTGGTTGGTGGTTGGTTTTTTGACGGAGAAGTAGAGTGTTCCGTTTTCTGTTGGGGTGATGTTTCTTGAGATATCTATGTCTGCAAGGGTTGAAAAGGAGAGATGTTTTGCTCCTTCGTATGGAGTGCCGGTTGTTACAACATCAAATGCTGTTGAGCCGCTCCATGAATCCTGGCCGTTGAGGTCGCCGTTGTTTAAGGTGTTGAAGGTTTGTTCGTAGGTCCAGGCCGCATTCGCAGAACTTACAAACATCAACATCATCAAAATTCCAAGCAATGCTCCTGCTGTCTTTTTCATTTCTTGTCCTCCTTAGTTGGTTGTTAAAAAACCGTAGTCGCATTTTCAATCTGTTTATTGAGATTGAAAATGCTCAGGCAGTGTAGCAAGGGGTAAAAAAAAATGTCAAGGGCAGGCGCGGGGTTTGACAAATATTGAAACGTGAGCAAAGCTGAATTTATTGGGTTTATGGCTCTTTGACAAATGAGGTGAAAATGAGGATTCGGCTTTCTTTGGCGCTATTTCTTTGTTTGCTGTCGTTCGGTTTCTTGCCTGCCGTCGAGGCAGGTTCATCGGCAAACGATTTCTACGCCGGCAGTCATAAGGTTGACATTACGCCGTTAAGAAGCGTTTATATGGGCGGACAAAGTCTTGACCGGAAAAGCCAAGGGGTTCATGACCCGCTTTCCTGCAGGGCTCTTGCGATGAAAAGCGGAGACACGACGGTTGTCATCGCCTCGCTGGACGTTCTCGGTCTTTCTTTTATAGATGTTGAGGCCGTTCGTTCGGGAGTTCCTCTTCCGAAAGAAAATATTTTGATAACCGCGACTCACAACCATTCAGGACCCGACACAATCGGATTGTACGGCAAAAGCTTGAGCAAAAGATTTTCGGATTTTCCCGTTGCTTCGGGACGCGACGAACGATACATGGCTTATTTAAGATTCGGGGCGATAAATTGCGTCAACGGCGCGATTCAAAATCTTCAGCCCGCCGAACTCTATCTTTCTCAAAGCAATCAATGGGATCTTTCCCGTAATTCCCGCGTTCCGGATTCGCTTGACCAGACAATGGCCGTTTTAAGGGCGGTTAACAAGGAAGGAAAAACCATAGCCGTTTTGTTTAATTTTGGAGCGCACGCCGAAGTTCTGAAAGGGAAAAAAGAAATATCGGCCGATTTTCTCGGTCCGGTTTATCGCGAAGTTGAGCGGGAGTTCGGAGGCACGGCGATTTTCGTGAACGGCGCCTTGGGGGCGATGGTCGGGCCGGCGGAAAACGGAAAAAAACCGGAATCAAATTGGGAGTCAATGGAAAAATACGGCAAACGTTTTGCCGAGGCAGTCATACTGACCGCTCGGGACGGCTGGCGTGTTGAAAATCCTGACATCGCGATAAAACGCGAGGTCTTAAAAATTCCTCTTCAAAATTTCCGTTTTCGTCTGGCGATGGCGTTCGGTTTAATTCCCGAACGCTCGGCGGACGGCCGCATTACGAGCGAAATTAATTTTTGGCGTTTGGGCCCGGCATGGATTGTTACGGTTCCGGGCGAACCGTATCCGGCTTTCGCCGAACTTCTGCGGCGCCGCATGTCGGGCGTGCCGAACTTTATTTTCAGTTTGGCGAACGACGAATTGGGATACGTTATGTTTGAAAACGACTGCCGCAAGAAATTGTACGATTATGAACGTTCAATGGCGGTCAGCTGCAAAATTGGCCATCAGCTGTATGAAGAATTAAGTCGGCTTATGGGTCAACCGCTCGCGCAAAAGGAGAAAAAATGATTAAAGCATTGTCGGTAATTTTACTGTTTTTATTGCTCTTTCCGGCGCCCTTGGTTCATGCCGACGTTTTTGATTATCAAAAACAAACGATTGAAGCGACGGTTACGGTTTTGCCGGAGAAAGAGGCGGAGAGTAACGGCCGTTACGGCGTCGTTCGCGTCAGTTTTCCTTCGGCTCTGAAACTTGGTTACGCCAACGACATTATTGAGGGCGAGTTCTGGTATCAGAAAGACGGAAAGCCCCGGCCGACTATTGTTATTTTGCCCGTGATTTCAAATCAGTTGAAATTTTCGGAACTGGCGGCGCGAAATTTCGTTTCCTGCGGGGATATGAACGTTTTTATTCTTTACCGCGACGCCAAAGAAATCCGCAAGGTCAAGTGGAGAGAAATAAAGAACGAAGAAGATTTTTTGGCGGAAGCCGTTTACACCAGAAACATTTTACGGCAAACATACATAGATACGCGCCGCGTGGTTGACTGGCTTTCGGAAAGGCCGGAAGTTGACTCTTCAAAAATCGTAATTGAAGGATTCAGTTTTGGCGGCATTCAAGCGGCGGCGATTTTGGCCATTGAGCCCCGTTTCGCGGCCGGAGTTTTAATTTTAGCCGGCGGCGATTTTACCAAGATTTTGCTTGAGACCGAAGAGAAGGGCATTAAAGGAGTTCGCGAGGGCATATTGAAAAATTTGGGCTGGGACAAAGAAACCGCTTATCGGAAATTGCAGCCGATTTTTAAAGACATTGACCCTCTGACTTATCTCAACGCCGAAAGGGCCGAAAAATTACGGGGCAGGGTTTTGATGATTAACGCCGCGCGCGACCAAATTATACCCCCGTCTGCGAGCGAAAAGCTTTGGCTCGCTTTGGGAAAGCCGGAACGCCAACATTCCTGGTTCGGGCATTACGCGTTCGCGATTTTTTCAACGCCCTGGGCGAACGATTTTTCACGGACGTTCATTGCTCAGGTTCTGGATTTTTCGGTCGGCAAAAACAAATGCGAGTCCGCTTCCGGTTTGGTTCCGCGATGAATATTCTAAAAATTCAAACTTCTCGTTCTAACGAGAAGTTTTTAATTTACCCCGTGATGATGGACAAATTTTAAAATCGTGGTAAAATATAGTGTTATTTTTATGACACAGTTTAATCTTGTTTCAAAATTCAAGCCGACCGGCGACCAGCCGAAGGCCATAGAAAAATTGACGGCCGGAATTTCGGCCGGAAAGAAATATCAGACATTGCTTGGAGTCACCGGTTCGGGAAAAACATTCACCATGGCGAATGTCATTAACCGCGTCCAAAAACCGACGCTGATTATTTCGCACAACAAGACGCTGGCGGCCCAGCTTTATCAGGAGTTCAAAGAATTCTTTCCGGAAAACGCGGTTCATTATTTTGTCAGTTATTACGATTATTATCAGCCCGAGGCCTACATTCCCCAAAGCGACACGTATATTGAAAAGGACGCGGCGATTAACGAGGAGCTTGACCGCATGAGGCACGCCGCCACTCAATCGCTTTTGTCGCGGCCGGACACTATCATCGTCGCTTCGGTTTCGTGCATTTACAATATCGGCTCGCCCCAAGAGTATAAAAATCTGTCGCTTGAAATTTTTGAAGGACAAAAAATAAAGAGAAAAGAATTGCTTTCGCGTTTGGTAAATTTGCAGTATGAACGAAATGAGTTTGATAAGCGGGCCGGAACATTTTCAGCCAAGGGAGAAATTATTGAGGTCAGGCCCAGCACAGGCGAAGAAGTGATTAAGATTGAAATTCCGAAAGACGAGATTAAAAGTATTTCGGCGTCTACGGTTGAAAAAAACAGTTATCTAAACGCCAAATCCCGCACACTAAACGCTTACAAAATTTTTCCCGCCAAGTTCTGGGTCGCGCCTCAGGAAAACATTACTTCGGCTCTTGCCAACATCCTGGCCGAACTTCGGGGACGGTTGAAAGAATTGAAAAAACAAGGCAAGCTTCTTGAGGCCGAGCGCCTGACACAAAGGACGAATTTTGACATGGAAATGCTCAAAGAAAGCGGCTATTGCCACGGTATTGAAAATTATTCACGGCATCTTGAATTCAGAGAACCGGATTCTCCGCCTTTCGCGCTTCTGGATTATTTTAAGGCGGTCCGGAATGACTGGCTGATTTTTATTGACGAGTCGCACATGAGCGTTCCTCAAATAAGAGGAATGTATCACGGCGACAGAAGCCGGAAAGAAACGTTGATAAATTACGGATTCCGCCTGCCCTCGGCTTTGGATAACCGGCCTTTGCGCTTTGAGGAGTTTGAGAAAAAAGTTCCTCAGGCGATTTTCGTTTCGGCAACGCCCGCTTTGTATGAGTTGCAAAAATCGGACGGCCGGCCCGCGGAACAGCTCATCCGGCCAACCGGTCTTTTGGATCCGCTTGTTGAGGTTCGTCCGACGAAAAATCAAATCAACGATTTCATCAAAGAAATAAAAGCGCGGGTCGCGAAAAAGCAGAGGGTCTTGGCGACTGTTTTGACGAAGCGGCTGGCCGAAGAATTGAGCGACTATTTAAAAAACGAGGGCGTTAAAGTCAATTATCTTCATTCGGAAATTAAGACGTTGGAAAGGCCGGAAATTTTGCGCAATTTGCGGCTGGGAGCATATGACGTCATAGTCGGAGTCAATTTGTTGCGCGAGGGACTTGACCTGCCCGAGGTCTCGCTGGTCGCGATTTTTGACGCGGACAAGGAAGGATTTTTGAGAAACGCGACAACCCTGATTCAGACGATCGGCCGCGTTGCTCGCCATGCCGAGGGAAAAGTGATAATGTACGCGGATAACGTTACCGGTTCAATGAGAACGGCGATTAAAGAGACCGAAAGGCGGCGCAAAATTCAGGAAGAATATAATCAAAAGAACGGCATTACACCGCAAACAATCGTCAAGCCGGTGGGGGATTCGCCGTTTAAAAAGGAAGACGATTGGACGGTGAGAGAAGCCCCGGAGATATACAAAGCCACGGTCGCGGAATTGGAACGGCAGATGAAAAAGGCCGCCAAAGAACTTGATTTTGAAAAAGCGGCGAGAATAAGAGATATGCTAAAAATGGGAAAGAAATAAAATTTGAGTTATACTAAAAATATGGATTTTCAAACAAGAATCAGAAATTTTTGCATCATCGCTCATATTGACCACGGCAAGTCAACGCTGGCCGATCGGCTTCTTGAACTTACGGGAACGATTGAGAAGCGGAAGATGAAAGAACAATTTTTGGATCAGATGGATATTGAGCGCGAGCGGGGAATCACGATCAAGATGCAGCCGGTTAAGATGCTTTATCAGCCGGCCGTTTCGTCGCTGAAAGATTATCAATTTACGCTGAATTTGATTGATACTCCTGGACATGTTGATTTCAATTACGAGGTCTCGCGGTCCCTCGCCGCGGTTGAAGGAGCGATTCTTTTGGTTGACGCGACCCAGGGCGTTCAAGCGCAAACGCTCGCCAATCTTTATTTGGCCGAGCGCGAACATTTGGCGATTATTCCCGTTATCAATAAAGTTGATCTGCCCAACGCCCGAACCGAGGAAGTCAAGAATGAATTAGCCGAACTTTTAAAAATACTCCAACCCGACGAAGAAATTTTGACCGTTTCGGCGAAAACCGGCCTTGGGGTTGATAAGGTTTTGGAAATGATCGTCAAAAAAGTGCCGGCCCCGAAAGGCCATTTGAAAAGTCCGCTGAGGGCGCTGATTTTTGATTCACACTTTGATCCTTACATGGGAGTCGTCGCTCATATCCGGGTCGTCGACGGGAAGATCAAGCGCGGCGACGAGATAAAGATGATGGTCGCCGGCAGTCGGGCCGAGGTTTTTGAAGTTGGCGTCTTCAGGCCGGAACCGACCCATCTTGACTCCCTTGAAGCCGGCGAAATTGGCTATCTGGCCACAGGCATAAAAAACCCGGATTTAATCAAAGTCGGAGATACAATTACGCTTCTGAAAAATCCTTACGAAGTTGAGCCGCTTGAGGGCTATCAAGAGCCCAAGCCGACGGTTTTCGCCAGTTTTTATCCCGAGGCGGCCGATGATTTTAATCTTTTGAAAGACGCTTTGTCAAAGCTTAAGCTGAACGACGCTTCTTTGACTTTTGAACCGGAAACGTCCGAAGCGCTCGGCCGCGGTTTCCAGCTCGGTTTTTTGGGCATGCTGCATCTTGAAATCGTCCACGAACGCTTGCGCCGCGAGTACGGTTTGAATTTAATCGCGACTACGCCGACGGTCGCCTATCAGGTTGTTTTAAAAAATTCGGACGCTCCAAAAAATATCGATTCCGTCAGCCATTGGCCCGATCCGACGAGAATTGAGGAGACGCTTGAACCGTGGGTGAGAATGGAGATAATCACTCATCCGAAATTCATGGGCGACGTGATAAATCTTTTGGAAAATCGCAGGGGAGAATACAAGCATACCGAGTATCTGGGGCCCGAAAAATTGTTTTTGTTTTATGAGGTTCCCTTGGCCGAAATAATCGTTGATTTTTACGACAATCTGAAAAGCGTCAGCGAGGGCTACGCTTCAATGAGCTACGAGCCGGTCGGTTACCGCAAGTCGGATTTGACGAAGCTCGATATTTTGATCGCCGGCGAGCGCGTTGAGCAGTTTTCCAGAATCGTGCCGAAAGAAAAAGCTCAAGCAGAGGGCCGGGCGATGGTTGAAAAATTGAAAGAGGTGGTTCCGAGACAGCTTTTCGCCGTGGCAATTCAGGCGGCCTTGGGCGGAAAAGTAATCGCCCGCGAAGACATTCCGGCGATGAGAAAAGACGTGACCGGTTATCTTTACGGCGGCGATTACAGCCGCAAAAGAAAATTGCTTGAGAAGCAGAAAAAAGGAAAGAAAAAATTAAAAGCCCGCGGCCGCATTGAGCTCGCGCCTGAGGTATTTATGCAAGTGCTGAGAAGAAAAAGCAGTTAAAACCTAAAGAATGGGAATCAGCAGAAAAGCGACCATGCTCAAAGTGACGAGAATCACCGAAATCGTCCAGATTGTTTTTATCAGGCGTTTTTGTTTTAATAGCATATAGTACGATAATTCCTTTTTATGATATGCTAATTTTATGAAAGAAACAAGGTTTCCCGGGATTTTTTCCTCAAAAATTTTTCTTTTTTTCCTTCTCGTCATTTTGCTGATTTTAGGTTCGTCTTTGGGCCGGGAATTTTACCGCAAATACCGGCTTCAGAAAGAATTTGATTCCTTGAAATCGGAAATTGACAAATTGGAGAACAAGAATCAGGACTTGGCTTCCATGCTTGAATATTTGAACAAAGAAAGCAATCTGGAGAAAGAGGCCCGGCGGCGGCTTAATTTAAAAAAGCCGGGAGAGAACGTGGTCGTGATAGTGCCGCCCGAATCAGAACCGCGGCCGGAAAACAAATCTTCGGCCGACAATCCGTCGCCGGATTCAAAACCGGAATCAAAAATCGCGGATGTGAGCGGAGAACCGAAAAACCGGAATCTTTCAAAATGGTGGAATTATTTTTTCGGCGAATAGTTTTATTATATGTCAAACCCCGAACAATCTAAGTCGGAATTTTATCCGGCACGGACAGAAAAAGAGCCCGAAGAAAAAACCATTTATGGTTCTTTTAATGACGCGGCGGAAGAATATAAGCAAAACATTGATTGCGGAGAGATTGATTCAAAGGACGAATTATTTTTAATTTCCGAGCCGGTTTTGTTGTCCCAAAAAGGGGAATTGTTTAAGCGTTATTTTGAAAGACAGGGATACTTCGCAAAGGAGGAAGAGGCCGCCAAGACCGGATATTTAAAGGAACAAAAGGGAATTGCCGGGGCGCTTAATTTGTTGCTTGAATTTGGCGGAGCAGAATTGGTCGCGGAATGGAAAGTTCGCAGGAGCCGCTATCCGAACATAATTACCGCGCTGGATTTTTCTTCAATTTTTGACAAAGAAAAAGTCAAGCGGCTTTCTCAAAATGACCCCTATCTTGGCGTACATTTTTTTTATCACACCGGCTCTGAAAAGTTTCTGGATTTGCTGGACAAAGACGTTTTGGGCCGCTACGTAAAAGATGACCCGTTTCTTGCTTTTCAAGTTTTTCTTTACACCCGCTCCGAACGATTTTTGGATTTGCTTGACAAAGAGGCGAGTAAGAAATATTCCGCCGAACACTCGAATTTGGCGCTTATGATTTTTTCGACAACCGGTTCTGAAAAATTTTTGGATTTTTGCGACCAAGAGGCGCTCCGGAAATATATATCGACGCATTCTCCCAAGGCCCAGCTTGCCATGTTTGCCGAGTTGCGCTCCGAAAAAATTCGGGATTTGTTTGACAAAGAGGCGATTGCCGGATTTTCGCGCGAAAGACCAGAACTGGCTCTTTCCGCTTATTGCGGAAACCCCGACGATGAATTCTTTAATCTTTTGGATAAAGAATCCCTTAAAAAATATTTGCTGGATACCCCGGTAAAAATGCTTCAAATTTGCCGCCGCGCCGCTTCCGAGAAGGTTTTGGATTTGATTGACCCGGACGCGCTCAAGCACTATTTTGTACAGAATCCTTATGCCGCTCAAGATCTATTTTTGATTAACAGATATTTCTACGAAAAATTGAAAACGGCGCGTCCCGAAGTGTTTCCCGATTTATCGCCCGAAGCGCACCTACGGTTTATGTCAAATTCCGGAATGGAGGTGATTAAAAACGGCTTTCACGAAAATGAAACCGGCCTTTCGTTCGTGTTGTCCGATGAGGAACTCGGCGATCTGAAAAATGATCTCCGGCTTCTTGCCGAAAATTATCTCGGATTAATGCCTGCCGAAGGGCTTTCAACCGTCGGCGCGGAGATAGAAGTTCTGAACAACAACAACGCGGAAATTCGTCTACCCATCGTCAGCCAGGAAAACATTCAGCCGCTCCTGCGATTTTTTGCCGATTTTTCGGTTTTGACAAATCAAAAGTTTGAAGAGTTCAGAAAAAATAATCCCGAGAAATTTCCCGGGTATCCCCATTCAAATCTTCATCTCAATTTCAGCTTGACCCAGGAACAGGAAAAAATCGCCAAACACCATTCAAAAGTTCTGGAAGACGTTTCTTACTGCTATTCTTTGGCTTACTCTCCGTTTTCGCGGCTTGCTTATTTGGAAGGCGCGGGAAGCGTGCGAAACACGATTGACGCCGATTTTGACAGGATAAATCCTCGGACGATCGCCCGCTATCAAACCAGATTTTTTTCGCTTGGCGGCTCCAAAGACGAAATTAAGTCGTCGCTTGCCGGCATCGGAAAAATATCCTTTCTCCTTCCGGAATTGTTCAATAATCCCGACAAACCGGAACGAATTAAAAAAGAGCTTGAGGAGAACGTCGAAATTCAAAACAGAGCGCTGGAACTTAAATGGATTATTGAGCAAGTCAACGAAATTGACGAACGAAGAGTTCGACTCCCAAGGGAAATTTCCGACATGAAAGCGCTGAAAACAGCGGGAGAAATCGTTAAATTGGAACCGGCCATTGGCGCGAAAGCGCTGGAGGAAGATATCAAAGACAAAGAAGCGGAGTTAAAAGCGCTTGACCAAAAAAACGCGAAATTCAGAACTTATTTCGCGCGGGTTCAGGAAATGCTGCAGGTTGAATTACTGAGATTCGCTTAAATATGCCAAAAAAAATAATTATCATTTGCGCGGTCGTTGCCATTTTGATAGCCGGTTACGCGGCGGCGCTTAAAAAGTTTTATCCGGTCGCCATGATCGGCTTTCGGCCGGTTTGGAATTTTGATTTCAAAGAAAATGTCAGGGCGGCCCAACAGTTTTATGAAATTCAGGGCGCCGGACGGCCGGCTCTTCAGATTGACTGGTCGGGCGAGGAAAGGAAAAAAATATCGGCCGAGATCGAGAAAAAAGTGATTTTGACGATGGTTGAAAACGAGCTTCTCAGAGTCGCCTTAAAAGGCGATGAGTTTAAAGGAATTGAAGAAGAAGCGGACAAAACGGTTGACGATCTCTTATCGGTAAAAGGAAATTCCGATGATTTGGCCAAAGGATTGCAGCTTTTATACGGCTGGGATTTGGCCGAGGCAAGGAAACGGCTTTTAGAGCCGCAAGCCCGGCGCGAGGCGCTTGCGGAAAAATTAAAAAAGGATAATATTGATTTTGAGAACTGGCTTTCGGAACAGAAACGACAGACGGCCATTTGGATATTTTCTATCGGAAGATGGAATAAAGAAACGGGCATGGTAGATTAAATTACGCGCGGGTATCGTATAGTGGCAGTACGCGACCTTTTTCCCGTTTTGTCTGAATCCGCCAGCTGGCGGAGAAGCTACAAAACGCAATCCCGTTAAAATTTTGCGAGTATAGTACAATGGTAGTATGCGACCTTCCCAAGGTTGAGACGCGGGTCCGATTCCCGCTACTCGCTCCAGCATAAGCAAAATTTTGTGGGACCAAGGTTGTGGCACGGGTTCAATTCTCGTATCCCGCTCCAAAGTGGAAAAGTATTGTGTACTTTGCGGAAATCCTTGATATAATGTCTACATAGTAAATTGAAGAGGTAAGTAGCATTAAAATCCATGGAAACATTGTTTGTTATACTACTATTCGTCTCGCTTGCGGGTATGATCGCCGGAGTGATAAAGCCGAGCTTATTCGCTTTCTTGTTGAAAGAAAGGGCGACCAGGAAGATTCTCTTTTTGGTGTTCGGCCTTCTTTCAGCCGGATTTTTTGTTGTTCTTGGACTTCTCCCCGGCACTGAAAATACGCGGGAAATTGTCGCGGTAACCGAAAGACCGGCCACCGACGAAGAATGGGTACAGGGAATTCTTTTTCAGGGCGCGCTTGCCGAGGTGAGCTTGCGCTATATCGAGGCAACCGTGTATACAGATACGCTTTTTCGGGATGCGCAAAAGCTTAGTGATGAAGAAAGAATTGCGCTTCTTGATCAGACGATTCAAAAGTGGGCAGAAGCAAAAGTTGCGGCTGAGCAATTTTCGGCCGTGGCAGAACTATTGCCCGATTACGACGCGACCGTTTCATATCAAAACACCGATTCGCGCTCCTCTCTAATTACAGAAGTTCTAGCGGCAACCGTGGAAGAGGACATCGACAAGGCCTGGCAGAAGAAAAAAGAACTGGGTGAAGAGAAGCTGCTTCAGCTTATTGATAAAGCGCCGATGGGCCAGCGGGTTCAGGAAGCGGCAAAGATCTTCGGCACCAGTATTGAGGTGGCAGAGGTCGTGCTCCAAGACTTACGAGCGGAAGAAACCAAGAAAGCGCTCAAGGAAGCGGAAAAGTACGATAGATATTCCAAGGCAGCCGAAACTATTCAAGCAGGCGCAAAAGTTGCAGTTTTTGTCGGCGGAGTGGTTGCAGGGGGAGGGATGGTGACTCTTGCCGGAAAAACCGCGCACATCGTCGTCTCCAGCGTTGCCGGAGCCGGGCTTACCATGGATGTTTCGAAAACAGCCGTGAGTGTGGGAATCGCCGATGAGAATGGTAAGATAGCTGCTATAGCTAAATCCAAAGATGCTCAATTCTTCAAGGAAATGTCATATGTGGTGGGTATCACGGATATCGCGAAAGCGCTTGGGCAGTTTGAGAAAGTAGTAAGTGCGGCGGGAGGGTTGAAGAATCTCCTTACTCCCGGAGGCCTGAAGAAGATCGCGGAGAATAAGCAGCTGATGAATGATATGAGATCCGATGCTTCCGGCAATCTCCAAACTATCGTTGATTCCGGTCCGGCAGCCTGGGATTTTCTCGCGAAAAATCCTGAAGTGAAGACGATCGTTCTGGATACTGCGACACCTGGAAAAGTAGTTTTTACGGGTACCGATAAGGAGGCGGTAATAAAAGAACCGGCAACAGTAAAAGCTATTAACGATTTTGTGCAAGGGATATTTGATAAGGCTCAAAAACTAAACTCCGTAACGCCTCAAGAAACGCCCGCACCTACTCCTGCAGCGGTGCCGACGGTAAGGATAGTGAAAGCATGTTCGTCAGGACAGCTCACGTCCTATACCGACTGTAGCACCGGGGCAAAAGTCTCGAAGGAGTGGAGTTTTGGGAGAGCTAAGTCATTCGTCAGCGCAGATGGGACTAGCTTTATGGTAAAGATATCCGGCGGCCGGGGAACTTATCAGTTTACTGCCTGGCTTGATGACGGTTCGAGCCTTGTGGTAGCGAGATACAACGGTCCAAGCAACACGGCAACGTTGACAGAAGAGGCAAGGAATCTGGGTTGGACTTTAGTAAATGGCTCCGCCTACGTTCCAGGCGCTCGATAAATTAACACAAACAACAAATCATTATATGGGTATTATCATCGTTGCTCTTGCGCTCGTGGCCGTGACTGGCGCCGCTTGGGTGATGCTCTGGGGAATGGGCTTTTTCCAGTATCTGGGTGGTAAGAAAAAATCGCCTTCAGCCGTTAACAAGGAGGCGCTGAAAGAGAAAATTCTTGCCCTCAATTCAGCGGAGCTTCCTTATCAAATAACTTCGGCCAAAGAGTCGGATTTATCGCTTGAATGGAAGATTGTTGACGCCAAATGGTACGGCATTTTTTCCAAAGAAAAAATAAGTAAAACATACCGCGCCCTTGTCCTTTTGGACGATGTCAGAAAAACCGCTCGCTATTATGAAGAGCTTGGCAGTGTTGAGTGGCATCTAGGCACTGACGGGCTATGGAAACCGAGCGTAAAATATTCTGCCGAAGTTCGGAGGGGAAGAATTCTCTTTCAGAAATCTTGGGGCGTGCAGTATGGTATAAAAGAAAGCGGCAAGTTAGGCAAAGTTTATGAATATAAATTTGATATTGGTTACGCGCGCGATCCGCTCAAAAAAACCGTGCTGGAAAACAACTGGGAATTCGTGCCAGTTGTCAGAAAACAGCACGCGCTTTACAAAAGTCTGAAGTAAGAAAGAGTATTTTAAGCGGTATAAAGTAGTCCTCTTTTTCGGCAAGCGGGTAAAACGGAGGAAGTGTAGAGAGAAAATTTTTTGCCCGCGAGCTGAAGCGTAGCCCCGCCGCCTGCTCGTTCAGAGCAGAGCCAAGCAAAACATTCTTTTCCTTTTAGAAGAAAAAAATCTGCCGCGTGTAAATCAGGAAAAGTGAAGAATGTTTTGCTTGGCGGCGAGCGTTAGCGAGCGGCGGCGGGGCGGCTTCCATTGGTTAGGAATTTTTGATAAAGTAGGTTCGAGCGCAGTCATAAAGATACTCATTTTTTTATTTATATGTTTGATTTCAAAAAATTAATTTTAAGTTTCGGGCACGCCGTCAACGGCGTGAAGGCGGCCATGGATGACCAGAGTTTTAGAATACAGGTTGTCATTGGCGCCGTTGTTTTCGCTCTGGCTTTTTATTTTCGCCTTCAAAAATTTGAATTTTTAATTTTGATTTTGACGGTTATTTCGGTTTTGACTTTGGAAATGATAAACACGTCAATTGAAAGAATTTTAGATTTACTTCATCCGGAAAAGCATCCGGAAATTAAAATAATCAAAGACATTTCCGCGGCCGCGGTTTTGCTCGCCGCTTTGGGGGCGCTGGTAATCGGCTTAAAAATTTTCATTCCCTACGTTTTTTAGCTGCCTCGCCGAGCAAGGCTTGTAAAAGTTTAAGATTCGTGTTATCATAAAACAAGAAAGATTAACTTGCAGTACCTTTAAAAACGAAAGGATGGGAAAAATGTTTAATTCGGAAGATCCGACAACCAAACAGATGCTGAATTATATTAAAACTCATTGGCCGGAAATGGTTGAGAATCCGTTGGAATTAGAAACGGAAGAGGGCCTGATTAAACTCAGCCAGAAAGCGAATCTGCTATTGGAAGAATCGGGAAAAAAGATGCAGGAAAAGGTTGAGGTCGTAAAAAAAGGTTTAAAGGAGAATCAGATTCTCACGGAGAATTTGTCAAAGCGTTTGATTGTTTTCAATGGCGGACTGAAAAATTTGCAAAGCTCTTTGGAAGTGCTCTGGCTTGAACTTCAAATGGTTCGCCCTCCAAAAAATAGCGCGTAAAATATGCATAAAAAGTCCGACCAGCTCGGACTTTTATTTCGCCGGCCGGAATATTATAATGAAAGAGAAAGCAAATTGTTTGCCGACCTAGCTCAACGGCAGAGCAACGGTATCGTAAACCGTAGGTTCCGGGTTCAAGTCCCGGGGTCGGCTCCGAGATTGATTTTTTTTGTTCGCCGTGTTAATTTATGAGTGCCATGACCGAGTTAAAGAAGAAAATTGAAGAATTGGAAGGTCGGCTCCGACTTTTGTCGGACCGTCTTTGACCTGCCAACGATTTTAAACGAAATAAAGCAATTGGAAGCGAAAACCGCCGTTCCCGATTTCTGGCAGGACACAAATCAAGCTCAAAAAGTCAGCCAGCGGCTCGGGGATTTGAAAGAGGAACTCGCCGGCTGGCAGAAAATCGAGCAGAATTATTTGAATTTCAAAGAGGAGTTCGCGGAACTTGAAAAACTTGAGGAAAGCGAAGAAAAAGAAAGCCTGAAGAAAGGTTTGGAGAAAGAATTTTTTAACCTTGAAAAAGAAATCATCCGGCAGGAAACGAAGACGTTTCTCGGCGGAAAACACGACAAGGGCGGCGCTCTGCTTTCGGTTTATTCCGGGGCCGGAGGCCGCGACGCCGAGGATTGGGCAGCGATGCTTTTAAGAATGTACGGCCGGTACGCCGAATTAAGGGGCTGGTCCGCGTCTTTTCTGCACGAATCGCCGGGAGAAGAAGGCGGCCTCAAAAGCGCGACCCTGCATATTGACGGCAAGTACGCTTACGGGTTTTTGAAGGGTGAGGCCGGGGTTCATCGTCTGGTCCGGATTTCGCCTTTTTCCGCCCAAAAATTGAGGCACACGTCTTTCGCGAGAATTGAAATCCTGCCGGACTCGGTTGAAGAGCATGAAATTGAAATCAGAAACGATGATTTGCGGGTTGACACTTTCCGCTCTTCCGGTCCGGGAGGACAGAACGTGAATCGCCGCGAGACCGCGATTCGGATAACGCACTTGCCGACCGGCTTGGTTGCCGCTTGCCAGAGCGAACGGTCCCAATTGCAGAACAGGGAGCGGGCGATGAAGCTGTTGAGAAGCAAACTGTACAATTTGCAAAAAGAAAAAGAAGCCGCGGAGCTTCAAAAATTAAAAGGAAAAACGGTTTCGGCCGGCTGGGGCAATCAGATCAGATCGTACGTTCTTCATCCGTATAAAATGGTAAAGGACTTGAGAACCGGCATGGAGAGCGCGAGGCCGGAAGACGTCCTGGACGGCAAGCTGGATGAATTTATTGAGGCGGAGTTAAAGGGCTTAACTTAAAAATCGCATGATTTTTTTTGATAATATAACAAAAATGTACGGTCAGAATATGCTGGCGCTTGATAACGTGACTTTGCGGGTCAAGCAGGGCGAATTTGTTTCGCTGGTCGGCCGTTCGGGCGCCGGCAAATCAACTTTGCTGAAGCTTTTGATCGCCGAGGAGAGACCGACTTTCGGCAAGATTTTTTTTGAAAATGACGACGTGCATTCTTTAAGATCAAACCGGCTACCGTTTTTGAGGCGCAGAATCGGGGTGGTTTTTCAGGATTTGAAGCTTTTGAGCATGAAAACCGTTAAAGAAAATATCGGCTTCGTCATGGAGGTGGCCGGCAAGGGAAAAGAAGAGATTGACCGCGACGTGCCTCAAATTCTGGATTTGGTCGGCCTTTCTTCCAAATTCGACAACTTTCCGCACGAACTTTCCGGAGGCGAAAAACAGCGGGTCGCCATCGCCCGTGCCCTGGCTCACAGGCCGGACGTGATTATCGCCGACGAGCCGACAGGCAATTTGGATCCGCTCAACACATGGGAAATCATCGGCTTGCTGACGAAGATAAACGAATTGGGAACCACGATTCTTTTGGCCACGCACGACAAAGAAGTAATCAACAGTTTGGAACGTCGGGTCGTCAGTCTGGACAACGGCAAAATAATAAGGGACGAAGAAAAAGGAAAATACGTATTATAAAATAAAATTTTTAATTTATGTTACTGAATTTTCAAAGAATTATAAAATCGGGAGCGGTGAGTTTTTGGCGCAACGTCTGGCTGTCAACCGCGGCGGTCGCGATTATGGTTTTGAATTTGTTCGTGATCAGCAGTTTTTTGCTGGGGAACGTTGTCGCCGATTCCCTTTTGAACAGTTTGGAGAATAAAATTGACATCAGCGTTTATTTCAAACAAGACACCGAGGAGAAAGACATTCTGAGCGTCAAGTCCGAGTTGATGTCTTTGGGCGAAATAAAAGACGTTAATTACGTTTCGGCCGAGGAAGCGCTGTCGCAATTTAAGGAAAGGCATAAAGGCAATTCCATTTTGCTTCAGTCCCTGGAAGAAGTCGGAGACAATCCTTTTGAAGCCGCTCTTAGCGTTAAAACCAGGCAGGCGTCCCAGTACGAAGCCGTCAGTTTGTTTTTGGAGAACGGAAAATATAAAAATTTGATTGACGGCGTTGATTTCCGGCAAAATCAGGCGATGATAGACAAGCTGACTTACATCGTTGGCGCCAGCCGCAAAGTCGGCGGCGTGGTCAGCTTGACGTTCATTTTCATCGCGGTGCTGGTAACGTTCAACACCATCCGGCTCGCCATTTTTTCCGCCAAAGAAGAAATTTCGGTTATGCGGCTGGTCGGAGCGAGCAATTGGTTTATTCAGGGGCCTTTTATGGTTGAGGGGATTTTGTACGGTCTGGTCGCTTCACTGGTAACGATGCTGATTTTCGCGCCGGTTTTGAGCAACATCGCTCCTTATTTGTATAATTTCACTCAAAGCGTTGACATCTGGCAATATTTTAAAGATAATTTTTGGGCGCTTGCCGCGCTTCAGACCGCAATCGGCGTCTCCCTTGGAACGCTGAGCAGTTTCATCGCCATAAGGAGATATTTGAAAGTATAGCCGCATTTGCCGTTTTCATTCGGGGATCGTCCCTCGGCCGTAGCCCATGGGCGAGGCTAATGGCCCGCCTCGCTGAAACGAGCTCGTCGAAGAGGGTAGGACGTCATTAATAATTCGGGGATCGTCTAATGGTAGGACGTTGCGCTCTGGACGCAAAAATTGGGGTTCGAATCCCTGTCCCCGAGCACTGACTTGAATTAACAGTTAAGCAACTATTCTCAGTAATCAGATAAATTTAGCAATAAAACCCAGGAAGGGGCGATGGGGAAACGTAGTTTCCCCAAGGCGGAAATATTAAAACCGAGGGGTTTTAATGAGGAGCAGAGCGACAACGGGTTCGAATCCCTGTCCCCGAGTTCCGAACATTAGTACAAAGCGACCTGTCCCCATCAGGGGCGGTCAGAACAATTGATATGTCAAAGGACACAATAGAAATTATATTTACGATTATACAAGGATTGTCATCCGTGATTTTAGCATTTCTGACATTTTTTTATCTTAAAGAAGTCGCCAGAACCAGAAAAATGACCGAGAAGGTTTTGGAACTAGAGTGGACAACTGACTTGGAGGTAGACCTTTCCATTTCACATTATATTCCGGATTTAACTGCGAGAAAAATACATATCCCATATAATCTCACGGTTAGTAGCACGGGGAAGTTGCCTGTAGATCTGCTCGGCGGTCAGTTAATCATTAAACTTGGTGAAGAAACAACAACCCACGACATAAGGGCGGTGAAAAAACTCGGTTCTTCAACGGTGCAGTCATTTACCCTAAGCATCCCCCGAAATGAAACAGAAATTGCCTTAGTTAGCCAACTTAATACTGGAGCTATTATTCAGTGGGAATCACCTTTGCCCCAAATTGGAGCGGAAATAAAATTGGAATATAAAGACGGCCTTACAGATGAAGCACGGAGTAAGGGTTTTAAGTACAGATATGAATTTAATAAATGGATTAATTTATGAAACTGAAAGACATTCTAATTAAAAATGCTGATGGTTCTTATCAGCCAAAAACGCAAATCAGTATTAGCAGACCAGATGGAAATATTATCACAATAGGCCCTGATGTTAAGCTTCAGCCCGGAGTCCAATTTTCGGGAATAGATATAAAAGATTTTCTTGAACGAGAAGTAAATGTTCCTAATTTTGGATCAGATAACATCAGCGGCGTGACGTCGCAAGAAGAAGAAAAATCTGATAGTTAAACTTTTAGGCCACCAACTACCATGTTGTATCTTATTACATATGATTTAAAAAAACCTCAGCAAAATTATACGGAGCTTTTTAAGGCTTTAAAATCAACCGGAAAGTGGTGGCATCATTTAGATTCCACATGGCTCGTTCAGAGTAGCGAGGTTATTGAAGTTTTCACAAACAGAGTAAAGGGGAAGATAGATCAAAATGATAGCCTATTAGTTGTTGAAATTACGAACGACAGCTATAAGGGGTGGCTAACCCAAAAGGCCTGGGACTGGTTAAGAAATAACATTGGCGGCTGAATTTAAGGTGTTGTATTATTTAGATAAATTTAGCAATAAAACCCAGGAAGGGGCGATGGGGAAACGTAGTTTCCCCAAGGTGGAAGTATTGAAACCGAGGGGGTTTCAAAGAGGAGCGAAGCGACGACGGGTTCTAGCGGAGCGGAATCCCTGTCCCCGAGCCACAACGTAAAACCGCCCCGCCGTAAATCGGCGGGGCGGTTTTGTTATTAAACATTTGTCGTTTGCGGAATTATTGTTATAATGATTGCACAGTCAGGAATTAGGATAAATATCGTATTAAATTATATTATTATGAATCCCGTTAGAGGCCGCGATTGCGCGGTATAAAGTGTTCTTTTATGTTAAACTATAATTATAAAATTAAACAAAGTGCGGGCAGCGATTTTAAGATCGCGATCTGTCTCTAACGGGATGAATAAAATTTGGATTATCGCCATTATCGTTATTATAGGAGCTTTGGCCGCGGGAATCATTTTAAGGCCGATTAAGCCGGCGGCGCCGCCGGCAAAGCCGGTGACAGCCGAAGACATCAGCCGCAAGGCGGATGATTTGCCGCCGCCCATTACAAGAACGGAAAATCAAAAAGTTGTCGTTGAATTGGAAACCAAAGAGGTCGTTGCGGAAATCGCCCCGGGCGTGACTTATGAATACTGGACTTACAACGGCACGGTGCCCGGACCTTTTATTCGCGTGAAAGAAGGGGATACGGTTGAGGTTCATCTTACTCATTCGCACGAAGGGCACATGCACGGTTCGGAGAGCGGCGAGCGTTCTTTCGCTCTTGATAATTTTTATATCAGCGAAGCGAAAGCGAACGGGACGGACGATCACGCGCCGAGCGGCGCCGCGGAAGAGCACGCGGCGGCCGGACACGAAAAACATTCAATCGACCTCCATGCGGTCAAGGGGCCGGGCGGAGGAGCGGTTTTCACGCAGGTTGAGCCGGGAGAAACAAAAGCGTTTCAATTCAAAGCGACCCGGCCCGGAATTTACGTTTATCATTGCGCGAGCAAGCACATTCCCACGCACGTCGCCAACGGAATGTACGGCTTGATTCTCGTTGAGCCGAAAGAGGGACTGGCGCCGGTTGACCGGGAATTTTACGTGATGCAGGGCGAATTTTACACAGAAGGTAAATTCGGAGAAAAGGGCCATCAGGAATTCAGTTTGGAAAAAATGCTTGAAGGACGGCCGGAGTATTTCCTGTTCAACGGCAGGGTCGGCGCTTTGGCCGAAGGGGGAGCGCTTAAGGCGAAAGTCGGAGAGACGGTGAGAATTTTCTTCGGCGTCGGTTCTCACATCGCCTCCAATTTTCACATCATCGGCGAAATTTTTGACAAGCTCTATCCCGAAGGCGACATAGTTTCGCCGCCTCATCAAAATGTCCAGACGACCATAGTTCCGCCGGGCGGAGCGGCGATGGTTGAGTTTAAGCTTGAAGTCCCCGGGAAATATCTTTTGGTTGATCACAGTTTGCCGCGCGCGATTGACAAAGGGGCGCTCGGAGAACTTGTCGTTGAAGGCGAGGAACGGCCCGAAATTTTTAAGAAAGTTGATTAAATTTTACGTTGGAAAAGATAAAAGGGTGGATTTACTCCACCCTTTTTTAGTTTTTGAGATCTATTACACCCTTTCAAGTTTTTGATTAGGACGATAGTACCGGCCGGTTTTGGCGCAGGGTTTCCCGTCAACCAGCACGATGTCGGCGGTGAAATCCTGATTTCCTTTTAAGAGTGAACTGCCGCAGCCGTAGGCGTCAACCGGAACTTGTTCTTTTTCAAACAGCGCGATCTTTTCTTTGTTAAAGCCGCCGGACACCACAATTTTTACGTCTTGATGGCCGTTGCGGTCAAGGACTGACCTCACGTTATTGACAAGGATCGGATTGACTCCGGTCGGGCGCGCCGCTCCCAATTGGCGGTTGCGGGTGAGCGAGACGTCAACCATTGTTTCCGAAGTGTCCAGCCGGACGCCCCAGAGATTAAGCCCTTCGGCCCTGAAGACATCCGCGGTTTCAATCGCGTCGGATACGCAGTCGTTGTGAAAGTCAACCAGAGAAACGCAAGGAACGTCCGGATATTCTTTCGCGAACGCCAGGGTCGCAGAGGCCGTGTCTCCTTTAAAGCAGGCGATTAAAGCGTGGGGCATGGTGCCGGCCCCTTTGTTGCCCCACCATTCGCCCATTGTGTCCGTCGCGACGCCTTTCGCGCCGCCGAGCATGGCCGCGTAGCCGTCGCCGGTCTGATTTTCGTAATGATCAAAGCGATCGGCGAAAAATAAAATCGGTTTTCCCTGGGCGGCTTCAACTACTCCGGCGACATTTGAGGCAACCAGCGTCCGGCGGGCCAAAATTCCAAGATAAATTGATTCAAGATGCGCGAAATGCTGGGGATGGCCGGAAATCGTCATCACGGTTTCCCACGGTTCTATTCGTCCCCCGTCGTAAAGAGAAAGGACTTCCAAATCGGCGAATTTATTCTGCCAAAGTTCGTCAAGCTCAATTTCAAATTTAATCTTTTCTTCAAGCGCCCGTTGAAGTTTTTTATAATCTCTCGCGATATGCGATTGCCGGACGAGCCGTTCCAGTTCTTTGTATTCATCAAACAAGCGATACGCCTGTTCAGGCGATTTGTAGAAGCCGCTGCAAAGTTTTAAAACCGCGATTGCTTCGTCCGTTCCGCAAAGCACGCCGTCGTTTTTTTGAAAAACCTGCATCAGCGCTTTGTTGAGATAAGGCATTTTTTCCAAAATCTGTTTTTCTCTCCAGAAATAAACGGCCGAATAATATCCCCGGCGGATTTTTTGAACCGGAATGTCAAAGGTTTCCGGAGGCAGTCTGTCGCGTTTTTGCATTTTGTTTTTCTCCCGTGTTTTCGGTTTTTAACGTTCTTGAGAAACTCTAAAACAGTTTAAGCACCCTGTCAACCCCGTTAGAAGTCCGTTTCGCCAAAGGCGAATCGGCAGGCGCCTGCGGCGCCTTACTTCTAACGGGGTCAATATTGAGGCAATCTGTAATTTATATTCTTAAAGTGGTATAATTGTATAAATATTATGGAAATAATTTCGTATAAAAATTTGCGGTGGGTAAATATTAAAGGAGTGCCGGCGGCCGAAGACATTGACTGGATAAAGCAAAATACCAATTTCCACCCGCTGGTCATTGAAGAGCTTTTGTCTCCGACGCTTCATCCGAAGCTTGATTTTTACGAGGATCATCTTTACCTCGTTCTTCATTTTCCGGAGTTTAAAAAAGAAGAAGGGGAAGTCGCCGCCGCGGAACTGGACATAATCGCTTCCCGCGAGCTTTTGGTGACGATTCAATACGCGGATATGCCGGCGATAAACAAACTTTTCGACGCGCTTTCAAAGGACGAAAACCTGAAGGCGAAATATTTCGGCGGCAACGCCGGTCTCCTTCTTCATAAAATTTTGGAAACAAAATTTGAATTCGTCATAAAACAAATGGATTACGTCGTGCGGAAAGTTGACGAAGTTGAAGACAAAATATTTAAGGCCAAGCGGCGTAAATTAGTGGAAAGCATCTCGCTTCTTCAAAAGGAAGTCGTTGACATAAGAAGGACTCAAAAACCGGCCGCCATTATTTTAAAGGCCTTGACTTCGCGGGCCAAAGAGCTTTTCGGCAAAGATTCGGGCCCTTATTTTACCGATCTTGAAACTCTTCACGCCAAGGTTTCCGACATCATTGAAAATCAGCGCGAGACCCTTCAGACCCTTTTTGCCACCAACGAAGCGCTGATTGCTCACAGGCTGAACGATATTATGAAAACTCTGACAATTTTTTCGGTTATTCTTCTCCCTTTAAATTTAATCGCTTCCCTCTGGGGAATGAACATTCTCGGCCTTCCGTTCACCGAACACGTCAGCGGGTTTTGGTTTATCCTCGGCATAATGCTGTTCAGCGCGGCGGTAATGCTGGGATTTTTTATCCGCAAAAAGTGGCTCTAACGCCGTTTTAATTTTATGTTCGCGAACGTCATAAATTGGTTCGTAAATTTTTTGTCGGAGCCCGGCAGAAGAAGGTGGTGGATTCGTTTACTGCTGTTTTTTTTGATTGTGTTTCCGCTGGCGCTCTTCGTCGTTTTTCAGTACCGAACTTTTTATCAAGAATCAACGGACGTTGAAATCTCCCGGAAAGATACAACGGCGCAGTTGGCGGCCATGTTGCTGCATGAAAAATTTGACCACCTGACCGACGTTGGCGTGTCTCTCGCGGCGCGAATCCGTTTTCGCGAACTCATTGCCGAAGGAAAGTGGAACGAAGCGCTTTTGTTTTTAAAAGGCGTGCTGACGGATTTTCCGTTTTTTGAACGTGTCACACTGGCTGACCCGAACGGAACGATAACGGCGGATATTGTCGAGCCGTCCGACGTTATCGGAAAAAATTTCGCGTTCAGAGATTGGTATCAGGGCGTCAGCAAAGAATGGAAGCCGTATATTTCCGATATTTTTAAATCCGCCGCGGCTCCTTATTACAACAATGTTATCCTGGCCGTTCCGATTAAAGACGAGAATCAAAAAACGCTCGGGATATTGATACTTCAAATAAAAACCGAAGTTCTTGTCGGCTGGAGCAAGGATATAACCGTGGGGCCTTCGGGTTTTGTTTATTTTGTTGACAAGGCCGGACACGCGGTTGGCCACCCGGAGCATCCGCCCGACGCGGAAATCGCCGATTTTTCAAACAAGCCGTACGTTAAAAGCGCGATGCAAGGAGAAATCGGGGCGGAAGTTCTTTTTGACCCGGTTGACGGCAAAGAGGAGATCGTCGCTTACCGGCCGATAAGCGATTACGAGTGGGGAGTGGTCGTGGAGCAACCGGCGGACATCGCTTTTTTGGTGCGGGATAGGGGACTAAACAGAATTATACTTGTTTCAAGTTTTATTTTTCTGCTTCTTTTCCTCGCGGCATATCTGATTTTGCGCATTATCGCCGCCATTAACAATTATCGCCAAAAGGAGAAAATTTTTCTGGACAGCATCGGCGACGGCGTCGCGGCCATAGACAGGGAATGGAACATTACTTTATTTAACAAAGCCGCCGCGCGGATTTCCGGCTGGCCGCAGGAGGAGGTTATGGGAAAGCCGTTCAGAAATTTTATAAAATTTCTGCGCGAACGGGACCGAACGGAGAATATCGTGTTTATTGAAGAAGCGATTCTTTTTGGAAAGCCGCGACAGATGGAAGACAAAACGGTTTTAATAACCAAAAACGGCAGGGAAATTCCGGCCAGTGATTCGGCGGCTCCGGTTTTTGACCAAAATGGCAAAGTCAGCGGCGCCATCATCATCTTCCGCGACGCGACGCAGGAACGAGAATCGCAGATGCTGCGTTCGGATTTTGCCTACGCCGCCCATCAATTGCGAACGCCGATAACATCGGCCTTGTATAGCTTGGAATTGGCTTTGGGAGAAAAAGAATTGCCGGTCATCAAAGAAAGCATGAAAATTGCTCATCAAGGGGTCAGAAACGTCGGACGGCTCGTTGAACAGGTTCTCGAGGTTTCAAAAATAGACCAGCGCCGCGTCGTTCCAGAGTTTGCGCCCGTGAAAGTGCTTGAGATTTGCGATGAAATTCTCAAACTTGCCGAAGAAATCGCGAAACGGCAAAATGTCGTTTTAACCGCGTCGCCGATTTCCGGCGCGCTGGGAATAACCACCGACCGCAAAATTCTCTGCAAGGCGCTACTTCAAATTTTAGAAAACGCGATTTATTACAGCCGCCCCGGCGGCGAAGTTAAACTCAACGTCCGGTTTCAAGAAAACAACGTTCTTTTTGAGATTGAGGATTCCGGTATTGGCATTCCGGAGATTCAGCAGGCGCTTGTGTTCGTCAAATTTTTCCGCGGCAGCAACGTCCCACCGAAAGTTATCGGCGCCGGACTCGGCCTTTATCTTGCCCGCGAATACGTTAACTTATTGAAAGGCAACATTTGGTTTAAATCCGAAGAAAACAAAGGAACCGTTTTTTCAATTCTCATTCCGAGTCAGTAACCCCACACATAATTTGCTTATGCCACGGGGTTGATGTTATTATTTTCTTAGAGTCCTTTTAAAACTAAAGCGAAAGGAGAGAAAGAGTGAAGATTCGGTTTAAGCACGGCGCCGGCTGGCGCTTGACCTGCCGCGACGTTTTCGGAATTTTCATTATCTGTTTGCTTTTGGTCTTTATTTGCTCGGATAAAAATTTTTCGGAAACGCTGAATCCTCCGAAGGCCTACGTCAAAGTTGACAGGGTCGCAAGTTTTAAAATAGTGACCGATCCGTCGGTTTCCGAAGACCAGATTGATAACATAGTTTCGTCGATTCGTCTGGCTTCGGATAATTTTGAAAATTCTTTCGGCATCCGTTTGATTTATTGCGACAGCGAATTTTGGCCGAACGACGAGCCCTCCGCCAACGTTTTGACGCTTCGCAAGGATATCGCCAATAATCCTTGCGATATAGTGATTGCTTTCACGACGCGCCAAATAAGCGGTAACGTAAGCACCATCGGAATCGCCGCGGCTGAAACGGTCATTGTCCGCGTTCACAAAGACGCGCGTTTGCAGGGTTTGACCCTTGCTCATGAAGTTGCCCATCTTTTTTGGGCCGTTCACGTTGACAAAGACGGAATGATTATGAGCCCGGAACTTAAAATGACGGAAAATTCCTGGGACGAATTGAACCGGAGAATCATTATTTTAAATAAGTATCAGAATTTCCACAAGTACGATTTTTTAAGATTTTAAATATCAATTAAACAGCTCAAAAGGGCTGTTTTTGTTCGCGAAAATTCTTTTACAGGTCGTTTTTTTATGGTATGATGGATTTATGAAAAAATACTGGAAATGCACTGTTTGCGGCGACATTCATTGGGGCGTCAGGCCACCTCACGAATGCCCGACCTGCCGCGCCGCCGACGCTTACGTTGAAATAAGCAAAGAAGAGGCGGAAAAAATATTATTTTCTTCAAAGTAAATTTCTTTTATGAGAAAGATTTTATTAATATTTTTGTTTGGGTTCGCTTTAGTTTTGTTTTTTGCCGGAGCATCCGTTTCGGCCCAACAGGACGAAGCGGTTTCGGCAACCGCCTCGTCGATTGTTTTGAATGAAACCGAAGAAACCGTAGAACCGATTATTTTGCCCGATTCGCCTTTATATTTTCTCAAGCTTTTTAAAGAGAAAGTGAGTTTATGGCTGACTTTCGGGGCCGAAAAAGAGGTGAATAAATATTTGAAGCTCGCCCGATTGCGAATGGCCGAATATCAAAAGATGCTGGAGAAAGGGAAACCGGAAACGGCGCAAAAGGTTTTGGCAAGATATGAAGAGACCTTGAATAAAGTTCTGACGAAAGTAGAAGAGTTGAGGCGGGAGAAAAAGGGAATTTTAAAAATTTCCCAGGATATGGAGAAAATTTTGACAAAACACACCTCGGTTTTGCAAAACGTGCTGGATCATGTTCCGCCCGAGGCAAAAGAATCGCTGCTTAAGGCGATAGAGGTTTCAAGGCAGGGATTGAATAAAGTTCTTGAATATCAGACGAAAGAACCCGTTAAAGAGGAGGTAAAGGAAACGCCGGCTCCGCCCGCCGCCCCGCCGGCCGCGGAAGCGCCACAGCCGAAAGAAGAGAAAAAAGAAGAAGCCGGGCCTAAAATTCATCAGGTTTTGATAAAAAATTCAGTTTACGCGCCTCCGACGATTATAGTAAAATCAGGCGATACGATTCAATGGATAAATCAGGACAAGGTTTCTCACACCACCACTTCAGTCAGGGGTCTCTTTAATTCCGGCACGATTCAAAGCGGCGGCAAATGGGTTTATAAAGTAAATCTGGTAAAGGGCGTTTATCAATACTATTGCGCGATTCACCCGGAAAAAATGAAAGGGACTCTTAAGGTTGAATAACATGAGATTAAATAACGCGAAAAGCCGAATTATTTTTGCCGTTTTAATTACGCTTTTTATCGCCTCGCTTTGGGGAGGCGCTTTTTATATTGACGCCTGGCTGAAAAAGAACGGCAAATGCCTTTGCGGCAACGGACCGGTTTCCGAATCGCAAGACGCAAGTCAAAATCAAACGGCGGCCGTTCCGAGCATTCCGGCCGAGAAAAAATTGATTTTGGCAAAAGGCATTTATCTGACCGGCTGGAGCGCGGGCAACGAGGCGGGCAAATTGGACAAAATTTTGGATTTAATTGACAAAACCGAGCTTAACGCGGTCGTGATTGACATTAAGGACTCCAGCGGAAAAATAACTTTTAAAACAAACAATCCCTTGTTCGCGGAAATCGGCAGCGAACAGGCAAAAATACGGGATGTTAAAAATTTGATTAAACGGCTGCGCGAAAGGGGAGTTTACGCGATCGGCAGAATAGCCGTTTTTGAGGATCCGGAATTGGCTTTTAAAAAACCGCATTTGGCTTTGAAAAATAAATTGAGCGGCAAGCCGTGGAAAAATTCAAATGGACTCGTTTGGGTTGACCCGGCGGCCAAAGAGGTTTGGGATTACAACATTGCTTTGGCGAAAGAAGGGATCGCGGCCGGTTTTGACGAAATTAATTTTGATTACATCCGTTTTCCTTCGGACGGCAATCTTTCAAACATCAGTTATCCTTTCTGGGACGGCAAAATCGCCAAGCATGAAGTTATTCGTTCTTTTTTTGAATATCTTCACGGAGAATTAAAATCTTCGGGCGTCGCGCTTTCGGCTGATTTGTTCGGCCAGACGCTCTGGCAGAACGACGGTTTGAACATCGGCCAGCGTCTTCAAGACGCCGCGCCGTATTTTGACGTAATTTCGCCGATGCTTTATCCTTCGCATTTCCCCGAAGGTTTTTATGGCTTTCAAAATCCGGCCGAACATCCGTATGAAATTATTTATCAAAGTTTAATAAAAGCCCAAAAGACCTTAACCGCTTCCTCTGCCGGCGTTTCCGGGCCGATCGGAGAAGATAGAAAAATTCAAGGAGCGCTGACGACAGCCGAAACAAACGGCGCGGAGAAGGAGCCGAGCGAGTCGAATTTCGTGTCCGATTCCGACGCGCTGAAAAAAGTGAAAATTCGGCCATGGCTCCAGGATTTTGACATGGGCGCCAATTATAACGAAAAAATGATTCGGCTTCAGAAAAAGGCGGTTGAAGACGCGGCAAAACAAGTCGGTCAGGACGGAGCGTTCGGCTGGACCTTTTGGAACGCCGCGAATAATTACACGAATAAGGCGTTTGACCCTGAACAGAAGCAAGAATCAGGAATTAAGAATTAAGAATAAAATGAAGAGAATCATTGGTTTTTTATTTTTAGCCATAGTTGTTTTTTTGGTTGTCTTGGCATTTATTTATCGCTCAACAGTCGGCGATTTTCTTTATTTTGCGCGGAAAGAGCCGTTGCCGGCGCCCTTAGCCGCCAAAGATATTAAAAAACAGAATTCGCAAACCGCCCCACTTGTCCCGAGCGGAGCCGAGGGATTGCCAATAATCAAGGATCAGGCCGAAGAAGTTGCCGGACCCGTCCCGAGCGCGGTCGAGGAGCCGCAGGTGCAAGAATGGGAAAAAGCCAATGAAGCAAAAATGCCATTGCTTGCCGAAATAAATTTAGCCGTGCCCTTCACTTCCCAGGCGCCTTTTACGAATTGGGATTTGCCTTATAAAGAGAGTTGCGAAGAAGCGTCGGTTTTGATGCTGGATTATTTTTATCGCGGCGCGTCTTTGAATCCGGCGCTTGCTAATCAGGAAATTCTGAAGATAGTTGACTGGCAAAAAATAAAATTCGGCGCTTATGAAGATACTGACGCGGCTCAAACCGCCCAAATTCTTCGCGATTATTTTGGTTATAAAAATGTCCGCGTTTCTTACGACATCTCAATTGAGGATATTAAAAAAGAGCTTGCTTTAGGCAGGCCGGTTATTGTTCCGGCCGCGGGACAGCTTTTGCCCAATCCTTTTTTCCGCCAGCCGGGGCCCCTTTATCATATGCTCGTGATTAAAGGTTATAAAGACGGAAAATTTATCACCAACGACCCCGGAACGCGGCGGGGGGCCGATTTTCTTTATTCTTACGAAGGACTTTATAACGCGATTCATGATTGGAATGCCGGCAATGTTTACGCCGGAAGAAAGGCGATGATTGCGGTGGAGGATTGATCCATTTATCCACAACAGGATATTGATTGCCTTATCCGAAAAATGGTATAATAAAGTTATAATATAGAAAGCAGAATTATGAAAAAAAATCTCTCCATCTTATTTTTAATCATCATTCTCAGCGCGGCAATCGGTTTCAGTGTCCGTTTCGCCTTCGCCCAACTGGGCTGGGAAGAACCGGCAAATACTCCGCCGCTTGACAACGATATCCCGCTCTGGATTAAAAACGGCAATAATCTCTACCACACGACCGGCGGCAACGTCGGCATCGGTTCAACAAGTCCGGAGCAAAAATTAACCGTGGCAGGAACCATCAAATCAACTTCCGGCGGTTTTATGTTTCCTGACGGGAGCGTTCTGTCATCCGTTCCTGTTCCCGTTGCCTATTCCGCCGGCAAAAACCTTTCGCTCTCCGGAAATACTTTCGGCGTTATTGATAATCCCTCCATTGAAAGTTTAACCGCGTTCAGAAGCGGTGCCGGAATCGCCATAAACACCAGAGCGTGGGGCACTATGGGAACAAATTACGGTTTGTACGCGGCCGGGCAAGGAGCGGGCGCGGCAACAAATATAGGCGGCGGTTTTTCCGCGAACGGCGCGACGAATAATTACGCGATTTATCTTCCTGGCCCCACCGCCGACGCTAATAATTACGCGATTTACAGTTTATCGCCGGCTCAAAGTTATTTCGCGGGCCCCGTCGGCATCGGAACAACGAGTCCGGCGGCATCATTAGACATACTGGGTGATTTTAAAGTGCTTTCTAATAGATATCAATATAATTGGGGAGGCGCTCTTGTTGGTTATAAGACTCCTCGCTGCGATTGCGATACTTCTTCGTTGAGCCAAAATTGTGCCACCCCATTTTACACGGACACCGATCAGGGCGCGAGTTGTTACGACCAGTATCAGATCTATTCAATGGGGAATTGGAGAAACAGAAGTGCTCTTTATAAACAAACCGAGGTACAACCCGCCTTGTTTACCAATTTATACGGCTATGTTGGCATTGGAACTTTGACCCCGAAAGCCAAGTTATCTGTTGCCGGAAACGCGGTTATCGGCGCGGATTTTGTTGGTCAGGCGCTTCCGTCCTTAATTGATGGTTTAGCCGTGCAAGGCAGTGTCGGCATCGGAACAACGAGTCCGAGCGCGAAATTGGACGTCCAAGGCGCGATCTTTGCGTATAGTAAGATCAGCGGATCAACTTTAGAAAGCAGAAGCAATTTATTCCAAATAGATGCCAACACTCCTCAAAATTACGCAAAAGAGGTCGGCAAAACATATGTCGTGGAAATAGGGCCCGCGCAAGCCGGTACCGTCGTGAAATTGCCCAATTTCAAACAATTTTGCGATAGCGAGGTTGGGTACGGATGTGAAATCACAATCGGCATGAAAAATTTTGATTCGGGCAAGCCCGGTTTGACGGCATTCCGCGGACCTTATGCGTTTTCTTACAGTAGCGCGACGAACTGGTGGCGTGTTTCTAATGATGATATTTATGGCAAAGACAATGATAAGGTCGGGAATGATTTTACTAAGTGGGATTGCCGGTTTACGGACGCGGAGACCTCAACCAACGCCGATAACGGCAGAGCCGATAACGGACAGGGCTTCGGACTTCAGAATCTTAAAAATACCACAAGACAAGTTTGTGATTTTGAAGGTAATTGCTATACACGAAAAATTGAAGGCGATTATCCTGATTCTACAACCGGTTGCGTGTTGATTGTTCAAAACATAGCAGGGCCGCTTAAAAAGGTTGGTTATCTTACCAGCGGAATCCATACCGAGCAGGAGTGTACCGGCAACGGCGGAACGGTTACCACCGCCGGCGGGGCTAAAATTTGCCGACTTTCCGACGATTCCTGTCCTTCGGGTTGGACAAGTTATAATTCATGGAGCACTACTCAAGCAACTTCGTGTGGCGGGGCGGGCAAAAATTGTTTGGGGTTTGGCTGCGGCGGTCAGTCCAATTGCACCACCGGCAGTCACGCATGGTCAGATGCCAACCGGGAATCCTGCGGTTACAAAGATGAAGTATGCAGGTTATACGGTTGTTCCATAAATTCACAGACCTGTCACGCCAGTATAATCGAAGTCGGATGTTACTAAGCTTAACAGTAAACAGTTAACAGCAGACAAAAATGCTTGCGAATTCGCAAGCATTTTTGATTTCTTTTTAAGCAATTTTTGAGAAGTCCCTTAAAATTCTTTGCTGATTTTTCTTTTGAGCAATATGGAAAGCAATATCACTTCGCTGAACGAGCCGAGAAAGAAAGCAAAAGGCAGAGCGGACAGGCCGAAGTTCGGGGCGAGAGTAAAGCCGGCAAACGCGGCGATGATAAGTCCCGCGACGCTGATTAATACCGGAGTCAGGGTATTTTTGAGAGAATAAAAACTTCTTGCCAAAAGATGAATGGCGCTTTCGGTCGGAATAGCCAAAGAAAAGACGGCCAAGGTTTGCGCCGTCAGCCGGATGTTTTGTTCGCTGAATTTTCCGCCGCCGAAAAAAAGCCGGATAAAAAATTCGCCGAATAGATAAAGAAACAAAGCCGAGAGTCCTGTAAAGAGTAAAATATTTTTCAGCGTCTTAAAGAGGATTTTGAGATAAACCTCTTTATTTTTTTCTCCGGCGGCTTGGGAAAGAGCGGGAAACGCGGCCAAGCTGAAAGCGATGCCGAACAGCGACACCGGCACGCTCTGGAAATTTCTGGCAAGATTTAAAATCGCGATACTGCCGGCGGAAAGCGAAGAGGCGATGACGGCAAAAATCCAGAAATTCAACTGCTCGGTCGGCTGGCCGATCATTTTTGGAATCATCAGCCGGATGATCTGGCGGAAGCTTTGATTTTTAAAATTGACGGCAAATCGATAGCGAAAATTATGTTTAAGAATTCCGGCGATTCTGACGCCGAGATGCAAAAGCGCGCCAGCAAGCGTTCCGAGAACCGGGCCGAAGATTCCCAAAAAAGGACTTAAAAAAATTCCTCCGATTATTCCGAAATTGTAAAAAACCGGAGAAAGGCCGTAGGCGAAAAAGCTTTTGTAGCCGATGAGCATTCCGCCGAGCGCGTTGCTGAAAGTGAAAATCAGCGGCGAAAGGAGAAGAAGCCGCATTGTTTTTACCAGCGTTTCTCTGCCGGCCTCGTCAAAGCCCGGGGCGACAATAATCGCGAAATAATCGGCGAAAATGAAGATAAGCGAACCGAGCGCCAGCAAAACAATGATGCCGCTTGAGATGATTGAATTGGCCGTTTCAAACGCCTCCTTTTCATTTTTTTGGCTTATTAGCTGAGTAAAAACGGGAATAAACGCCGCGGCTAAAGCGCCTGAAATAAAGATATTGAGCAGTAAATCCGGGATAATGAAAGCGGCGTTGAAAATATCAAGCTCCCGGCCGGCGCCGAAAGTTTGGGCAAGCAGGCGGTCTCGCAAAAGCCCGAGAACGTAACTCGCGAAAGTGGTCGCGGTTAAAATCGCCGCTCCTGTCTTGAGCGAAGCCGAGAGGCCGCCGGCGATTTTTTTTTGATAAATTGCCAAGAAATTTTTTAAAACATTGAACATGTTTATGGTGATTTAAGTATATCTCATTGTTTATTTTTGTGAAGATTGGTAAGATGGATGGGTTATAGGTTACAAGTTTTGAGTTTTAATATTTATGATAATAATTGTCAATCTCCACCCCGGCGCTAAAACCGAAGAAATTATCCATCAGGGCGGACATATGTTAAAAATAAAAGTGAAGGCGCCGGCAAAGCGGGGGCTTGCAAACAAGGCGTTGATGAAATTGCTGGCAAGGCATTTTAATATTGACGCGGCTTTGATTAAAATAAAACAGGGCAGAAACCGCCGTAATAAGATACTTGAGATTCCCGACAATCACGGCGCCGAATTCGCCGGTTGAATTTTAAACCACCCCTTTGACGGGGTGGTTTTGTTGTTTATCGTTTAACGGTCTTGTAATTTGCTTTCGCCTCTTCAATCATTTTCTTCAACACGTCCATTCCGCCCTGCCAAAATTCCCGCTTGGAGATGTCAATGTCAAAAGACGAGAGAATTCTTGACGGGCTTTCGGAGCCGCCGGCCTCAAGGAGTCGGAGATATTTCGGAATAAACGCGTTTCCTTCTTTTTGATATTTCGCGTAAAGCGACAAGGTCAGGAGTTCGCCGAAGGAATAGGCGTAAACGTAAAAAGGGGTGTGGATAAAATGCGGGATGTACATCCACCAGTATTTGTAATCGTCGCCGAGCCGCACGGATTTTCCAAACATCTTCCGATTGGCTCTGAGCCAGAAATCATTTATGGCTTCAACCGCCAATTCCCCTTTTTCCCCGCGGGTCTTATGCGCCTCGCTTTCAAATTCATACATTATAATTTGCCTGAAGGACGAGGCAAAAATATCTTCAATTTTGCCGCAGAGAAGCGACACTTTCTCTTTCGGAGACGTGGCCGAGTTTTTCAATGCGTCGAACACGAGCATCTCGCCGAAAACCGAAGCGGTTTCGCAAAGCACAAGCGGAGCGCCTAAAGAGAAGTATCCTTTGGGTCTTGCCAGCCAGGCGTGTATCGCGTGGCCGAGTTCGTGTCCGAGAGTCATCACGTCCCGCCGGCTTCCCAGAAAATTCAGGAAGACGTAGGGATGCAGATCGGCCGTCACGAAAGAACAAAACGCCCCTCCTCTTTTTCCGTCACGGGGTTGAGCGTCAATCCAGCCGTCGTCAAAAAATTTTTGAGCAATTTCCGCCATCTCCGGAGAAAATTTTCCGAACGACTCAAGAATGATGTCTTTCGCCTCTTCAAAGCCGACCTTCTTTTCCGCCGCGGTTATCGGAGCGTAGCGGTCATAGTCATGGAGTTCTTTGTATCCCAAGATTTTTCTTTTCAGGGCGTAATAGTCGGAAACAAGGCCGCGGTTTCGGTCGCAAACTCCGACGATCGTTTCAACGACCTCTTTTGAGACCTCGTTTGCCAAGTGCCGCGCTTGCTGAGGATAAGAGTATTGTCTCAGCCGGTCTTCAATCGCTTTGTCCTGAACCAGGGTGTTATAGATAAAGGCGTGAAATTTGGCGTTTTGTTTAAGCCCCCGGCTTAACGAGTCGGCCGCTTTTCGGCGCGATTCCCGGTCCGGGCTGTATAACAGAGCAAGAATCCGCGACTGATTGAGGATTTGTTTTTTGCCGCCTTTCGCGATATCGTATTTTGCGTTTGAGGTCAGTTCCTCAAAAAGCCGGGCAAAAGCGCTTGCTCCGGTCAGGTCTTTGTCGGCGATAATTTTTTCCTCGGCTTCCGAGAGTTTGTGCCGCTTGAAAGAACGGACGACCTTGACGAAATGAGCGTATTTTTTAAGTTCCGGCGCTTTTAAGAATCGCTTGATAGCGGCTTCGGGCAGATCGGCCAATTCAAGGTCAAAAAACAGAAGATGTTTTGATATTTCGGTCGTTTTTTCTTCGATTTTTTTGACGAAAGCCCGGGTCGTTTCGTTCGCGTCGGCGGCAAAAACCAGTTGGGCAAAATAGCCCGGCTTTGAACTTTGCTCCGAAATTTCTTCAAGTCCGATAAGCGCTTTCGCCAGTTTTTCCGCCTTCAAATTCGGAGAATTTATCTTGCCTTTATATTGTTTTTCGAATCGGATTGCCCGCTTCAGCCAATTCTTTAAATCCCGTTCAATCCTCGCGTCGTTAACCCCGGAATACAAATCGGATAAATTCCAGGAAGGGATGGTTGATTTTATTTTATTAATGTTCTTGGCCATAGTTTTCTCCTTTGTTGAGATATTTCTTAGATTATAATTTTATTGTCCTCCGGTCAAGTTTTCACGATATTGACTTTGCCCTAGGAAAGTTTATATTGGTGTTGAATCAGAGTTTTGAAAAAAGAGGTTGCCAATGGCCGAGATTCGCAAAGAAAAAACAATTACTAAAACAAAGCAAGTGGATCTTTTAAAATATATTAAGAAGGCCTTCCCGAAAGTGGGAACGTCTCATCACGCTTCCAGCTTGATTTACAAACTCCAAGGTTCCGATTCGTGGCATCCGAATATATATTTTACGGCTGATGAATTGAACGATACCTTGGATAAATTGCTGCAACCGAACGAGAAGTTTCAATTAAAACTGCGCGTTCTTGACTTAAACGAAGACGGTTATCGGTTTGAATTGGAAAGAATAAAATAAACATAAAAATTTTTGTGCCGTAACTATTCGGCACTTTTTGTTTTTAGGTTGGACAGAGCGGTGAAGATATTATATTGTTTTAAATATGACGGCAGAGAATTTCTCGTTTAAAATGGTAAAAAAGGACTCAAAAACCGGCGCCCGGGCCGGGATTTTAAGAACGTCTCATGGAGAGATTAAAACGCCCGCCTTTGTGACTGTGGGGACCCAGGCGACGGTAAAAGCGCTTAGTCCGGAGGAATTGAAGGGGCTTGGCGCGCAAATTGTCTTGGCAAACACTTACCATCTTTATTTGCGACCCGGCGAGGAGGTAATTGAAAAGATGGGCGGTTTGGGAAAATTTATGAACTGGGACGGCCCGACAATGACCGATTCCGGCGGGTTTCAGGTTTTCAGTTTGGGTTTTGGCATTGAGCACGGCGTCGGGAAAATCGCGAGCATTTTCCCGTCGGAAGAATTCGCGGACAAACCCAAAGAGGCGCGCCCGAAACTCGCGAAGATTGATGAAGACGGCACGACTTTTACTTCGCACATTGATGGCTCAACGTGTCGGCTTACGCCCGAAAAATCAATTGAAATTCAGCAAAAACTCGGAGCCGACATTATTTTGGCCTTTGACGAGTGCACCTCGCCTTTGCACGACTATGAATACACAAAAAATGCTTTGGCGCGCACTCACCGCTGGGCCGAACGTTCGCTTAAAGCAAAGACAAATCCAAAACAGGCGTTATTCGGCATTGTCCAGGGAGGGGAGTATGAGGACTTGCGCAAAGAGAGCGCGAAATTTATTTCTTCGCTCGATTTTGACGGCTTCGCCATCGGCGGCTCTTTGGGAAAATCAAAAGAAGATATGCACCGCGTCTTGGAATGGACCAACGAGATTTTACCGGAGGAAAAGCCGCGGCACCTTTTGGGAATCGGCCGGCCTGAGGATATTTTTGAAGGCGTTGAACGGGGAGTGGATATGTTTGATTGCGTGATGCCGACTCGTGTCGCGAGAAACGGAACTTTGCTTGTCGGCAAGGAGCGGCTTAACATTACCAACGCCGAATTCGCGGCCGACCCGAATCCGCCCGATAAATCCTGCCGCTGTTACACCTGCTCAAATTACAGCCGGGCTTATCTCAATCATCTGTTTAAGGCAAAAGAAATTCTTGGCCATCGCCTCGCGAGCATTCATAATTTGTATTTTATTGTTAATTTGGTTAAACAAATTCGGCAGTCCATTACAGAAGACAGGTTTTTAGAATTTAAAAAAGAGTTTCTGCGTTCTGGATAACTTTACAAAGCCCCCTTCAATCAGTCGTAATATTAAAAAACGCTCCAGGGACTAAATTTTTAAAATCGCTTAACCCCAACCTCGCAGACTCGGTTGGCCGCCCCCGCCTACGATTTTCAAAATTTGTCCCCTCCGCTTGTTGCTAAAATTCCGTCAAATCGTTCAGGAGGTTTTGTTAAGTTATCAATTTTTATGTTTTACGTCATTTGCCATAATATCCGCAGCGCTTATAATGTCGGTTCTATTTTCCGGACCGCCGACGGAGCGGGAGTAACCAAGATTTTTCTTTGCGGTTACACTCCAACGCCGCCTAGGCCCGATATCGCCAAGGTCGCTTTGGGCGCGGAAAAGTCCGTGCCGTGGGAAAAATGCTCCCAAACTTGGCGATTGATTGAGCGGCTTAAGAAACAGGGCGTTCAAATTATCGCTTTGGAACAGCACCCTAAAAGCGTTTTTTATGATAAATTCAAGCCGAGGTTCCCTCTGGCTCTTATACTTGGTTCCGAAGTCAAAGGTCTGCCGAAATCAATTTTAAGGCGCTGTTCCAAAATCGTAGAAATTCCGATGTTCGGCAAGAAAGAATCACTTAATGTTTCCGTGGCTTTCGGGATTGCCTCCTATCAAATTGCGAAATTTCGCAAAAGCTGATATATTTAAAAATATGAGGATTCATTTCTTTGCAACCAAAGCTCATACAGAGAACGCAAAAAAGATACCCCAAATTCTGAAGAAAGCCGGGTGCCATGTCAGTTTTGAATTTTTGGAAACGGAAAAAAGATTGAAACAAGACATTGCCGACGAGAAAAAAGCGGATGCGATTATTATTGAGATTGCCGAAGAACCTTCTTTTCTGGCGCTTCGGATTGCTTCCGTCCTGAACGAGAAAAAACCGGTTTTACTGCTCTATTCGGAAACCTCCCCGGTTGGAGACGATTTGCGTTCTCTTGCCAGCGAAACAATGTTTCGTTATTTGACGATCGCGGCTTATAATTCCAAGAACTTGCCGGAAGTTTTAAGAGAAT